>Ga0210059_1002844_pt1 | contig 27382 bp, 19 predicted proteins | sample Ectturendosymbi2_FD_188042 | JGI IMG/M metagenome (GOLD analysis project Ga0210059, IMG submission 188042) | Ecteinascidia turbinata endosymbiont from Florida, USA - Sample 2 (SPAdes) (version 2) | ecosystem: Host-associated > Tunicates > Ascidians > Unclassified | place: Key West, Florida... | reverse complement strand
AATTTTTTCTTTTTGTTTCATATGTCGACTTTTGCGCAGGACTGAAGATGTGTAATACACGAAACTAGTTTCCTTACGCAATAAATTGCGATAGATTCGCTTGGTGTGGGTCACTGTTGTGGCTTTACAAATATTGTTTAATCTTTCAGTTTGGTCTCGAGGTTGCGTAAAATTGCCTTTGCAAATAGCATGTTTATATGTTATAAGCCAAGTGATGCATCTGCATCGTCATGCTTCGATATGTCACCTAAGTGCACGTAGCATATTATCAAATAAAGGAAACAACAATACATGCTGCGAATTCTGAGTAAACTTCATTATGTGTCCAGCTCACGACCTGAAGTTGGAAGACCGTTTACGATCTTCTTAGTGCAGCACCACAGTCCTATGTTCCTTTATAAACTGGCCTACGACAATGTATATAAAGCCAATTTGTTCAATAAGCACTTCGCTTCAATATCTAGTGTTCCGGATGTTGTTCTTTCCAAGCCGTTTTCACCCTTCAACTATTGTACATCACTACCCTGCGTGAACCACCCCTTACCATCCAACCGTTGGCTGTCTATCGTGTTTCAGCAGGTCTGAATTCATGAAAATCCAAAGCTTTTGATAATTTACCTCACCAATTGCTTAAGTCATATTCCATGTCGCTAGCCACACCATTTGGTCTCCCTTATAACTTCATTCTTGCAACCAACCGGTGTCCAAGGTCGTGAAAAATTGCGTCGGTCATACCTTTGCACAAATCCGGCCCAACATAGGACATATCTAATTATTGACCTATTGCTATACTTCAGACGGTTTCTAAAGTTTTCGAACAATTACCGCATAGTCATTTGCACACATACTTAGAATCTAATCAACTGCTTTTCAGTCGAAATTCCGGGTTCCGTAAGCATCTCTCCACAAATTCTGATTTGCTTGAAATGTCTCACAAACTGCTCCACACCAAAGACAACGATTATTCATCACGTGTGGTGTTTCTAGACATTTCCAAAGTATTTGACAAAGTTGTTCATTCCGGTCTATGAAACGCGTTTTTTCCTAGGAAATGACATCACAATGACGTCAGAGGTGTGCGCGACTTACCTCAAAATGTGCAGGCACGTCTTACGGATCCAATGATACCTTCTGTGACTTTCTAGCTCTTTCCATTCAAACGTTATGGTCACTCATAGTTTTACCGCTTCCCATAGCGGCCGGCGCGGGCGTTAAAGGATGTCTTTTGACATGTGTGTCACGGGACACAAACCGTTAGCGTTTGCCACAGTATGCGTATTCCTCGATGATCAGTAGTGCTAATGGCCATTGCGTTTGCAGATTACAGTGCAGCAGCAGGCATGGTTGAATAGTTCTAGAAAGGGTGACTCTTTTTTGGCTAAATTAATCTACGCTAGAGAATTGTTCATAGCACCTAGACGTGTTTTTCAGCATTTGTTTCAATGTCCACATTGTCAAGTAACTTTTATACTGGCTGCGCAGAACCGAAGATTCGTTAAAAAACACGAAACTATTTTTCTTGTGCAAATAAATTGCGACATGATTCGCCTGTGTGCCTCACAGCGGTGACGTGACCATTACTGCTGAATGATAAGTAAAGCTTGAATCGTCGCAAAGCGATGAAAGCAATGCAAAGCAGGAGATTTCCTCAAAAAGCTCAATGCATATGATGTTGACAGGCTGATGGGTGCGCTGAGGTATCAACAACCACGTCTTATCCTCTTTCATACAAACTGCGAACCAGACAGTGAATATTGGTTCATCATCAAGAAAATAGCTGCTTCGAAGATGCGCGTTGTTCAACGATCTCCACCAGAATTTTTTTGGGGAAAGTCAATCAAAGTAAGCCCTTTACTTTTTTTGGCCATTTTATTATAGGCCTGCCAGTTAGTCAACATGAACGTAAATTGACCAAATATTTGCTCAGAAGTTTTTTACAAACAAGTTCTACAAAAGGATTCCTCAAAGGAAATCATTGTGCTGATCAGTTAAGATTCTTCCCAAAACACCTTTAAAGAGCATTCAGAAATTTCTGAGTAAAGTTGGTGTTTCTGTTTCACTGTTTCATGCTTGTTTACTTGACGCCATTAGCATTATCAGCCAATGGTCAACTGAACGTTGAACTCCAATTTTAAACGAAACCTATAGTCTACAAAATCCACCTTAGAATATAGCCGACATGTCAATGAAGTCGAGCGCGGAAGGTAACTCACGCAGATCTTTTACAGTTTCAATGAATCTTGCCAAGTGGTAATTTCCATCGATGGAAGAGCAAGGTAGGCGGGGACGTTCTAGGTCTAGCCACTTTATTTAGTGGGAGGGAATGACCCCTCTAATTGTGAAAAAGAAATCTTTCAAAAATGAGTTTTAAAATTTTTGCGATAAAAAACGTTATCATTAATCAAAACCATACTGTTCTACAAGATGATGCAGAATGCTTCATCAGCATACAAATGCAGCCATTCGAGAGGTAAGTCTATGTACAGGGTGACACAAAAAACACGGTCATCACCAAAAATCGAATAACGTCCAAAATGTTATTCAGATTGACACAAAACTTCAGCTACATTACGTCAAGCCTGTGTAGCAGACATCTCCAAAGTTTCAAGTCTGTACTACAAAAGCTCTTTGTTTCATTGGCGCTCAAAAAATGTGCTCCAAATGAGCTCCCCGGCGCTGCAGGCACATTTGGATCCGGCGGGCAAAGTTCTCTATGACCCTCCCGCATTCCTCCCTTCGGATCGCTCTTATTGCTGCTGTGATTGCTGCCTTCAGGTCAGGGATAGTCTTGGGGTTGTTGCCATACACCCTGTACTTAAGGTATCCCCACAGATAAAAATCTGGGGTGTTCACGTCCGGTGAATGCGGCGACCACTGCGGGTCACACCTGCGGCTGAATAGTCGGTCAGGGAAACGTTGCTGTAGCCATGCCAATGATTCGTTTGAGGAGTGGTGGGTGGCACCATATTGCTGGAACCACTGGAGGACCCTGACGACCCTCTCCGTAGACCAAGTGTTGTCCAGAACTTGCCAAGCACGTGGACATATCGCTCGGTGTTGACTGTCACAGACCGGTCGTTGTCGTCCTCGAACCAGAATGGTCCAATGATGCCATGTTTGGAGATGGCAACCCAGGCAGTGCACTTCACAGAGTGTAATGGCCTTTGCTGACAGTGCTGAGGTTATGCACAGTCCCATGTGTTCTAAACTTGTTGACCCATCTGTAGATCATTGAGTGGACAGGAAATTCACGATATCCGAACCGTTCTTTGAATTGCAATTGAGCTGCGTGGATAGAATTCTGCCAAAAATATGCCTCAACTACAAATATCTTTTGCTCAGTAGTCCATGGCATCTCGAAGGTGAAATTTGGTGGACTCTTAGAACATTAATTCTACTTGGTAAATCGGAAAAATAAAAAGAATTGACTAATTCTTTCAAAAGTTATTTAAGTTTTGGTGATGACCGTTTTCTTTTGTGTCACCCTGTATTTGGATCAAAATGGAAGCATGAAAACCTATACAGGTACCAATACATGTACTGCATACCAGTACCAATGTCTAACACTGCAGCCCAAAACGTTTTGACCTGCCTACGAATGAAGAATTACGTAATGGACAGACAGACCCAAGTGCATTTGATCAATAGCGTCTTACCTACTCGATAAGGCTTCATAGTTGTTTTTGGTGTAAATACTTGCAATATTTGGTATAACAAACTCAGGAACATTACGCATATAACAACTGTACTAACTGTGAGTGAAGTTCAGGGTCGTAACCAGCTTTTTATTTCGTTTGGAGCAATTTTCAGGAACTTTCATTCAATGACGTAATCGTGTTTATTCAACCGTGGTACAACTTTTTCTTAAACGGTCACAGATGAAGTTCTCTTCGCAACATTTCCGAAAATGAAAACTTCTCATTTTTGATCAAGATGCAGACCGAACGATCAAGTCAGAGTAAAAACTACAGCAGTATAGCATAATACAAACACCTGGTTCGGCACTCAATTAGTGCATTTGCAGCTTTGGTGTGGCAGATGTATAGGCTACTGTTGCAACCACTCCGTTGGCGTTGCGCTGAATGCGTGATTCACCACGAACGGAATGTGCGCGAGGAGCAACACCATATATATGTGGCGCGAACAAGCAATAATAAAGTGATCTCGTTGGGTGAACTCTATTGTTGCTTGCTGCCACAGTGGAAAGCTTTGCGCACATGCCGTTCGGGCGTTCCGATCGCAACAAAATGGTGCTGTGACCAGGATGTGAAGGTCGTACTGTGTGAAATCTTCACGAAAAGAACGTGCGATCAGAGCGGTTCGTTGTAAAAAAGAGGCGATGTTGTTGCAACCTCACCGTTGGCGTTGCGCTGAATGCGCGGTTCACCACGAACGGAATGTGCGCGAAGAACAACAACATATACGTATATGTGGCGAGAACAAGCAATAATAGAATGATCTCGTCGTGTGAACTCTATTGTTGCTTGATGCGACGGTGCGAAGCTTTGCACATATGCCGCTCGGGCTTTCGAATCGCAACACTACGCGTCAATGTGCCTAACTTTGCGTCTTGCGTTAGCAACTTCATCAATTCTTTTACCAAAATTTTTGAAACTTTAGTTGAATAGTTTAGCTGTGAGATAATTATTGCAGGCGATATTCCGAATGGTGAAGTTGTCAGATACAAGAGACAAGAATGAATGTTAGGATATATTTAATCGCTTATGCTATTGTTTTAATCGTAGATAGGAGATTGGAATCAGAAAAGGGGGCAGGGAGTCCTTGCCACCCTGGATTTTGAAATTTGACATTTTTCTGTTAAATGTTTAGCAAAAAAAGTCGTTGCATTAGTTTTGAGAAGGAAAATTGAAATTTCATCACTTTCCCCGGCTGGAAAAATCTTTATGGTTACCTGTGGAAAAATGTACTAACGCACACCCCCTGGAGAAAATCCTTCCGACGCCGATGGATGCGAGCCTTCGTCTGCCAACTGAAATACACTTGAAAAGGAATGCAGCAGGAATGCTGCAAAACAAAAGGAATGCAACTTTAATTTTGTTACGAATGTTTGGACTCGGTCCGCCACTTTTGCCAGGACTACCTAAACAAGACCTAATATCTTTGAGGCTCTTGTGAAATTCGAATTCCCTTGAAACTTTAGAGCATGGCTGTGAAACCCCAGCAACGGTAAATTACTGAACATGAAATGCAATAACTCTTAAATAGAAGCCTACAGTAACCGCAAGCAAGCGTAAAGCTAACACATTGTGAACATAGTATGCTGTTTCTGTCACCAGGCGTAATCACAAACTACTGCCTGCAAACTTTGTTCCACTGGTGTGATAACAATGCAGTCTATACTGTTGACGTTCCGAGAGTGCATGCAAACTCTCTGCTTCGAACGACAGGCAAGAAACAAAATCAAAGAGTACACACACACTGCATTTCTGAAAATTCTCAGAGTGGCCCAGGAACAAAAGGATAAAAAATGCCTGAGGAAAGTCGCAATTTCAAACGATCTTCCAAGTTTTTAAAATTCCAGCATATTTCTGGTTAATTCCCAATCATTTACGAAGTATTCGATCACATGGCCTGTCGCAAGATAAATCTTCTAAGGAGGTAATTAACCAGGAGGACAAAGGAAATTTCAAATGAGGTTATCCTCAAAAATGACTACAATACAAATTTTCACCTTTATCTTTTGAACGTTTGTGCAAATGTCAAAATTGCTATGCAATGTTTTAAAATTTTCGGAGGGGAAATGCTCAAATGCCCACCCCTAGTTGCGCGTCCGGTGAAATTTAAATATCTATAGAGTATTGTTTTGAGCAGTGAAAATTGCTTCCCTTTCAAAAGCTTTTTTCCTTCTCCCCGAAATATTTTTTCGAAATTTCACAAAATTTGGCACTGACATGTTAGTTCACATAGTAAAATGAGGTTTAGAATAATTTTTGGTGTTTTCAAATTTTTGTCGTATGCATACTGTGGCAAAGTAGTTTTGGGTGGGCCACCCACGTGGAGGGCACTGCTAAATTCGGCACGAGAATTTAATATTTTCAAGTGAGGATCCACGTGCGCATTTGCTTTATCTTTTTAGCATTTTAGATTGACAATAAGCAACAACCAAAGAAACGATTCCAACGAAGCAAAAGAAAAATTGCATCATTTTACCATTTCTAAAAATAAAGAAGCCTATGAAAAATTAATAAAAATAAAAGAACGAAAAGTAATTACACTAAGTGTTCCTGGTGGAACTGCTCCCAGCAAATCCTATATTTGCATAGGCATAGATGAACATCGTGGTCACTGCATTTTGTGAAGGCGTTCTGTCTTTCTTATCTTCCTGAAAGCATCTTTTGCATCTTCCTTGCTTTTCAACATACCCAATTCGGTGTCGATGCTGGCTGCGGAATTGTCAGATGTTGACAGGTGCTTTTTCGGAGGAAAAGTCACGAATCAGCTCAATGGCAACCGTTCTTCTGAAATCTTTCTTTGCCTTTGAAATATTTTCTTTGCTTCAACCAGGAAATTTTGAAACAATTTTTTCATTGACTATGTACAAGTTTGCCAGTGCCATGTCAACATAATCCCAAAAGGCGTGCAGTAATATTTTCCAAGGCTTTTCTACATCGACAGCCTACAACGTAATATTCTGATCAAAAAGATCAGTTCCTTTCATGTATTTGTTACATCTTTGAACCATTGCAGGAACTTTTACATCCACCTTTCCTTCATGGCCTTTCTTTCGTCTCTTGACATTGACTGTATTTGTAGGATGTCCATTATCAATTGTTACAATCATTATCACTGATTTGGTATCTAACCATTTCACACCCGACATGCCATCATTATATCTTGAGGCCATTTCACCCTTTTTCAGATTTTTGTTGATTTCGTGTTTTTGTGGAAGCCCACGTCTGTGTTCTCTGACAGTTCTGCAGGAATAACTTTTTCTTTCTTTCATCAACCTATAAACGAGTTGGGGAGAAGTGTACACATTGCAAAAAAATATTGTGCAGTGTGAATTTTTTAGGGACTCTGCAAGTTCCATTACAACACTCTCTTATGATCCCAACTCTAGCGCTGCTGTCTTCTTTCCAACATAAATGTCGAGTTGACAGATACATCCTGTTTTTGAATAATTGCAACACCAATGCTTGAAACCTCGTTGGATTGGTTTTTGCTTCATATACTGTTTCAGTACGTGATTACCTTTGGATTTTGTCATTCCTTGGTCAATTTCGTGTTCAAAGTTGAACCCATGACATTTTGGAAAGCAGCATTGAAATGTTTGATCAGTGGACGAAGTTTCTAAGCTCTGTTGAGTGTTGGGACCTTTTTGTCTGGCGCATCGTGATTATTTGCAAAATACAATCCTCTTCTTATTGAATAGAATCTATCTCTTGGCATTGTTTCAGTAATCGGTTGAACGCGTAAGTCTGGTTCATTGGAAAAATAATCATGAATTTCTGGTAGGTCATGGTATGACATCATAATCTTCATTTCAAGAATCGCTTTCCTTTCTTTGTTTTCTAATTCAAACCTTTTCCCTTTTGATGCATGTGGAGTGTGGATTGGGGTACAAAGACGTCGTGGATAGACTAATCTAACTTGCAAACACAAACAAAAACAGTAGCTGGGGACGGCAAAGACTTATATTGAATCATTACTTTCCCCAATTCGCTAACATCGTTATTGGGATGATTCTCTTCAAACTGTACAAGTTTTGGGAATCTCTTCCTCCAGCGACACCTCGCACCAATCACCGTCTCAGACGAATCAGGGTTACCAGGAGCTTCCTCCGCTGGTACGCAATGATTAACAATTTCAATAGTCGTTGTATCATTTCCTCTATAAGGAATGGATTCAGTTAGCAATACGTCGCCTTCTTCATTGATTTCAAACAAAAATTCTTTATCACTGTCGTCAAAACCTAATAACTGTAGTACTTCTGGACCAAGAATAAATTATCTTCTTCGTAGTATGCGGGACATTTTAGAGGCAAGTCAAACGGGAAAACGGACAGTTTTTCTTTAGATAAATCACCAGACAGGTATATAATAGTTTAAGGTATTACAGAATGTAGTTACGTGCTGCAAAAATCACGACGATGCAGCGTGATATAAGCATGATGCGCCGTGCGCAAGGCACATAGGTAGTGTGAATGCTCTACTTCCCTCCGCCTGGGTGGGATCCCACCGATAACAAAACAGCTCTAACTCAATGAAATGAAATGGTATCGGGAATCAACCATTTTTTCTAAACTGTACATACCCCTGTAGACCTTTGAAAACAACCAAGATGAAATAACAAAGTAAGGGTAGTTATCCAAAACGCAATAAAAAATTCCGAGAAGGTCAATACACAAAATATAACCAATCCATGCAGACAAGTGTTCCAGCAACAAAATGCAATTCAACACTGAATCTTTGCTAAGGTTTCTGTCTATCACGTAATTAGAAAGAAATAACTTTCTTGCACCATTTTGTTTCGTCACACGCTTCTTTCTATGACATAGTCGTATGGGTGGGATCCCACCTATAAGGAGTAAGGACTTAAGTAACATCCACTTATTCCAGAATTTAAAATTCTCAACTGACACAAAGTATAAAGCAAAATTCATTAAAACGAACGAACGTTTCGGAAGCTATCTGCAGCTGTCTTAGTCTGGGCTAAAACTAGAATGCCAGATGCAGAAATTCGAAAGCATGAGAAGACAGGCAAAAGGTCAGAGCAGGCCCGTAACGAGCTTGGGACACCAGGTGCGGCAAAGAATTTTCTGAGAGGGGCCCAAAGTTTTTAAAAAATGTCCAACAATTTTGGACTGTGTCCAACACATATTTCCAGGGGAGGCGAAAAACTTGGTAGGGGCCCCCTCTGCGTCTGCCTGGTAACGAGCCTGGGTCAGACTCCGAAGTTCATATAAAGCCCACAGTGAGTGACAGACCTGCTGATGTAAAACGTAAATCAAGTCATTTCAAAGTCATTGAGATGTATTATACAAACGCACTGATAAGGGCAACCCGACACAACGTGCATGCATTCAAACTTGACTACGGAATGGACTGGGAGAACTCAAACATTTGAGAAAAAGTAATACTAAAATACTGAATACATGAAATGTTTTTTTGAATTTTACGTAGACTTTGTATTAGTTAGCATTTTAAGTTTATTACTATCCTTGTGTATTCGAAACACGCATAGGGGGCCCCTACCAAGTACATTGTTTTGGATGCAAATGACAAAATTAAACTGACAAAATTAACCCAAATTGACCATTGTTCCATTTGTGGAACATGACCTTTACATGGTCAACGCTCGTTTCGAATTCGGTGTATCATCTCAGTTTTGATTTGTATGATAGTTCACGTTAATGCAGGCATGCCTTTGAAAACGTTTTTCAAAATATGTTTACTTTTTTTTCTATCAGCTACTTAAAAATGTCAAATATTTTCACATTTAAGTGACCTCCACCTGCTCAACGATGCAGACTCAGCAAATAACATCTTCATGGTAGCTCATAGGCGTAGGAGCAGGCAAATTTGTGGGAGTGCGATGGATTTTTGCCCGAATTTCCCCAAACTTGCCCGAAACGTTTTTGTGCGACCTTTGCCTGCAAATTTTGTCCCACACAGATCATGAAGGCCTGTTTTGGTATGACCTCCGGAGAAAAGAGTCTTCCTGTGTTTTTCTACAAACATTGGGCGCCATTTTGTGAAATGAAACAACGTTGCGCACCATTTTGCTCAGATTTTCATGGATTCTGTCCAACATTTCAGGGATTTTGCCCGGATTTAAACAAATCAACATCTTTCGGGGTGCAATTGCACCCCAGCACCCCCGCCTCCTGCACCACTGTGGTAAATGCTACATTTGTTGAAAGTAGTGTTGCAAACTCTTCGTTGGCGTTGCGTGGAATGTGCGATTTACCACGAACGGGATGTGTGTCAAGAATAACATCCATATTAAAATGGCACGAACAAGCATTCACAGAGTGATCGTGGCGTGTGCTCTCTATTGTTACTTGCTGCCACAGTGTGAAGCTTTGCGTGCACATTTGCCGCTCGGGCTTACCGATCACAACAAAATGGTGCTGTGATCAGAATGTGAAGTTTGTGCCAGGTGCAGACTTCACAAAGGAACGTGCGATCAGTGCGGTTCGTTGAAAAAGGAGAGGATGTTGTTGCAACCTCTCTTTTGTCGTTACGTTGAATGTGCGATTCACCACGCACAGGATGTGCGTGAAGAATAACATCCTTAAAGGTGTGCTTGAAAGTAACAAGACAGAGAGCGTAATTATTTTATTCCAAATACAAGATGTAAACTACAACATGTCCTCTTCGAAATAATCCTCTTCGAAATAAGTGCACTTCGCCATCCTCCTCTGCCATGCCCGCATGCACTCATGGAAGGATCTGTCCGGGATCGCTCGGAGCTCCTTCGTCACGGCCATTTTGGCTTCTACGTCAGGAAAACGCGTTTCTTTCATGACTCCCTTGAACTTAGGGAACAGGAAAAATCATTGGGAGCCAAGTCTAGCTAGTATGGAGATTGCTACAGCACAGCAGTGGTATTTTTGACAACAAATGCCTGGATGCTCAATACATTGTGCGCCGGAGCATTGTCGTGGTGAAATAGCCATGATTTTTTGTCGCCTCTTCTCTCGCACTGACCGCATCAAACGTCGCAGGAAATCCCTGTAAATGTTCAGTTTGATGGTCTGGCCCTGTGGCAAGAATTCAGCGTGCACAATGCCCCTCCCATCAAAGAAAGCAATCAACATCACCATGATCTGGGACTTGGACATCCTTGCTTTCTTCGGCTTCAGCGACGTCGGACTCTTCCACTGAAGACTCTGGCGCTTGGTCTCCGAATTATACTTAAAGATCCATGACTCGTCGCCTGTGATTAGTCTCTTCAGCAAGTTCGTTTCGATTTCGAGTTGTTCCAGGATGACATGACACAACTGCCCACCCCGCTCTTTCTCCTCCTCTTTCGGCAACATCGGAATCATTTCTGCATAGATATTCCTCATCCCCAGATCTTTCGTAATGAATGTTCACGCCCTCTTGCAGCACATTTGCAATCATTCAGGCGGCGATCTCCATGCAGCTTCTGGCGGACAAACTCTACATTTTCCTCGGTCCTGCTTGTGGCAGGTCTCCCGCACCTGGGGTCATCTTCCACATCCTCCTTTCCCTCCATAAACCTCATGTGTCACTCGAAAGCCCGAGCGTGCGACATTGTGACATCCCCATGCACATCTTGCAGTAATCTGTGTGCTTCTGTTGACGTTTTTACAAGCCGAACAAAAAATTTCAAGTTGACTCGTTGTTCGGTGGTCACTGTGTTACAGCAAAAATTGTAGGCCTAGATTTTTTACAACGATCCACGCTAGACTAACTGCAAACAAGCCTGCAAAAGAGAGTAGAGCAAACACAGAAATCTGAAAGTGCAGTTGTACACTTATGAGAGGCTGACCAACATTGTAACGCACAGCGCTATTTCCGAACGGGCGCATAACTCGCGCAGAACCTACAGTCTTACTTTTCAAACACACGTCGTATGTGGCGCGAACAAGCAATAATAGATTGATCGCGGCGTGTGATCTCTTTCTTCCTCTCTGCCACATTGTGAAGCCTTGCGCACTTACAGCTCGGGATTTCCGATTGTAACAGTACAAACACTAGTGAATATAATAATGTATTTTGCAAGTCGTTGGTGCGACATGCAAAGAAGTTATTTGAGGTGAAAAGTTTTGTTACATTTTTGGAACAATGGTCCTAACTGGTATCAGAATCAACATCTTTCTGCTGCAGCAGAACTTCGTTTCTGAGCTCTGCTGCACAGTTTTACTCCGAAACGTGGATTAACACATTGCCCGGTTTATTCGATCTTTCTAACAGTCTGCGCTCACGATAACAGATGTATGTCAAGGAAGATTGAGATCCGTACGTGCTGATGCGGTTTCCTGAAGAAAATGAACACAGAATTAATGAATCACAAAACAAGGCATAAATAAAGTAGAAACAGGAAAATAACTTACCAAACGCAGTGGCGTACGCAGAAAATTTTCATGAGGGGGTTTTTCATTCAGTGGCATATGGTGGTCATTTGTGTTTGGTGTGGGCTGTTTGTGATGTCACAGTTTGACGTCATATTCATGTTTCCAAACCAACTTTTTGGCAAAGTTTGTTGACATTATATGCATATTTTTCTGCATCCACTCCCTTCATTTTATGTGTCATTGGACTGAATATAAACCATTAGCGCTCCAAGTTAGGATATCGGAAGAAAATACACTCAACGCTTCGACACAGCAGTTCATTACTGCAAAAATATCAGGCTGAGCGTTAAAACAGGAGATTGAAACACACTCATCAATGCGTCAGCGCAGTTTACAACTACAAAACGAGACTGCGCTATAATGTCTTGTCGAATACGAGCAGTCGAGCATAGAAAAAGTGCGGCTGATCTGTCTGGCGTAAACCCCGTCTGAAAGATCGAATCTTGCTAAATTGCACAAGAATTGAGAATGCGCAAAAGGACGCAAGAAAACTTTCGAATTTGTGTTATTAATAGAAGTCCATCAAACTTTTAGTTTTCCTTTTTCCCTGCTGAAACATTATCAAATGCCTGAATGCTTCTATGTTAACAACTGCTGTTTTTGAGCTCGTGCAACAGTTCTATTATGATACAGAAATTGGTAATGTAGCCAATGGGATCAGCGCTTGCGCTGATCAGCCTTAGAAGACAAAACAAATGCAATGGTTTCGGATAAAGTGAACTATCGTGGAACACAATGTTAAACATGCGCAGTAGACGAAAGGTCTGCAAAAAGTGGTGAGATGGTTTCTTGACGCAGACGATGACCCGGATTCCCACCAAAACCTAATTATTACATTTTCACCCATTTACAATATTCCTTGAAATTTGCATGCAAATTAATTCTGTGGTATTTGCATTATGTCGACAAATTAACAAGCCAAAGGTATGCGAAAACATTTAATCAATCTCCTTTGCGCGGGTAATAAAGTTTTTGTAAAATATGAAGCTCAAGGGGAGGGGGTAACCCCAAACCCCTTGCGTACGCCCTTGATTGTTTCGGATAAAGTGAACTATCGCGGAACACAATCTTAAACATGCGTAATGGACGAAAGGTCTGCGAAAAGTGATGAGGTGGTTTCTGGATGCAAACGATAACCCAGATTCCCACCAAAACCTAATTATTACTCTTTGGCCCATTTACAATGTTCCTTGAAATTTGCATGCATATTCATTCCGTGGTATTTAAGTCCACAAATTAACAAGCAAAAAGTATGTGAAAACACTTAATCTCCTTTGCGCAGGAAATAAAGTTTTTGTAAAATATCAAGCTCAAGGGGGGGGGGAGGGTTAACCCCAACCAAACGCTTACGTTACTGGTAGAAACGATGCGAATTGCTAGTGCTGCTACACTACTTTGTATGCACTTTAACGACATAGAACACCAAAGTGTCTCTTACGCACCCACTAAGCAAAAGAAAGACGAAATGCTACCGAAGATCCTACCACAATACACTCTGGTATGCGCCTCGAAGCGGTCACACAACAGTCAAAGAGAGCAATAATTGACCGGTGCATCATCACAAGAGAGATTTGCTGCTACATTTACGATAATCCATTCCAAAACATGTGATTGGGTTCCGTGAGTTTTAAGGTTTCCGTGAGGATTCCTCTTTTTACTTAGGGAAAAGATTTCTTGCTTCAGTATGTGGATGCGTCCATATGAATTTTTTTAGATCACCGTACCGCATTCAGACTCCAAGTAGGCCGGTTGGTTATACATGAGGTTGAGTGCAGATAGTGGAAAAAGAAATATTGACAGTTGTTTCGTCACTTGTTGTTCATTGTTCCGCAATTAAGAAGAACGTTGTTGTTGCATCACTGTTATACGATGTTGCCGGTTTACAGTTCACCGTAGAATAGATAGACTGAGCAGAAACTAGAAAGTAGACTCAGCCTGACTCTAGTAGTAGTAGAGAGTAGACGAGTCACACACTAAAGCTGCTCTTCAACCTTCGTGGGAATAAAATAAAAATAGTGTGAAACCCAACTTTTTACTATCTAGTCAAGCCAGATGAAGCAAACTAGCATGTTTTCTTATGTGAAGTGAAATAATAACAGCGAAGGTGTGGACGGTAATGACCAACGTAGTTCAAATGTGAAAGACGTACCTAATCCAATGTGGACCAAATGTAATTTAATTGCCAAAGTTAGAAAATAGGGCGACACGTACTTTAGATACGGGTTCTTTTTGCCAAATTCCGTGTGTAGCAAGTACCTTCCATAAATGCAAGGACAAGTCCCATCGCCACGGGGACTTTGGTGGGTTTAGCCACCAAACAAAGCTCCAAGCGCCCCATATTCAAAAATGAAACACTATGAATTAATGGAATGTTGGTCAAATTTGAATGTCAAGCCCCCTTGCACGAATGTAAAGCTCCGCCGCACAAACATATTGACGACTTTCTGGCTACTGTTCTGGCAAGAATAACCGAGTCATTTAATTTCTTGCTTTTTAACTTCTGTAATAAGTGTTTCTATGTTGAAGTGTCTAATAACGAAAATTTTAATTTTCTTGCAAGTAATTCGTGTATTTTGCATTTTTGTTAATGGTGGTTCCATGACAAATGCGAAAGTATATCAGGGGTTCCACGGTAACAAAAAGGTTGAAGAGCACTGATGTAAATGCTTTATTAAAATGATAACCAGGAAGTTTACAAAAGTACGTACATGCGATGAGAACAAGCACACGGTTCTGAATAAACCTCAGAATAAACGTTTGTTTGTGAAGCTAAAAATCAGTTTCCACGCTGTCTAACATTAAAATTGTTGAATTCTCCAAAGAGTTTTTTTGCCTTTCTGCTTACACATGGGGATAATGTAACCTAGGTTTTGTGCTGATAATTACATTCCCACTGAAAGGCACCCTGGACGTTTTCAGCAGTCCAACCAAAAGTGACCATCCAAATTGAAGTAGATCCTGCTTCAGGCTGCAATTAGCCGTAGCATGCAATCACGTATAGCCGCAATTTTTATCAAATTTCAAACATAAGGGCCAGTACCACATTGTAATTGTGGTCTTTATTGACTAGCAAATATGGCAAGTAATCTGCAACGATTCCCTGATTTTGCTAATGAAAGCGTAGAAGTTTAATCACATCAATTTTTTTCATTTCACGTTCTACCCTGTTACGTTGGCATGATTGGAACCAATGCAAACAACCTCATTGTATTGCTCTAAGAATTTGGTACAAACGCCCGCAGCCATGGTGGGCACAGGTGGTTTTAGCAATTTGGGGTCCCTGTGTAAAAAAGTTTGGATGCCCCTGTCACGGGAGTTTGCTTGCAAAAAATTTTATACTTTGGAGGACATGGCTCAAATGCGTCATGGCTACGCCCATGATGTAGTAGGCGACTTTAAGTTCACCCTACAAATCTAACACTTCCATCATACCATCTCATGATGAGCCAATGCAATGAGCTGTTGAACGATTCTAAGCTCAAGTAGAGGTGAAGCAATATGGAGGCCCAGGAAACATAGACTGCCTGCAAGACAAACATAAATCACGTGCATCTGTAGGCTAATTGTTCCAAATCACTGCAGAGAGCCTTGTCAACCATCTATGGGGCAAATTGTTTCCAGAGAGTCAGGCTGGATGGTTTCTTCACTATCATGCCCATGTTGGGATGTGCACCTTATGAAGTTCATGCATGTGGTTTTTACTTACATTCCACTACGCAAATAACACAATGGCATACAACATACAGCAAAATATAACACCCCAGGACTTCTTAACCTAAATGGGCAGACAAAAAATTCAGAACAGGATAGCTTTGCGTCTTTATTGTGAACATTTGACCGTTCGGTTTGGTTGCAAATAGTTTGTTTGACCTTTTGTGAGAATTTCTGGAAATTTTTGCCTAATTTGGATTTGGCCACGTCTTCCTGAATTTAAACAATCTAAATGTTTCCACTTGCACTTTTACAAATACGCTTGTCACTTGCCTTCCTGACAGTTGAAAATATCCAGTTTAACACTCCAAACCTAAATAATGGAGATAGTCAATGACCCACAATGGTCATGGTCATGTCACCAATTGAGCGAATTTGTAATTTGTTGTTCATTTCCTGAATACCTTATCTGAAGCTCATGCTGATTCCGCTGAGAAGAATGGTATATTGATTAATGGGCACGGTGAGATCATTCGACAGGTTGGTCTTACCCTGCTTTAGCATATCCACCTTCATTCGTTCGTCTTGCATAAAAAATAGGGAATCAACCAATACTGTATGTTTACAAATTATTGCAGTCTCATAAATCACTAAACACTTTGAAGTACTACTACATCAATACGGTGAGTGGAAACTTTCACCTTGCGCAAAAACTTAACAAATCCTGTTATAAGGATAATTAAATAATGCATGAAAAAAATTTACTAACACTGCCAATATTTTATGTCTAAATCTCTGCAGGTATACGCCAAAGGAAAACATTAATGGTTCAAGAAAGTAAGGAACGCTTCCCCAAATCATTAAAACATTTAGTTCTGACTCTAAAAGAAACTGAAACCAATTGAAGTAACATTGCATTAGCAGCTATTGAAGCATACAGCAGACCATGCAAGTATACACAAATGCATTGATGTTTACAATATAATTCTTTCAAGCAAAACCAGTTTCTCACATAATTGTGTGAACAATGGAGTTACCCCAGAGCAGTGGGTTTTAACCTGGGTAACTTTTTTCCTCCAAGGGGGTAAATTTACTGAACCATAAGTTGCAACCAATGCATGGTTTTATAAATCATTCTAAACTGTAGGAGTTTGTTAATATGGTGTTTTCAATAAATGAGCACCATTGAGTGTATTGGGGGTAAATCTGGTAATCTTGTTCGATATAAGGGTAAGATATGTTAAAAAGGTCAAGAACCACTGCCCTAGAGCCAAGTTTAAGCTTGGTAATAACTTACTGTTTTTCGATTTTCAATATCCAAGGGTACAGGTAAACATGCCTTTCATGTCCAGTAAATAGTTTGAGAAAGAACAAACCAACCATAATTTGTATGGTTAGACTGGAGTGAATGAAATATGCAGTATTGACTCACACATATTAATCAGATTTCAATGTTGGTTTGACGTTTATAAGCTACAACCACTACATGTTTGGCAGTAAAATCTTGAACAAGTTAATATCACAATACTACAAATATTTGGTAGGCTATGCGCTTAAACATTAAGTATATTGCAATGGGTTTCTGTGCAAGGTACTTTGTTTAAGGATATGTACACTGGGCAATTAGTAGATTTATAAGCAAGAATGGTAGGTTACCAGTTAAATCTTGCAACTAATAACACATTGATTTATATAAGTATGGGCTTCATATTATTGACATGAAACCTCTTAAATTTTGATTGAGGGGTCATGTCCTTTTGAAGAGTATTGGGCACCTTATCGATATTACTATTTGTCTGGGGCCCTTTGTCCTTTGAATGCTCAGTAGACAGGCTATTTATGTGTAACCAAAGACTAATAGGCCTCGCAAATCTTTTTGAAAGCGCGTAACCTAAAAACGGGGGCCCCTCAAAATGCATAAATTGAAAATGTGGGCCTCCATTTTGCACACCCTGCACACTCACTAAGACCACTACTGATGGTGGGCAATCGGGGGCAGTTCCCAGCCAAACTTCGTTGTCCTCAGAAAATTTCCTTTTATATTTATGTAGATATTCATTTGGCCCAAAAACGACGAAACTAACAATTTTGCAAATGCTTGGTTTTAATCTGTTCAACTGTTGCGCCAACTCGCAAAACTACCGCACATTGCATAAAAATCTAACTTCATTGTTACAAAATAAAGTGTACTAAGGAACTTTCACACTGGCATTTGTCATGTTACAGTGTGTTGTAAACATTTAATAAAAACAAAAATATTTTCCCCCTAAAAATGCGTTTTCTCCAGAACACTGAAACCCGGCCACGGCCTGCTGGCACATACCTATCAGACCGATTATAAAAATTGCGGTAGTATTATGTTAAAAGAATTGTCTATTTTCAGTAACATTAGTCCAATTTCAGTAACATTAGGTAGTCAAACCTCATTACGGGTTCACTACTGTAAGCGAGATGAAGTATACTTCACAACATTGCTGTGACAAAACAGTGGACGGTAAAGTGGCTTGACATCGCCAATGCTGTTTTCTTAATTGTACAAAATCATGGTGAAGAAAGCTACTTTCGTAAGTTTTTAAGGGCGGCGGTCGCACCAATCCCCCCCTGGCTCAGCCCCGGGTGTAGATATGGGAAGGCCCGTAACCAGCTTGCGATGCCAGGGGGGCTAAGAGTTTTCTGAGAGAGGCCCAAAATTTTGAAACTGTCTCCAATAGTTTCAAATTATGCCCAACGCGTTTTTCCAGCGGGGGAGGCGAAAATTTTTCTAGCTACGGGCCTGGATAGCTGCTGTTGAAGGCATAAAAAGCATTGCATAAAATTGCTTCCATACTTACAAAATTTATAACGTCATATTTCCATATGACGTCCCAGTTGCCAATTCAAATTCAAACCACAAATATTTTTTATCGTTTTCTTGACTTGCACTAGTGCTCCCCTCTTTCAAAAAGGTTCCGCCACCCATTAAAAACTGTTGTTGTTACAAGTATGTATACCAGTAAGGTGCATAGCGCCGAGGTGCAAGTGTGGCCGTTGTCCCTGGTACAGATTTTCAAAAGTAATGATTTTAAACCAAAATAGATTTAATTTGGTTACCATCGTCGTTTTAGTTTCATCGTGACTGATGCTTTTTGTGTGTAAGGAGGCGCAATATCTCCTACATCCCGAGCACTATTAACCCATAACGTCACTGGTTCTGGTAGTGAAAGTTGACACCTGCTTAGTTATGCCTGGCTTTGCTAGCCAGGCGCTAGGGCCACCACTTTGGTAAGGTTTCTCAGTCTATAATAATTTCAGAGAAACTTTGGAGCAGCTATCGGATCCGTAGTTGGGATATCAATAAAATGCCATGGGACTTTGTTTTTCTCTGAACGTTTTAACAAAGCAAACTTATTAATATTTTGGTGAGAGTTATAATGTAAGGATTACTGGTACCTGTTAAAAGTGCATATAACTTTTCTCTGAAATTTTCAAGGTGATTGTAAGGTTACTTCACTTCCACCTCCTACAAGACGAGCACAGTTAATTTGTACACTGTTCATAAAACAGCAGCAAAATTATTAAATTGGCCATCACCAAGACAGAATATTGAATGGTATGAGGGGTTTTATTTATTCTATTTTTTCCTATTTTGCTATATGGTGAAACGAACTTACAGTTCGTGGCCCTCGGCACTCGGAGTTATCATGTGAACGCTTTTCCCTGAACGTTGAGTTACCCTGAAATGCTTTGCTTGTGCCACAATGTAACCTAAGCATTGATCAAATAATATCAATCTAATCTTAAAGCAAAATATAAGAAACCTTGTTGATTTTGTGCGTCCTGTGCATTCCCAAACTTGAAGTTCCATAACTGGTTTACAGTACAGCAATGAACGTATTTTTGCGAAAAAGATTTATGTTTTAGCAAATGTGAATCGATCACATTTCAACCTAACCTCATCCATCAGTAAAATACTGTTTGACAGGGCTTTCTTCTTGTTAATAAATGTAGGACCATTTACCCCTAATTCAGGCGATATGTTTTGGTTATGGTCAATGCACTGCATCGCGGAGGTGGTCCTAGTAACTATATCAGATTGGGACTTTCTGCTTCAACAAATGTTATTTATTGTCAGATTTCGGTTAATCATAAATTTTAGATTTCAGAACTTTGAAAATTCTCACCCGCCCAAATTTGAACTAGAATGAAAAGAAAGGAATGAAACTCAAGGGAAACAACACAAAAGTATCGATTAGTGTTAAATCAGGGTTGCAAAATTGTTTGTGAATTTTAGTAGCGCGCAGAAATTATTAGTAGCGCTCACACATATGCTTTGCCATAATGTTCCACTTAAAACTGTGAACTAGGCACGGCTGCGTCGCTGTAATCTTGTTGGCGCAATCCAAGTTTGGGGTTGCGCTGCGCGAGTCCGCAACAGCATGTTTGCACCCCTGGAAAAAAGGTGCAAAATATGTGCCGCCTTGGCAAGCAATCGTTTTGATTATGGCATGCAGTAGGCATGTGTGAATTGCGCCGCATGATCTTGTTTTTGTGTGTTCCGCGCGCCCTCGCTTATACTTTCTTTTGTGCCGTTTGCCCGTTAACTGACACGTCATTCGCGCCGTCTTTTGCATTTTCTTCTTGTGACCACTACAATCGTGTGCATGTATCATACAGCATGGACGTCACGGGCCACAGAATACACTGATGCGGACCGTGCGTTGAGTGTCTCTGCTTTGCATAATGGTTTCCTAATACCAAGCTAGCTCTACACAGCTTTTCCGATTTTTATAAATTACAAAAATTAGCTGCTAACTGCCTCAAATTAAAATATTTGTTTACTTGTAACTTCAACATCAAGACACCACAAGGTTGACAGCCGAATTTGATCGCAAATTGTTTTGCCAGGAAATTGATTTCGCGCCAGCGACACATCTTCTGTCCAGAAATTTGCAGGCGAAGAGCTTGCAGGTGTAATGACGAAAAAGACTGAAGCAAGTTCAGAGAAAGTGTGCAGACTAATTTGTAGTGCCACATAATGTTTCTGTATGCAACATGTGCTTGCAATTAAGTATAGCATTTAATTTAGCGTTTCCCAAAATCTTGCAATGAGCAAATCAGCCTGAGAGGTGCAAATTACCCTATTGCTGTCACCTTCATAAGGTCCATTTCAAGGAGCTTAAAATAATGGAAGAAATGTTGTCAAAGGGTCACTGCAGGTCAAGGATAATTCGCTGGCGGGCTGTGACCCCTGAACGATATATTTGCAATATATTTGAGCTTCCTTAACGCTACATATCCGTTAATTATTATTATCCACAACGTACGGTCTAACTAATGTTTGTAAAGTACTTAACTTTTGCATAGATGGCTGCCCAACAGAAGGATGTCGCTAAACTTCAGATCTTGATGGAAGTGGGAGGTATTTTTCTCGAGAGCGACAGTGTTGTACTCAGGTCCTTAAATGATTTAAGAAAAATGGAAGCAGTTCTCGGCGAATCAGACCAAAACTCGCTTGGTGAGTACAGTACGATCGATCATTTAGATGTGTGATAAGGTTTGTCCAAAACGTGACATATTTATAGATGTAATGAAGCAAAGATGCCCTATAGCAAATACAGCTTTCACTGGAAATGTTTGTAGCAAAACAACCTGAAAACAAAGTTATCATGCCAACTACACATCAACTGACTAAGGTTCAGCATAACAAGCAACTAGTTGGCTGTATAAGGAATAATGGTTTGAACTGTGAAGGCTGTTGAACTGCACAAAAATCAAACTCACACTTTGTCGGCGGAAGCACGTCAATCGTCTTGGCAAAGTAAATCAAAATGATCACAAAAAGTTCAAGCCTTTTGGTTGAAATACGACCCAAAGGTGTTGAACGAAGTACAGTATAACACGACATTCAAGTAAGTCATTTCCGCAAAAGTGACGCAGTTCAACCTTGATATCAGAAAATGTTTGTACGAAATCGATTTTATTGGAGCAATTTTGTTGTAAAATGTGAAGGAAAACGCCGTGCGAAACCAACGTAATCTTCTGGTCGATGCTGTTAGGAAGTTCAAAAAATAGAGATTTGCAATCTTGTTTTGTAGAGCTTATTTGGGAGTAACACTAATGGCTCTTCGCTTTATCCACGCAGATGATTTACACATTGATTAATCCCACACTCACATTTTTACTACACGCCTATAGATCAAAAGCAACATCAGCATTCAAAATATCGACATGCGCAACGTACAGCGTGATAACATATAATGGCATCCCCTGTTGGAGGCAAAGTGAAGTCACGAACTTGGCAAAAATTAATGCCAGCACTCAAGCGTATTTTACTGAAGGGCTATCGATTTATACTTCGATAAATCAAAATTGTAGCCCCCAGGGAGGGACCTTTTTTGTTATATTCAGGCCGTAACATTCAAATCACTAATAGTTGACGGCCAACCAAGGGATCTAAAGATGAGGATTTTCGCCTAGTTTATTTTCAAAGAAAAAAAAAGAAATTACCTCTGGTATAATATTTTGGTAGTCTTTACTTGGGCCCCGATGAGGTCATCTAAAAAACCATTGACCCTCTCCACTTTTTACCCAAGCATAATTCCCCAATGACAGTGGTAACTATCGTGGCCGGTGAAGATGATATCGGTCATATCACAGATCCATCAACTGTCCAAAAAAAGCTCCTTATTGCTGGGAGGATAGCACGAAAACCCAGTAAACAGCAATTGTTGACTCCCGTTGTGATGAAAAACGACTTCTGTGGGCTAAAATATTTAAAATTGGTGTACACAACAGTGGAAAAAAGTTGTACTCTCCGATGAATCTCATTTTGAAGTGCATGGTTATCGATCTCGGTATATTAGAAGAAGCAATGGTGAGCCAATCAGAAAAGCACATATTCAACAAGCCACTAAACCCCAAGCTGTTCTGGGTATTTTTTTTGCTTCCGGACCAGGCAGACTAACCCCGATCGAAAGCATGATGAATTCAGATAAATATAAGGACATTTTGACTAAATATTTGATGCCAAGGTTGTCAAACAGCAGCTCTCCAGAAGGTCCAATTTTTCAACCGGATCTCGCCCTTGCCACGTTCAAAGAAAATGCAGAATTTTTTAAAGCAGTCAGGAATAATTGTGTTGGATTGGCCTGGAAACTCTTCAGACCTTAACCCTATTGAGAATCTGTGGGCAATAGTCAGCCGGAAACTTTGTAAGCACAACTGCTCCAGAAAGCTTTGCTTATTGAAGCCATAATAAGCATCTGGTATCATGATGAAGAACTGAAGAAGATGTGCTCCAACCTGGTTCAACCAGCACCAACACTGATTTCAATGGTTCTAAAACCAAAACCAAAAGGCGGACACATCAAATAGTAATTTTGTACTGCATAGCTTTTAGCGCTTACAGAGCTGCTGGCAGTAAAACTAAAACCGAACCATTACCTGAATTGAGATTTCTTGCATTTTGTTGAAGCTGTCCCAAATTAACTCGTGCAGTAATGTAGATGCATTGAAACTGACATTCCATAGCTCGGCCCTGGATTGTAAAGTATTCAAATCACTTAACACAACATTATGTAGATTGTAGAAGAATTTTGAAGAGTAAGACAGAACGGTGTCATCGACGGAGAGGGAAGTAAAATATTTTAGAACGGTGTCATCGACGGAGAGGGAAGTAAAATATTTTATGTTTTTTGAAATTTCATTTAAATACACCAGAAAAAGCACGGGAAGAAGCACCGACATTGCGGAACACCACAGTTTGTACGCAATATATCAGGATTGTCCTTTAAAATTCGTACAAACGGGATCTTCCCAATAAGTATGGTTCCATTAAGTTCAAAGAAGATCCGCGTACACCTAAGCATCCCAAGCTTGAAAAAGGGGCCGCAATGAACAACTTTTCAAATGCTTTGGAATTTTCTACAAACACCACACGTGGCGAATAATCTTTATCTTTGGCGTGGAGCAGTCTGTGAGACACTTCAAGCAGATCAGAAGTAGTAGAAGGTAGAGTGGTGCTTACGGAACCCGGAATTTCGACTGAAAAGCAGATGATTAGATTCTAAGTATGTGTACAATAAATTATGTAGCAATTTTTCGAAAACTTTAAAAACTGACCGAAACAGCAATAGGCCTGTAGTTAGATATGTCCTATATCGGGCCGGATTTGTGCAAAGGTATGACCCACCCAATTTGGCACGACCTTGAACACCGGTTGGTTGAACGAATGAAGTTATTAAGGAGACTAAATGGTCTATCTAGCGACATGGGTATGACTTAAGCAATTGGTGAGGTAAATTATCAAAACCTTCGGATTTTTTTGAATTCAGACTTGCTGAAACACGATAGACAGCAAACGGTTCGTTTGTAAGTGGAGGCATGCGCAGGGTAGTGATGTACAGCAGTTGATGGGTGGAAGCGGTTTGAAAAGAATTACATCCGGAGCACTAGATATTCAAGCGAAGTGCTTATTGAACAAATTGGATTTAGATACGCTGTCGTAGGCCAGTTTTCAAAGGAGCATTGGACTGTGGTGCAGTACCAAGAAGATCTTTACCAGTCTTCCAAAAATCAGGTCGTGAGATGGACACATGATGAAGTTTATTGACAATGCTTTGCTTGCATTGCTGTTTCCTTTATGTGGTAGTACGTTAAATCGTATTTCTAAACTTATTTTAGGAATATTGATAGACTGGGTTAAGTGTTTTGCACCATATAGTAAATAAACCTTGATTTTTGCGAATTAAATGTTTCAATTTTAGGGACAACCAGGGTTTGTTAATTGAGTGGGTGCATTTGTGTGAGATTACTTTTATTTATTCAACAGCAGGCGGACTGATCATGGCTAATCGCAAATCTTGGTTTCTGCGTCGATGGTTCTGGGAATTTAAGCACAAAGCCGAACAGTAAGATGTTTCACGTTTGCAAATAATCGTTCGCGTTAATAAGAAAGGAGTGATTATTTGTTTCACCTCAGTTTTGCTGCGGACAGTGTCAAGAATTAGATTCAATGAAGCGGTATCTTCGAGCAACTCTTTCCAAAAACTCTTTATATGTTAAGGAATGAATACCTCTCTGCAAATTATTCAAAAACTTTTGAATCCTACAAACTGCAATGCGCGAAATGTTGAACTTGCAACAGATTTGCAATTCATGACATTTCACACTCTTTGATATTTTGTTGGCATGTAATCTGTAGAAACTTGTATGGAACAAATTAATATTTGAAATTAGCAGTTGTGAAACTGACGCATCGCTGCTCGTCTTTTAACCGAAAGCAGTTGTTATTTCACCAAAGAGCGATTGCACTTGTATTTCCAGAGGAGCATTCTAACGCTTTATTCGGCCCATCGAAACTTCAACCCTTTTGCATATAACACTTAACCAAACGTTCATGAGTAACCACCACATTCTGGTGAAGAACCTAGCATCCTTGTTCCGTAGATTAGTACATAGATAAGCAGCTAGCTAAACTGCTCATTGCGATAACATTACGCTATGAACGTTGTTCTTACTGAAATTACATTTGCACAGATACACTTGGGCAGTAAACGAGTGCGAGCAAAATCATATTCAGACCAAATAAGTTTTTTTGAAAGAAACCATAGAACCCCAGACGGAACATTCATGACGTTGTGAGAAAAAAAGTTTGTCTTGAAATAAAAGCAGAAAACGAGACAAGTACAGTCAAACTGAAGCTATTCGAAAGAATGTGAAAAAAAACTTGCGAAAGAATGTTTCGCTTCGTTCTTCTCAAAACAACTGCAGGTTGATCATGAGCAAAAAATTTGACCAGGCCTTGAGTAGGCTTTACAATTTTGTCGCGCTTTCCTATTGTTTACATTAAATCCTTAGACATTTAAACGTTCATCTCTCTCAACTAAATCGTCACCAGGGAAGTGTGCAGCGTAGGAAGTTTACATAAAACTATCAAGCTAACGTGAAATAACAATCGTCTGTTGTGTTCGGGCTGTTACATCAAAACATGCAGCGCCATGACGCTACTGCTCTAATATCAATGCCAGTTTTTTCAAATAATCTGGATTTTGTACAGTTCGCACCACAAACCAGGTATTTTGTAATTTTAGATTGTTTGACCCATACAACCAAACATGGATACATTTATGTTTTAAGGCAATGAATGGAATCTTGAAACCAGCAATATATATGAAATTTCAGTTAAAACAACTCCAAAAAAACTGCTGAACTGCTTTGTCTGGGTTTTCATAAACATGTCTCGAGTGAGGACTAGTAATCAACTACAAAAATTTGAAGCTCTAGGCTTCCTGTAAGCTTTCTAGGAATCAGCCGGAAAAGCTCGGCTTTCATCTTTTTGCTATGATTCAAACTTGATTTAAAAAAATAAGGTTGTAAGAATGACGATGCGTAGTGTTACGTGAAATCGATTTCGTCATAAAAATTTGCTGATTCATTCAAACTCTTCGCATGTGTGGAGACTGGTTTAAGTATAAAAATTGAATGAGTTGCTTGCTGTCAATACTTTTGGTGGTAACATGACTTACGACGATGAAAAGGGACAACCATTTATCTATGGATCAGGGTAAGAAGCGATATGTCTGCACAAATGTTATGCAGTAGAATCACTGGAACGTGTGTTTCACTAGGAAGTCGGTTAGACATTTTTTACTCTGTATTTTTATGAACATGTTAATAATACGTTTTAATGCAACGTCACGGTTTCAGAACCTGTGTGTGCCGTGTATGACACGGATAAATTGCGAAAGCGCTCACTCATTGTTGAGCAAATATTTTCCAATTATGTTCGAGGTAGGAACGTTTTCACTGCCTTGATGATGATATCCAACAAAGAGTTTTATTAAATATTTGAAAACAAGAAACAAAATGTGTTTTTTTACGGATCATACATGGAATCAACATTTTGTGGGAGCCACTTATTTTTCACTGAATATGCCAAGCTAGTTATGTACACAGACCACGATATGTGAAAGTCTTGCACTCCTATTCTAATTACCCAAATGTCGATTGGCACGGAATGGACTTGTTCTAACGAAGGATAGTTTTTAAAACAGATGGAACTGACCTTATGGAGACTCTTAATTGTGCTCATCGTAGAGAGACAGATCCCAATGGTTTTCAAGCGGTGATACACTCAAATTTTGATGCACAGGTTGTACGGGAGGATATTTTCGAAAAACACATTTTCGTGCTCATTTTTTCCTCTCAGTAGGGTTGGGGTTGATGCAACACCGCCTCCAAAAAAGTGTGGTACGCATAGACTCAATGGCCGGTATATAATCATTTAGATTAAACTTCGTCAAAAATGTATGTCTTAATTGTTATTCACAAAATTTAGTTTTATTCAACTTTCGTGGTGATAACGCCAGGGTCTTCCAACGACTTTCCACGAATCTCAATATGACGGTTGGTCAAGCCGCATGCCAACTTTTGTGTCGATACACTCACAGCACATTGGCTGCGTCCTGCGTTTGCTGAATCGTACCGATTGCGACGTGTGACTTTATCAAAAGAACGTGTGGCTGTTCATGTTTGAAATGCACCTGATCAGTGGCATAACTGACGAACCTCCCCCACGGGCCAAGCTAAATGTAAAAACCGGGCCCCTACGTAGCTTGTATTTTGGTATTTACTATTCTTTTGGTTTCAGTAGATTGTTGTTTTTTGCGTTTTTGGGAGTGTTTT
>Ga0210059_1002843_pt1 | contig 27383 bp, 18 predicted proteins | sample Ectturendosymbi2_FD_188042 | JGI IMG/M metagenome (GOLD analysis project Ga0210059, IMG submission 188042) | Ecteinascidia turbinata endosymbiont from Florida, USA - Sample 2 (SPAdes) (version 2) | ecosystem: Host-associated > Tunicates > Ascidians > Unclassified | place: Key West, Florida... | reverse complement strand
GGGGGGGGGGGGGGGGGCAGGCTTCCTCACTGCTGCTGATAGTGCTCTTTTTGAGATGTCGCTAACCCGCTCTGCAATGTACGTTCGAATTGACTGTGAGGTGACAAGCGTTCAATCTATCAAGTGAAAACAAGATCGCGAAGTCCTAGGCTTAGTCCAACGCCTTTATTCTTATTACTACTCATATTTTGTAATAAAACGTAGTGTTAGCTAGCGCCTCGCTTTCAAAAACTCAATCAAGTGAAAAGAAGATGTAGGCTGGTTTGGCGCTCACGTTTCAGAGACCAGCATGATCAACAGAACCTTGTTCTGTGTGACAAGTGTCAAGTTTCAAAGGCTGCTATTTTCGGACACGCCTGGACCACAGTCAGCCTGTTCTCGTTTTCCAACTATTCTGAACCGCGCTGGTCTGCCTTGATCAGTGTGCTGCATGACAAGGACAATATTTCTTAGTTTTTCAGCAACTCAAGTTATTTTTGCTGATGGGTGGAAATGGGATTTTCTTTTTGATATTCTTCACCACGGAGTGATATTTTTTGATGAAACGTTAGCGTATTTGGTTATCCAGGATGCAAAATACTTTTCCAACACAATAAGGTTTGCACCAAAAGCGGAAATAAGTTTTGCAACAAATATGGAACAAACCATCATCCATCAACTTTAGAACATCGTTTGTGGTAGTAGCTTGGGAATTAGAGTTTGACGATTTAATTCACTGCTTCATTTTCATGTAAACTATTTACATGCGGAATTTCGCGCATGGATTGTTTTTGTTGTAAGCTTGTTAGCTTTGCTCGTATGTATATTTTACCTTTTAACCGCCAAGCCTTCGTTGTGGAATAAAACTGCAAAAATTATGAAGAAGCCTAGCATGTGCAGTATTTTGCAGTGGTTCTTATTTTCATGATATAATCTCCATCTTCTAAAATTAGATATTAATGACGTGTAAAACGAACAAACGGATGAGATGAGCTTTTCCGGGTATCATCTAAATTGTTCCCGGCTAATTGTCGACAAACAATGGAGGGAAATTTGCAGAAAATCCGGAGAACCGTTTACAAATGTTTTTTTTCGTAGCACGCATGGCACCTGTAAAGATGAACGTTCATTGCGAGTTGCCTGGACTCTTCCGGCCGGGGTGGGGGGGGTGGAAACAGGAATTGGAACAGGCAGGCGGCCTTGAAACCCAAGCCAGTAGCAGTGGCGTAGCGAGCCCAAGTTTTGGGAGGGGCGAAAAAATTGGGGGGAATGTTTTATTTTAGGCGAATAACAGTATGTTGTTTGGGATACCGCCTGTCAAAGCAGAAAACGACTAGATATGCTAAACATTTTGGGGGGGAATGGCCCCCTGGACCACCCCCTGGCTACGCCTATGGCCAGGAGCGAAGTCCGGGTCCCAAAAGAACGAACTCCGCTCAACAACTTGAGTCGACAGCCGCTGACAAAAGGCTGTGCGTCGTTCAAAGAAGCACGCACAACAGCTGCCGCGATGACATCGCCACCGGTCAATATCATGATCATCGCTGTCGCGGTCGAGCACCCGACGACCGACAATTACAACGGGCCCGCCTTCGAGGGTCCTCCGGTAATTCGATCGACGACCGGTCGAAGTACCCCCTTCACCGCGTAACGACCCGGGCCTTTTTTTTGCAACACAGTGGAGGTCGTTTCGATTTGCATCGAAGGCGGCGTTTTGGCGACAACAAAGCAGCAGCGCGCACGTCACGACGCGCGGATTTCCCTCCCCCTCAGCGTGGAAACAACTTTCAACCTCACTTCACGCTTTTCCGCCCATATGTGCGAACGTGCTCACGCTCGAATGAAATAGAAAACCTTTATTTGCCAGACTCGGACTAAAATTACAAAAAGAGACCATTGTTGGTTATGGGCCGTTTAATGCTTATTAACAGCGTCATAAGGCGTTGGCAGCGGGTTGGCTATTTTTAAAAGTTGTTTCAACAATCGTATCGCATGTAACTGCAGGTGCACTACGCGGAACGTGTGGTTTGAGGTGCGAGAAAGAAAATCAGATTATGTTGTTTAAAAGCGTTAGACAAAGGACCGCGCGCTGCTTTCGCGTTCGGACTCGCCGAGTCGCAACCATCAAAACTCGCCTTTCGCGACACAAGCATCGATCGCCTCGTCATCCGACCCGCCCACGCCACACCTACAAAGCAAGGCGAGATGGCCGAGGGTTGGGGAGGGTTCGGCAACCGGTTCCCAGTCGCGACGTCTGTCATTTCTCAAAACTCGAAATCACGCCTTACCTGTGGTGCGGACGAAGCGAGCCGCTCATGGGACGTCGGTAACTGTGGCGCAGGGAGGTGTGGCGCGATAACGTCACTTCCGACATGCAATACTGCGATCTTCCTGCGAAAGAAGCAAGCGAGCGTTGATCGCCGGCAACAACAGCAGCAGGAGCGCGCGAGATAAAGCGAAACCCGACAACAGCAGCAGCGGCTCACCTGTCGGGTCCATGTCGGCCGGTGTCGGTTCGGCGTTCTCGATTCGGGCGGCTGTTGCAAAAAAAAGTGACAAAAAAGGGTTGAATTTAACTTTTTTTGTGAAAAAAATCATTTGAATTTCACGCGCAAAGAAAAGAAACGACACACAATCTCGCAAATTAGGTTTTTTCTAAGTTGAAAAATATTAGACAGTCAAGACAACAACTGAACCTGGCGCAATATCTCCCTGATAAAGTGTTCCTGTTGGGGGGCGAGGGGGGGGCGTTTATTTCTTAAATAAGATTTACGGGTGACCCTGGATTTCGATCGAGCCTGGAGTAACTGTTAGTACGGTATGAGGAGAAGAAACACTGACAGAATGGTTCCGAAACATACGCTAGGTCCGAAATGACACAGATCAAACAAGAAACCAAGTCTCAAAACTTTAAAATAACATCCGTGTTTAGCGCTACCAAGGAAAAATCGCAAGCGTTCATTCGCGGCTGCTTATCAGCAGCAATTAACTGCACGCTGTTGATTGTTACGTAAGAAACATACTGTGGCACTGGCCACGTCAGATGATGTTTGCAACTTGCCGATCGGTCGCCATGGCACGTATAAGGTAAAAACAGCAAAGGTTAAAGCGGCCTGTTACAATTTAACCCAACGATTCGGTCACGAGGAGCGCACGTGGTGTTTGAACGCTTTTCTTTTCTCCTTCCCAGCCTTCAAACACACAGATAAGTCAATCTGCTCGAAGGCAGTGGTGTTTTCGGTCGGGTTATTACAGCACCGTTTTACGGAAAGAGTGACTTTTACGGCTGCCAGGAAAATTCACTGCAAACGCTGTTTGCTTTAATACCTCAGTGATTGAAATTTTTTTCGAAAGCACAGGCAGTATGGCCTTGCGTGTTGATGCGAACTACACAACAATTCGATGCAAAACTAGAGCACAAATTTTAGCCCTACTTCTAATTGACATCTCACTATTTTGTAAGCAACCCGTCACAACAGCAATTTTTTCATTTTTTGTCAGAGCAACTATTTAACCCTAATTTCCCTTCGCTTTCGCCACACGACGACCAATGATCTTACTCTGTTCTACAATGGCATTCCCATCTGAAACGCCACAAAGCTGTACATTGACAAGACTCGCTCCTATTCTCACAGCCCAACCAGCCATGACTGAAGTCTGATCGCGGCGCATACCAGCTGCAACGCGGGCAGTACAGGTTGCGTGGCTTACAAAGAAAATCAAGCTTGAACAGGAGCGGGTATACGCGCAAACAACCGCGCCTTTTCCAGAAACATTTTTGCTAGCAACGTACCGTTCGCAGCGTGGGGGTAGTCGACGCCCCCGACAGTGCAGCGACGAAAAACCATCTGATTCTCGGTGAGGGTGCCGGTCTTGTCCGAAAATACAAACTGGATCTGACCCAAGTCCTCGGGTATGTTCAGGGCCCGACACTGCATGGGCGTGTCGGTCTCCTCGTGATAAAGGTCCAAGTCGTTGTTGATCATGTACACTTGCGCCCACTTGACAAGCTCGATAGAGACGTAGAGGCTGATTGGTATGAGTACCTGCGGAACGGGTGGACGAAGGGTTTTACAGAAAACACGGAATTAAACTTTAACCAGGATCGAAGGCCAAGTAGCGGAAAGACAACACGTTTTTTATGGATTTATATCTCATTTGCACTATTCCCAGAAATGTTGCCTTCAACATTTTTCAACGCACTTTGAAAAATCCAGACAGCACTTTTACCGACTGGACTAGATTGTATTTTCGAGGCAGCGCAACGGAACATAATCTGTGCCCACCTTACGCTCCCTACTGAGTGCTATTGCAACTTGCACAGGCCTTCAGCTTAGAAAACACCACTTTCCAAGAACACATATTCAATTACGCATCGCCACAGTGCCCAATAACAGCGCGTTCTCGCTACGCGCTGGTCGCCAGCCATCAAACATCAGGCTGTTTCAAAACTGCGGTGAATTCCGGTGAGAAGTTATGATAATAGTGTGTGCGCGGCGCAAAGGCAGCATAGGGATCAAGTCTTTTCTGAAACTGACCTGGAAAATGTGATGAAAGTCATCATGCATCGGTTTCAAGCCAACAACTATCAGTGACTACAATTGTCCAACAACTATTTTTTGAAAGGGACGTAAAGCACCTAAACAGCGTGCCACAAATCCAAGTGCAGAAAATGTACGTCTTCAAATGAAGCACGGCATTAAAGGCCAGCCGTAGTAGGAGCTACATAATTCTAGCGTGTCCACCACTCAACAAAAAACTATCGCATAAACTCAATGCTTCTAAACCGTGATACTTGGTCCAGTTAAACTCGTTTTAAAACAGCAGAATGAACGAAGTGGCGAAACTGAAAAAGTAAAATTGGCGAAAATATCAGAAAAATACATGCACCGAAGTCCAAGCAAGAACAAAATTAATGATAATACATTCAGGTTCTTTAGCCCTAGGTCGCTGGTGCGTTTAACCAAGATGTGTCCTTGCGCCATTAAACGCTGGTAACGGTGTGTATCGCTATAGGTCGTGACTGCACCTTTCGTCTCGTTACAGATCGTATAAGCACGCGCGTGACGTTTACTAGGACTGCGTAGTCGTTACCTGCAATAAAATCACCATCGTCCAAAACATGTAAAATCCGGACAGGTTGGCCGAAAGATTTTCGCCATTCGTGTCCTTGGGTATGAAAAGCTCAGCCTGAGGTATTTCGTTCATGTGGGATGCCCAAACGCTGTTGCCTGCCGGTTGAAAACAGAACCACTCAAACAAAAACAAACCAAATCAGCTCACCACGGCAACGGCGTTCAAGGCAAATTCAATCTTCTGCAACTTGGCAAGATTAATCGCTTTGCAAATCAGCCACGGAAGTCAAACAAAAAAAAGCCCACATTAGGCTGAATGGTAATTCAATTTTAAAAGGTAGTTATTTTTTAACCGAACTTAGATATTTAAGTGCATTTAGTTATGAATGATTCCATAGAGCAAAGCATGCACGCTTTCAAGTGGTTGGGAAAGGACGTGAAACTGTGATGGGGGGGTCCGCTTTGGGCCGTTGTCCCAAGCCTTGGCAGAGCAGTGTCGCCGACGACACCAACAAGATCTAAACACCGCATATTCATTAGAGCGAAGTTGAACGCGCATGCGATAAATCAGGGGTCGGCGACATACGGCCCGTGGGCTGGATCCGGCCCGCCAAGCAAAATCATCCGGCCAGCAGCCACTTCACAAAATGTATTAACTGTATGGCCCGCTTACTGGCACTCTATTTTAGGAATATGCCCTCCTTGCAAATTCTTGCATTGCATACTTGAGGAACTGCTCATGAAAAACCGCACTGCGCTATAAATGTACTGCATGTTGTATTTTAGGTTTGTGAACTGTGAAAATCATGAGTTTTGTCTGATTAAAATTCCATAAATTCCCGAGTTTTAACAACATTATAAGTAGCAAAGTGAGGCGAATTTCGGTAGATAATTAGTACGGCCTCCAGAGTGTTTCTGGCCCGCGACGAGGAAAAGTTGCCGACCCCCTGAGATAAATGAATCATGGCGTGGCCGGAGGGGGGTTTAACCGAAATTCGTAACGGAGCGGAAAATTTACGCTTGACAAAGCTTCGGCCGGGTTATTTTCGTAAGAAACGCCACACGAAGTCTTTTCGTCTGTAAAACGTTTCGATGACGTAGCAGCGGCGACGACGACGCCACACAACACAAGACTGCTCAAGTTTCCACCTCGTACCAGCGACAAAAACGTCATCACGTAAATTGTCCCAACAGTAACGCAGTAAGAAGGCGACGCCTTGAATGGCACATGGGCCCTTGTGGACAATTCAGGATACTTTTAGGCGAGCACTGCCAATGCCGTGGAGTTTCTTCAGCAAGACGAAGTAAACAATTAAAATATTTTTGGCACGCTCCAACAACGCATGCACGCCCAAAATATTCGTGAAAAGGAAAGCATGGTTGTGTGAAAAGCTCATGACAAACCGTAAAAAAGATTTAGAATTAAAAACAAGGCAACGACACGAAACCTTCACGGCGTTTCAACACATACGCGTTGCTAAGAATGGCAGTAAGCTTTTGCCGGACATTCGCAGCACTTAGAAAGGCATCGGAAGCGACGAGGCGTGACGCACAAACGACCTTGCCAGCCAGCGCAAGATTTCAGTGTGTATGTCACAGAAAAAGCAACGTCACGGCTGCTTGACGCGTTGCTGCGAAACTGCTCGGGTGGTCAGTTGAGCAGCTGTCGCGCGCGAGCTTGGATCAGATTTGGCGACCAGCCGGGACTGTTTTAGACTCGAGCGAAATAAACAAACTTCGAATCACGCAATTCAGGAACTTCAAAAAAGGAAGTTTATTTGAGGCAGTCAAAATGTTGTCAACGCCTCGTCTCCGGACACTCTTGTACCTAAGTGCGAAAAACATGCTGTGACTTCGCTTTTCCCAATTAGTCCGAAGTCAATCAAGGAGCCTCTGGGACTTACCGACAGCGCCAATAATACACATCACCACCAGCAGTATGACGCAGTAGATGACGTCACAGTTCAGGCGTCGCTCCAGCTTGCTTCTTTTGTACCTGAATGTGAAAAGGCACGACTTCAACTTTACATCTTTGATACTAAAGCAGCGCAGAACACGTTGAAAAGTGTAAATACTCAACAAAAAAAGGTGTCACGAAAGCGAAAAACGCAAACGCAATGTTTGCTCTGTTTTGCGCACGAAAGAGAACAGATCCAAGACGGCTCGTACCGCACTTAACCAAGGCCTTGATCGCCACCTTCGACAGGCGTCGGCGGCAAGCAACCCCACTTCGATTGCTTCCGCCTGCCTTTCCAAAAAGCACTGTTCGCCAACACTGACGGTTCGCGCGCACTGCGCCTGAGCATGGTTCACTTGGCAGCCCTTCATCGTACGTGCCTGGGAACACTGTTGCGCTTCTGCAAACCGTTGCTGCTGGGCAAAAGGTGGGCGCGAGTCTGATTTTACGATTAATTTTCGCACGGACTGTAGTAGAAACGGTGCGTTTAGCTCAAGTGCGTTAAAACTTCCTCGCCCATTCTCTTTTCAAAATCTTAAATCAGTTGCTCTTTACCTTTTTTACATATCTTATCCTTTTATCGAACAATGTTACCAGATTTATCCCCAACACACTCAGTGGTGCTCATTTATTGAAAATACGAAATTAATGGACTCTTACAATTTAGGTTGACTTATAAACATTTACATTTGCTGTAATTATGGTTCAGTAAATTTACCCCCTAGCGTGAATTTACCCCAGGTTAAGAACCACTGTCTTAAACAAAGAAACAGCGCGTGATTTGGTTTGAGTGGAGCGCGGCTGATGCTGCTCTTGTTTTGACGTTTCAAAAGATACTGATACATCGGTGGCTAGCAACGAGAGGCGATAAACTCACCTGTGCCGCAAGAAAGTCAGGAGTTTTATGACTTCGAAGTCACAAAAACCTACGCGTCATGAAAAGTCCGCGACAAAAACATGTCATCTGAGCATGTGAACACAAGCTGTCAACTGCTGCAGGAATGGGAACTGCATGGTTCTCAAGCTTTGGAAGTTCCGCTCGTGTGCTTTTGTCGATCACAGGTCTTTTTTTCGCACAAATCCATTGCAATTAAGTGATTACGAACGGACGAGCAGTTGGCAGTGGAACAAATACCGCCGTAAAAGATCTCGGACAACTAAATCATGCTTGATTGCTGCGTGGTTTCCCTCAGGCTATCAAACAACCGCTGGGCCGTCGTGCGATTTTAAAACGATGAAAGATAAAAAGGAAGAGATCTGAAACAGCAATTTCAACAGCGCAAAAACAGAAGCATACGAAGTATCATTACCGCTTTGACTTACAGAGAGGACAGCGGTGAGAATCTTTGGCAAGATTAGCCCGGTTACCACTGGATACACCAGCTGGCAAACAAAAGCCACAGGCTGCGCTGAAAGCTCTAAGATAATGCGAGGCGCCTGGCCAGCAGCGAGACTCAAAAGGAGAAGCGGTCTTTCTCTCACCTTGGCCCATTGTTGTTCAGCATGGCTTTCGTTTCGTGACCAGCGTAAATGACGATGCCCTCGACGTAATCGGTGTTGCGGATGACGCAGCCGCGGAGAAGAAGGTTGTTGTTGTCCACGCGGATTTTTTCACCGCCGTCCGGTGGTATGCTGTTAAGCAACGGAAATTTGTTCGCGTTTTCTCGAACCAAGCGCAGTTATCCAGACCCTGCTGATCGTTCCCGGGTACTGGGTCCTTGCTTGCCGCGCCAGCACGAAACGATATTGCACAGAATCAAATTTAAAGTTGGCTAAATCAGTGTTTTTCAACCTTTTTTGCATCACGGACCACTTTATGCAATAAAAAAATTTTGGGGAACACCAAACAAAATTTTATAATCACAATTATGATGTCTAGTTCTGTTTTGGCTCTTTTAATTTATTAAAATTAACAAGAAAGTCCTATTCGTTTGCTCCTAAAACTAATTACTTTCACGAAAGAAAACATATTTACGCTCATTGCGTTAAACTAGTGATTTTCGACCGGTGTTCGATGGAACACTAGTCAAACTTATCAAATTTCCTGCGGAACGCCTGACGATCTTTCACGGAACACCGGTTGAAAATCACTGGGCTAAATCATCCGTGAAGAAAAAGAGTCTCTCTCGTTCAAAAAAGGCCGACCCTTAACAACGCAAAATATCAGTCAAAAACAAGGCGAAGTAGGGCTCGCGACAATAACCAAGCCGCTACGTCAGCTCGAATTCTAACCGTTACGCGCGGGCAGACAACAGAAAAGCGAAGAATGTGATCAAATATTGCGTTCCGATGCAGCTTTTGTGACCGGTACCTTACGATGTCATCAAGGCACACTGGCGGTAAGGGAAGTATGCCAGGAAACGTAGTTGCAGGTACGTCTCGCACATGCCGCCCGCAACGCAGGAATTCCATCGCATGTTGTACAGTGCATTGTGTTAAATTGACGCGTCGCCCTCATGATGCACGCACGGCACTATACCCTGATGATCCTGCTGGAGCAAAGGCTCCCAACCTGGGGTACATGTACCCCTAGGGGTACATTTGCCTGTCCGAAGGGCTATATTTGAGGTTATCAATAGAAACGAAACATATATTTACATGTCTCTTAATTCCAAATATTTGTACATACATCAGTGAATATTATTCTCAAAAGCCGTTATATGCCTATTGTTAAATATATCTATGATTAATCATGATAAAGTATTTTGTCATAAGAAATTTTAGGGGTACACGTTCATCTGTCGAAATTTTGAAGGGATACATGCTTATCTTTCGAAATTCTGAAGGGGTACATGCTAACCTGTCGGAATGCTGAAAGGGTACTTGGTCAGAGAAAGGTTGGGAACCCCTTGCTAGAGCTTTCGACACCCCGCTCCATGGGGAGTTGCAAGAAGCTCAAGTCATGCTTCAAAAGAATTCAGTACAGTAAAGTGCAATTCGCGTGATATGACAACGGACAATGTACACAGAGGAGGCAGGGACCGCAAACTTTACCACGAAGGCAGAAAAGCAAAGATGCTGCGTTACTGTGGCCCGGTCGCCGTTTTACTTCCAACAATCGCAAGTTAAATGATATAGATCGAAGCTTATGCCAATCGGCGAACAACACTGACAGAAATGTTCTATTCTAAGACTGTGCGTGCGAGCTTTTTGTTACGCAAAGTATTCTCACAACTTCTGGTTAAAGATTAACTTTTCTTCCGATCAAGGCGACTGCTACGAATCCGTGGTGTCGTACACGTCATCAGGTCGCAGCAGAAGAAAGCGTACAGTCGAGTTAACACCGAAATAAGCAAACTGTCTGTGCGGCACAGCACGCTTACCACGACCGGCAGCAATCGAGCTTATGATTCGGTGTTTGATCAAATCGCACCTGCGCAGCGGTTTTAAGGCTAGCTTTGTAATTCCTTAAATCCTTTTGAGCGTACCCAGGAGTTCCCAACCTTTTTTGCTGCTCGTACCCCTTTGTCAGGTCAGAGCATTCTTAGTACCCCCCAAAAAAATTCGAGATATATATTGCTCTATAAGAGATATATAAGCTGCTCTGTGACCCAAGGATCTTCGTACCCCTTGATGTTCAATCTCGCATCCCCTTGGGGGTACGAGTACCCCCGGTTGGGAACCCCTGAGCGTACCGAACCTTTACCCATGAACATCAGACGTGTGCGTTTCTGTGGATCGTCTGCAGCAGCGTATCTATCTTTGGAAGTCAGCTGTCGCCAGACAACTCCAGTTTTACCCGATGGCACGAAGCCATTGTTACCAAATTCAGTCAGACTTCCACTTTCAGCTTTCGCTACACGACACTTCACACAAACACCTCTGCTGCGAGATTGCAATGTCAACTAACGACAAGCTGAAGCTAAGGCCTTGAGACAAAAGGATCAACCACGCGATCCATCACCTTCCCGTTCAGACGTCATAAAGCACCACACCTAGCGAAAACATTCGTGTCAACAGATCGGGTGGTAAAGTATTTTTGGAAAACGCCACCGCTGTAGTAGAGACGGGCCTGATTGTGATGCCCCGCGTTTTCATCAAAACATTATCACAGGATGGGCGGGTTGGTCGAATGTTGACATTATCCGGCAGCGTGACTTGCGATGGATGTACTGTAAGTTTCTTGAAAGTTGAATGGCGACGACATCTCGTTTCGAATCAACAAATCAGCGGTTTGCGCGGTTTCACAAGACGAGTTCCGCTTTTTGTCTGAATCGCGTGGAAAGTAACGTTGCTCAGACAACATCTCAGTAGCAGTTATGGCCGGAGGCAAATGCCTTCTCTGAGTAGCAACTCAAGCACGCGAATCTCAAGAGACGAAACTTCGCAACGCCGCTACACTTTCTGATATTTCACATGAATTTTTTAATTTCGGCCAAGTAAAAGTACGTGTGCAGGGAACTTGCCACTTACTTTTCATTTTAACTGTAATCACTTCAGGAGTGTCATTAAGAATTCTGGACAGCATCAAACAAAGTTTTGCTAGGTAATAAAGACCTTTGCTTGCTAGCGCGAAATAACTTAAATTCAACTTCTTTTCGCACAGCCTACGATGATGCTACAGCGTTGGGATATGTCCCACTTCGTTTGAAACTTCTGAGGATTTAAATTTGGATCAGTTTTTGAATAAACTAGCTTTGCTTCACTTTTTTCCGACCACTGACCGCATTCTTGGGCGTATGCAAATGGTAAAGCTTATGCTTTTTCCAGAATAACACTGTCGTAGTTGCAAGCGATGCAGCGTGAACTTGGATATTTCTTCAACCGTCGATCAATTACGACTCGGCACAGTGGTCGAGAATCAATTAACATAAGGTTTAAAGAGAGCCGATAACAGCACTAGGCTGATAAGAGTTCGAAAAGCTGCTCGAGATGTGCTTGGCAAACCTCGGGTTTTGCAAAGTTTTCTGCCACCCGTTCACGTCGACGTCCAAAAAATAAAAACAGGAGCAAAGGCACTTCACAGTGCAGTTAACACCTTGGTATCTATGCATTGGTTAAACAGCGTTCTGGAGTGAAAATAAATGCGGCGTAGCTGAAAATATAAACGAGCCACTCGCAAAGCTTTTCTCTTGTCCAAACGAGCAAACATTAACAGCGTTGTATCCGTTGACTGCCTCCAAAGACATCACCTTTGATTTTTAATTTTAATACATAAGAGTGCGCAGTGCAAAATCAATAACGATTCATTGTCACAAGTGGTTGCCGTTCGTCGACACGATAAGGCCAAGCTACAGCCTTGCAGCGCCACAGATGGTTAGAAGCGTTTGATAATAGCAAGTTTTTTAAGGTGTTTTAGGGACCCGATTCGGGTCCCTAGAACTGAAAATCGAGTCCCTAGCATCAGAGAAAATCATGATCGGGTCCCTACAGGTTCATATCGGGTACCTAACATTTTCCTTAAAAAAAACCCTGATAATAGCTTCAAAAACGTGAAGCTTTTCTCGCAACGCAAGGCTTTTTGCCACTTCAAGCAAATGTTCGAATGCAAATTTCGTTGTCCTTTACGCAACTGCGCTTCCGCTGCATCAGCGTTACGTCAGCGCCGCCCGCTACTGAAATTCACGAAGCGTGGATGTCGTGGATAGGCGTGTTGAGCCAGACAAGTTGGAAATGTGTTGATTGTTGACCTCGCAGCATAGCGATGGTAATAATAATCGAGCCGGTGCTTTCCGACCACAATGGGCTCGAATAGCTTCTACGTAGGAGAGGCGGGCGCGAGCGCGTCGAACAAGTTCACGCATCGCAGCCAGTACCCGACACACTCGGCTGGAATCACACCCTGCGAAAAGACACTGCGAGAAAGAAGCAACTATTCTTTCCGACCGCTGTATAACAGGAAACGATGGCAAAACTTCCACGACTGTGAAGTTTGGCTAGTTTAGGGGTGTACAACCTTTTGCTATTGCCGGTCGCATTACTTTTATTTATATGAAGTACGGCCGCCAATGAGTTCGAGTTATATTTGAGATACGTTTAAATGTCATTTACTTGTGCCTAAAAGTATAATAAAATGTTTAAAATGTCAAACATTTTAACAATTGTATTGAAAGAAAAGTTTGGTCGACTGATTCGAGTCGACTGATTTTCTTGCCTTGCGTTTGTTTTGCTTCAATATACGCCAGCACGGCTGCCAAATCTTATATTTTAAGTTACATGTGGACGGGCGCAAATTTCATTATCGGAGGCCGCAGGCTGTGCACCGTTGGGCTAGTTTAAAAAATCAAAGGCTTGTGTTGAGCTTCACACGAAAACAGAACAAGGAGCGCCAACTTCGACATACACACAACCATTTTAGGCCAGGCTAAGTTCCACCAGCTTTTTTGCCAAACACCCAGACTTGCTAGTTTCCTACCACTCTATCCATTTGTTGAACAATATTCATGGGTTAAAACGCGATCCACAAATGTAAAACCACGGCAACACAACTCATCCAGTGTACAACCTTAAACACCCAGTCCTAACGATGACTTTCAGTCTGAAAAATGGACAAAGGAAAAAAAACAGACAGCAACAACAGTTCATCTTAAACGAAAAACAAAATCACGAAACGACAAAATCTTTTTCCTCTATCTTTCTTACAAATTTCAGGAGAACATCGAAAGCGCTCCAACATTTCCACGTCGCTTTTCAGTTTGTCGTAAATCAACAAATATTTTGGTTTCAGCCGTTACAAACGTCATAATCATCAGCCGCCATAACGGTCGAAACCACACAAAGCCCACATGCGTCCTGGAACTATGGCGTCACTTGCAACGGTATCCGGCCAAGTGCGATGGTCTGACAGAGGCTTAACGCAATCAGCACTTGATGTGTTTTTTGGAAATTTATCCTGAAGTCAGAACTAAAAAAACAGGATACTTCCGCGAGACAGAGCACGCGCTGCGAGCAAAATAACATCCAGGCAAGCGCGTCACTTGTCACTCACATGTTTCCGTGAAACTTATAAATTTCGCTGTTTGGCGCTTGGCACTCGATGATGCTTTTAAATTCTTCGGCGCGAAATTCGCTCGTCTGCAAAGGTAAAGTTCAATGTTGAACACCGAAGAAGGACAAGCGCTTCATCTACGCACCGGCGATATTTGCCAAAACAAAGCTTTTATTCGAAGGACCGTTGGAACCTTTACTCTGTGTTACATTCGTGCGTTTTTAATCGGACACAAATCAAGTTTTTTCAGCGCTTTCGTGAACTTGCTGGTTGAGAAACGCGTTAAAGTTTCAACGACTGACACTTCGTAGCAGGCACTGTATCAAAAGAATAAGATAAATTGAAGATAACTATCTGGCACGACTGTGAAAACAGCGGCTTTCGCTCGCTAGATGCACATATACAACGTCCGCGTCGCAGTCTGCGCCCAAGCAGGTCACGCAGAGATTATTACTAATGCAGTAGACTAGCCGAAATCTTCAACCTCAAGCAAACAGAAGAAAAAACACTTTTTTCGGACAGAGTAGTCCCTGATTATGATTTTCGTGGCCCGCTACTCAGGCCCATATGTTGGCTGCGCAATGTTCGACTGAAAAGTTGCTTTTCAAGCCGATTCAACGTGGCTTAGCTGCATCCAAGTGCGCGCCTGCAAAGGCCCAACTGACCTGACTGCCGTTCTGTCTGACGACCATTCGCTGCTTCAAGTTGTTCTCGCCGTCGATGTTGGACGTTTCGATGAAGCAGAGGCCGTCGGCGTCCGACGAGTGCAGGAGGAGGAGGTCGGCGGGGATGACGCTATTGCACAGCACGCGGACAATGTCCCCCACCTGTAGTTCTTTCCACTTGACTTCGTGGTACTTCGAGTCGGCACTGCGGGTAAGCATACGAGCGAGGTGATGTCGAATGTTCACAATAATCATTCTGAATTTTTCCTCATTCCGAACGCCTAAATCGTTGATGGCATGACAAAAAATTGTACTGGACAAATTAGGCCCCGAGTGCAACATCACCGTTTTGCCAGAATTCACCACAAACGGTGCATCTTTCAGACATAATTTAACGCCATATGACAAGATGCAATTAAACCCATGCTGATGGAGTTGTCGCTTTTGTGGACATGGAACGAATGTCTTTCGTGATGATGCGAAATAAAACAAACGGCAATCCTTGAAAACGACGCAACACAACTTAAGTACTAAACGTGGAAGCTCTTGGACGACAACCTGGTAGGTGAAAACTTTGCTTACGCAACAAACAAAAAGTATGTAGACGAGAGTGTAGAGTTACGAGGACGATGAACAAGTCTACCAAGAACAGAAGAAATAACGTCATCGTACGAATTTATTTTTCAGCAACAGAGGTTTGTGCAGAATGAGCAAAAATGCTCCTACACACGAGAAGGTACATCGTGGAAACGCTGAGTTGTCCCGATAATTTGATCTTACCATTTCCAAATTGTAGTATTGAAACTGCTTGCATGCGAATACGGAGAGCGAAGGCATCAACAGGCAAAAGAAAACGCTAGGCACTGGGGATTTCCCGACAGGCAAAAATGTCAACTCGCCGACAGGAAAAGGATAAGTCGCGCAAGTATTTGTCTTGCGAAAAAACCTGCGGCATTTCACAGTTGAAGGTAACTTTTTAAGAAATGACGATCGTAATTGAAAAAGACATCATGGGTGATTTAGCGCAAATCACAAGTCGCACAGCTTCCAGCACTCTCGCCCTTAATTATTTCTACCCCGATCAAAAACAAAAGCTGCAAGCCGGACGAAGCACTTTGATGTGGGTCTCGCTTCGCAATGAGGCTGTCCAACACAAAAAACATGTACTGCTACGTTGAAAATCCTACTGTAAAGCAAACGCGTCGGAGGTTTCAAACAAAGCTCAACGCTGCTTAGAAGAAAGCTCAAGTGTTCGAGGGTAACTTCCGCACTGATCGGACGATCTTGATTGATTCTACCGATTCCGTTATGCGTTTCCGGGCTTGTATTATGACATGAAGCACGCGTTTAACATGAGCAACAACCCGATGAAAAGCAGGTTTTGTGTAGACGCAGTTCTGTTTCCTTCAGCATCGATCAATCCGACCGCGCATTGACGAACTTCATGCATAAAATTCGGACCAAACAGACGTTCAGAAAAGCGGTGCTGTGCATCAGAAGCTTTACGCAGAGTTCAGCCCAACACACTACCACAGTGGTTCAGCCCAACACACTACCACAGTGGTTCTCAAACTGGGGTCCGCGAGACAATTTTCTGGGGACCGCGAAACACCTTCAAAAAAAATAAACACGACGCTCCTGAAGAAAAAAATTTTGTGTAAAATAAAATTTTCGGGCAACTTATTTTTCCAAACCAAACTTAACAAACACAATTTGGAGCTATGGTAGCCTAATTCTATTGCGGAACCAAATCGTCACGCTTGCAAAAGTGGGCATTATATTGGATGCAGATAAAGAGGTGAGTTCTCAAAAGTTTTTCAGAAATTGGAGTCAGAGTTCAAAAAATTCGGGAGTCAAGGATAAAATATATTTGTGTAAGTCACAAACCAGAATTAAAGTTTCAAATGTACCAACAAGTTTTCAGAATCCTAGTCCGAGTTAAAATTTAACTCTGGATTACTACCAACGTGTTGTTTCGTGTTTATTTGTGTTGATTTTTTAAGGGGACCGTGAGCCATTAAAAAAATTGCTAGGGGACGGTAGCGTAATTTTTTTTAAAAGTTTGAGAACCACTGCACACCAAGAGGCTTCTGTTTTATATGAGAGAACGAATATCTAATGCCAGACTGTGTCGACGCACGATGAATGAATCCAAGATCATCATCGACATCCGTCGCAACGTAATGTCTCAGAACAAAAAAAAAACACAGTAACTAACAAGCAAACCACTGTGAAAACACAAGCTGTTTTCGGCAAGAGAGAAAGTCATAAAGTAAGGGCACCAAAGGGCATTGCTGTCGAAAGAACTGAAGTCACATCTTGTTTTCTGGGTTGGGGGGAAGTCATCACCACATCGCACGTTCAACACACAGGGAAAATCTTGCATCGTACAATGAAATAAACTTGGTTCTCAAACTGACATACGAAAACTACCAAGGTTTTAGTGACCTTAGAAATACGGTTAACGACGTCAACTGGGCAGTCGGTGCACATTAGCACCACAAAGGACTGTCAATGTTATTGAAAACGTTTCCTCTTATAAATAAGCCATCATCAGCAGCCTCGATCTTCCAAGATCCAACATGATGCAAGCAGAACATGCGAAATCTCTCAACAGAAAACGTGATAAACTAATGGGCATAAGGCTAAAACGAGCACTCACAAGCCTGATCGCGTCCAACAAAAGATCGTGAAATTACGGCAAGTACCACATTACGGAGGAACAGTGTCTTGTGACAATGCGTGCACGGCTATATGCGAGCGGTCAAATATTTGCCTCGCGCTATTTTCCATTGCTGAGATGTTCTTCTGGTAAATGTTTACCACAGATCGTGACCCTGAGCTTAAGTTCCTGATGTCTCGACTTATTTTCACTGTAATTCTGTGATAACAATCGTCTCGCACTATTAGCGGCATGCTGCTAGCGACAAGCCGCAATAGTTTCGGTGGAACGTGCCTTCCTGGCTTAGTTGCCTGGCTACACCACGCCAAAGGCAGTTTTCCCACCATTTTCGACTTTCTACTTTCCAAGTACGCAGCACGACTAGCTCGTTGATCGTTACACTTCATGCATCAATAAATGGTTATGAATGAGCTCCACTCAATCGAAAAAAACGAAAATTTGTAGTATCGAATGTCTCGGGCCAGAGGCTTCTACCAAGCGCATCTGATTCTGTTTTTGTCAGGCTGCATGGGGTGCATAGAGCCGCAAACAGTAGAAAATCAGTGGCCAGATATTGAGCAGAGAGAAACATCACGGAGGTGCAAGCCAACAAGCTTTTTTCTTAACTTGAACAACCACCATTGACCACCTCGCACTTGCATTAATACGCGTCATCGACAACTCAGGATGGTGAGCACCGATACCCCTGCGAGGCACATGCCGTTACATTATACCAGGTGCACGTGGAACAAATTGGCGTAAAGATGCGGTGGCGTTCTTTAAAACGCGATTACAGGTCTCGTTGAAAACGCTCGCGTGATCGACTGCTGTAGCCAGAAGCAACATCTGGACGAATTGCGAACGGCGTTGAGATTGCTCTGAAGCGGAGGGAGATGAATATTTGCACGATGCTACCTCATGCAACGAGACCGAAAATCAGCATACCATGCAACAGGTCAAGAAATGTTTGCAAAAAGTAGATCGAAACAGCAGGTATTTAGATGATCAAGACGAACGATGAACTTTTATCAAATTAGAAAGTTTATTTACGCAAGATGTTTGAAAACAATCGAAAAATTTGTGAAAATGAAGCAGTGGAGATATTTCATTTGGCACGACTTCTATTGTGTAAGTCACTATCAAGGAACTGAATCATGCAAAAAGTAAAAAACGCCTGAATAGACTACATTTAGTAGATCACTGCCTCTTTTGGAGGGTGCCAACAAAAGCTCAAGATTACTTAGAATCGACTTCAAGTCAGCACACGTGCAGACCCACGAAAACTGCAGTTTTATTGGCATAGTTAAGTTACAAATACAAATGTTTAACACAAAGCATCGCATTTGATCTGCGCCTAGTGATATAAATTCGACTAAGAAAAGTCATGTACAGTAAAAAATGCATGGCATGTCCTCAGACCCTCACACAACTGCACCATTGAGTGAATGCTAATGTCAAAAGACAAGTGTTAACAAATCAAAGTTATTGTTAGATGCAAGCAGTTCCAACGAGTGTTACTAAAACTTTCTTTCACTGCATTGCACACATATTATTTACTTGAAATTCTACAGTAGCATTTCAGCAATGTTAAATCAAGACTAAAAAACTTTCATACCTTCTGTGAACTTCGGTAGGTAAGTTGTTCACCTCTTTGTCATTTTTGTATCTCCCATAATCCTCAACAGAATCTTTGAAGGCTTGCACTACTAAAATGATAATGACTGGAGCCATGGACAAAAATGGCTGAACAGCTTCAATGGCAGGTACAAAATTCAGCAAAATTATAAAAACGAAGTAGCAGTTTGCAAAACGGTGGAATTGTTCAAACAAGTTCTTCGGTATAAAAGATAAGAGAGTGTATTTTGTTGTTCTAATTCTGTTGCTCGCATAAGACGCATGAAGCTTTTTGATTTGCTGAAGACGTTCATCACTTTCAACGTAATGATCGTGGAACAGCACGTGGTTAGGTAACAACGTCCGTACTTTGTGCTGTTTTCGGACACGTCTGAAAACACAAGTATTGTTAAGAGCAATATGAAATGTCTAAGCAAAACAAGAATTAGTAATTATATACATTAATATTTCAGACAAAACTACATTTAACCCTGTTACGCAAAAGGCAGTGCATATTTTAAGAAGCATTTTACTCTACTGATGAACCCCAGGCAGTTAAAATTACGGTAACCTGTGGTGAACTCAATTTCCAGACTGAAAATTTTATCAATGTTTAAATTCTTATTATTGCATTTCACAATCTTACAACAGTGGTACATACAATGGTAACAAAAATGCATTGTTCGAAAGGACACCAAGGAATTCTGGAACAGAACTTCACCCACAGCAAAAATCTTAAGATGCAATGGATGCTTTATTGTATGAAATGAAAAGATTGACTACATTCTTTAACCATGGAGTAATATGACCTACTTCGCAACCCATGTGTCAAGTATAAAAAAAAACATTGTTAGCTCATGTTTCTGCAGGTTATGAAAAGTTACTCTGTACATGCACAGGTTTGTTTTTAATTTGAAACAAACAGCCTGCGTTCACCTAGCATGCGTTATGCACATACAATTATAGTGTGTTCGTCCAGAAAAAATATAGCAAATTAATACACATTACTCACATGAGTAATGTTGCGGCACATCCTGACACACTTCTTAAGAGTTTAATCAAGGGATTATTCCATCTTATTTCATGAAATCACTGTGACATTTTACTGTGATCCTAAAGCAGGGGTGGGGAACCTGTGGCCCACGTGAACATTTAACATGGCCTGCATCATAATTTTTGTTACCCAAGTTAGAGTACAACGTCACATCAAAATGACACTCCATGATAATCAGGTACTTAGATAGTAAGTCAAGAGAAGTCAAGAGAAGTCACTCTTCCTCATAGTTAAACAAAGGTAGAATTTTAGAATAAAAATAATTAATGGATATTGTGGCCCACCAGCGATAATGTGCATTTCATGCAGCCTGTGATAGTAAATAGGTTCCCCAATCCCCACCCCTGTCCTAGGGGTTCCTTTGGTTATTACAGATGGCAAAGTCAAACCTACTGCATGGAAACATCAAAGGATGATCAGCCTGATTTCTTACAACTTAGTGACATGCCAATCTTCTCCAGTGTTACAAGACAACCTTTCACATCATTCAGGCAAATTGCATCTTTCTATACCTAATCAATCCAAAGTAGCATATTCATCAAAACCCTACACCAGGGGTGTACAGCCTTTTACTATTGCCGGTCGCATTACCTTTATTTCTATGAAGTATGGCCGCCAATGAGTTCAAGTTATATTCATGAGATACGTTTAATTAAAGAATAGGTTTTATCCGATATATGTCATTTGCTGGTGCCTAAAAGTATAATAAAATGTCAAACATTTCAACGAATTTATTAAAAGAAACATCACCATCCAGATTGTTATGCATGATGTTGACTGATTTTTCTTGCCTTGTGTTTGTTTTGCTTCAATATATGCTTGCACGGCTGCTAAATCTTATATTTTAATTTACATGTGGATGGTCGCAAAATTCATTATCAAAGGTCACATGCGGCTGCAGGTTGTGCACCGTTGCCCTACATTATATTTAACATTTCTATGTGAAAAATCATCTTGTTCAGGTGATGTTATTTGTACATTTATTGTGGTACTACCAAAAGGAACAATATTTTCTATGGTAACTCTTGTATAGCCCACAAAAGTAATATTCAGCTGACCACGAACATTTCCAAAGAGCTTCAAAATAATATCTATTGAGATAGCAGCTAAGTAGTAAAATATTTCTACTCTCAATTTTGTTTCTAAACACAGTTACCTCTCAACATGTGTAAGTGAAATTTCTGCTGGAAAGCAAAAGTAACACTCTAATGTGTAAATAGTATGGTCAATGTTTTAACAGTTCTTGGAAAACAGCTGTATCCGATTGAAAAACAAGAAAGTCTACATTAAAACAAACTACAAAACTAAGCAAAATCTTATCCATGCATTTACCTTTTTCGAAAATTTAACAGCGCTTGAACACTTCGAGCACCAGACAAGACACTTGATGTTCCATTTGCTTCCAAAGAAGGTTCAGGTACATTTCCATTAGGTACAGGCATCTTGTCACCTTTTATCCTTACTAAGTGTAAGAAAAAAGTCCATGTTCATATCAAGCGCTTTATAATATATGCTGAGCTGCAAAGTATGTCAAAAGGCTAGACTGTAACTGTCTCTACAGCAACACCTTTCAAAAGCATTTCTAACTCAAACTTACAAATATGTTTCTTAATGTTAAAGTGAACTCTGCTTCTGCTGTACCTTAAATAGCCTTATTGCAAAAATAATTTTAATAGCCATTTGAAACACACCTAGGAGCAATGTTTAGTCAAGTACAGGACCTGGGTCTAAAATATGTCAAAAGTGCTTCCTAAACTCCATACCATCCAGTTGGTTGTTTGCACTGTTGCAGTCAGTGGCCTGACTCTGGACAAGAACCAAACTAGTGCATGGAAGGCACCAATCCTGGCTGTTACACTATTCAACACAGTGCCCATCAAGTGGTTGCAAAACTATCATATTTTTATCATTACTAATCACTACTGACCTCTTTCCCTGATCAATTTCCAACACAAATCATTTGATATAATAAAATCATCTCCAACACACTTTTGCCATGATACCACTTGGGTGGGATAGGTGGTTATTTAACACAAACTGTGATGCTCACACAGAAAAGTTATTTGTGAAGTGCTTTTGTGTCGAGAGATATTTTTAAAGTGAAAGTCTTGTGAGTAACCATTGATGATTCAATGTGATTTACAACATATGTTGTTGCAAAAGGGAGAATGTTTGTGGGAGGATGCTTTCAAATATTTTGTGAGAACTTCAACTTAATGACTTTATCAAACTTCAAAACTGAGTATGATGTGATTTGTGGTAACAATTGGGTCTCAAGAGTTGGAAGCTGTAGCAATTTCCTGAGCACCATAGGTTTGATACTGTAACCCCATGGCTGAAATGCTGCCTAAAAATTTTGGCATGATAAATAACTAGGAATCCGATCGCAACAAAATGATGTTGTGACCAGGATGTGAAGCTTGCGCCAGGTACAGCCTTCATATGAAGAACATGCGATCGGTGCGGTTCGTTGAACAAAAAAGAGGGTATGTTGTTGCAACCACTCCGCTGGCGTTGCGCTGAAATGTGTGGTTCACCACAAACGGAATATGCACGAAGAACAACACCATATATATGTGGCGCAAACAAGCAGTAATAGAGTGATCTCGTCAGGAGAGCTCTATTGTTGCTTGCTGCCACAGTACAAAGCTTTGCACACATGCTGCTCAGGCTTTCCAATCACAACACATATAATGCAATATCAAACCCTAGGGGTTCAAATCCTTCAGTATTTGAATCCAAAAGTCAGTGATTTTTCAAACATTTAGATTTGAAATAAATGTGAAAATGTGTCAAGCCGTCAAAACAAATGGTTTACTATTACTAAAGCCTGTAAAAGACCTAGAGCTTTTAATTGCCCACTCTTCAGCTAACCTTATTTTGTTTTCATGTACTAACACATACTGCGGTACTGTTTACTGCTAAACCTTGTCATAATCTGTATCTACCTCTGCCTATTCAACTTCATTTGGTGATGCTATGTGTCTGTTGGTACATACATGCAACTGTGGTAATCCATTATGGTCCATGGTAATTGTATTACATCTTTATGATTTTTGTGGATAAACATTGCTTTTGCTCTTACTTTTGCTCTGAAATGTGTTTATTGCATTGTTGCTTTCCATCTCACAACCATTGTGTATTGTTGCTTACTTCTCTCACCTATGTGCATGATTCAACTGCTCGTCTGCACATGCCTCAACTTTTCACACATTGCTTGCCTGCCATTATCTGTGTTATGTAAATTATTGTTATGTATATGATTTAAAATTTATGTTTCTGTATTATATGTTGTTAATATGAAATTTCATAGGATTATTTTGTTCATGTTTGCCATGGTCCCCCTTCATCTACTATTTTTGACTTTGGGGCATATTGCTCACTTTTCCAATTTTTTGTTTGTATCTGATGTTTTGCGTGATGTCTTCCACTTTCTGTATTTTCCTGTGTTTTCTCTTATAATCTGCAATGATTTTATGGGTTAGCATATATGTAGGCACTAAATCCACAACATCTTTCAAGTCATATTAACTCAGTCTATCATTAATGTGATCCTGGTCTTGTAACTCACGACAAACCAGACCAAAGCTGCCATTTGCTCCAAAACCTGTCATTTGCTCCAATGTTCATACGTAGTTAAAACTGTACTTTTTTGTTCCTTTTGTACGGCCACGTATGCATCACAATATGGTGTAATTCCAGAAAGTCACGCATGCAGAGATTTGCGTGTGGCCTGTAATTTTGGATGCAGAGCTCTGTACAACCTGCCTTAGAGAGCGAGTGTTAATAGTCATCAGATTCAATGTAACATTCCTACATTTGAAGCATTACTAAGAAAAGCATGTAGTTGTTTCTGAAAAGACGCAGAAAATCTAACAACCTATGGTTGCGTGCTTTGATGCAGTCTGATTGTTTATATTTGTCTTTATTCTTTGAACACTACAACTGCATTTTACTACGTGACTGAGCGCTCGGACATTGCAGTGTTTGTTCGTTTGAGGGTGTGTCATGCTCATGACACAACGCATTCATGCTTTACCTGGCCTCGACCAGTTTAGGAATTAGCGTCCTACTCTGCAGTAGTGTTGTACCAAATGTTACAGGTTAACGAACAGTAGTGTTAAGAATGTGTTTGTAACCCTGTGATTCTACCTCCAATGCTCTTGCAAAACGTTCTGTTAAGTGTCTGTAACCCTGTGATTCAGCCTCTAATGCCATTGTAAAACATGCTGTTCTGTACGTTTTTATCAACCTACATTGTCTAGAAACTGTGTGTTCATACTATGGACTTCGTGTCTGTGGACAAAAATACATCACATCACATTGCTTTGGCAACAACCGATTTTCGCTTCCCAGCTTATTCTTATATAGCAAATGCAGAAATACAATTAGAAAAGTGAAAACAAAATAATAATAGGCTTCAACAGGACAACAGATTCCATGCTCTCTTTAATAGCATTATTAGCCTAGCTCTGACACCAATAGGCTATATCTCTTAGACCTGTTGAACATGTCATAGCTTGCAGTTGTATCGCCTGAAACAACAATTAAAAAGATGGTGCAGGTTAACTCTAATACGAAGTTTTACTGGCATGGCTAAAACATGCTTACGAAGCCTCAACTAGCCACTGCACCTTACTGTAGTTCTAGGAATCAATCTAGCAACTGACAGTCAGAGGAACAACTACTACTACTGTAAACTTAACTAGAAGCTTAATTACAGGGAATAAATGAAAAGACGCCATATATTATGTCTAGTAAATCAACATTTAATTCATGGTAACCAACATGCCCATCTTTACATAATACCGTAACTGCTGGCAACAAGGCGTTAATTAAACTTGCATTTTAGGCTATTGGTAATGAAATGATTAAACTGTTCCTGCCAGATAAATACATTACGAGAGTAGCCTGTGATGTCGCACTTCGATTTTAGAACAAATCTTAACTCAAATCGTCATCTCAGCCTAGGGCACTGCGTACTCATAAATCCTGGTGAAAAAACTCAATGTCAATGTCTTTTCCAATGTCACGAGCATGACGAGGGCTGTTTTTCTCTCAAAAGCTCTGTTCCTCCCAAGCAGAAAACATCGCCACATTGGCTCAAGCAAATTTCTTGCACACACAACTGCTCAGCAACAGACGCAATCCACAGCCCGGACGTTGCTACGCCTGCAAATCAAAATTCCTATTTCAAACCAGCAGAACCAGGGCCGATGTCCGACCATGATCGACGAGCGCGTGAATGGTGCAGCCTTCAAGCACCTTCTTGCGTGTCAGGTGACTGAATGACGATTTGTTTTGGGTTCAACGAACGGAAGCCGTCGTGTCGTCACACTGGCGAACCAGTTCTGAAGCGCACCTGCGCTACCTGGCGGTCAATTGCACTAGCTGCCAAGCGATTACAGGGAGCACTTGAACACACTTGAGTTATTGCTGTACGACAGGGTCTCAAACATGCGGCCCGCGAGAACATTTTCTGCGGCCGTATGTTCGCGCCTTAATCATATACGTGCTATGCGATGCAACACATGAACTCTAGCAGCATCAAAATTGAGTAATAATACTGGACTAAAATTGCATTACAAAAAAGTTTGTTATGTGGATTGGACAAACAAAAGCAAACTAAAAACCAACGCTACTCTAAGCCGAAAAATTCTTCCAAACGTCGTTGGACCATGCTCCGCATGATTTCTTCCTAAATTTAAATAATGTTATTCGCAATTTGAGCTTTTTGCTTTTCCTTTTGGTGAATGAAAAAGTTGAAGTGTTCGATCGTTCCTCAGCAGTTTCTTGGTGCAATATAACAGCAGGTGGAAAAAAATGATAAAAACTGTATGCAACATCAAGCAACATGAGAAAATGCCTCTATGATTTCATCAACGTGAAACTGCGTTGCCGTTTGAGAAATACCGCTTACCAGCCCAACCTCTCAGTTCGTAATAAAAGTATCAGAAATGGGTCGAACTAGAGTAAAGCACTGCAGTTTGCCAATTTGCTCAGCACCAACAGGCTCAAAAAGGTCGTTTGTCGGTGCCTGCATGCCTTACAAAAAAAATCCGAGAACCTTGAATTAATCAGCAGGTATCTCAACAAGGAACTGGACGCTTGAGGCGGGATTCATCAAACCAGCTTTCTTTAAAGACCTTGCATCGTTCAGGGCCACACGAAGTTCCCAAACAACTACTAACCGGAAGAGCGCTTCAGAGCATCAAGAAACGTTCAAAAACTTTATGAAATTCTGAAGTTTTTAATTTTATTTCAAGGTTTCGATTAGTGCACGCCATTTCTAGTCTTCGCAATATTTCCCGGCATAAACGAAGGCTTTGCTGCGACCTTATTAACGCCTCCCCTAGCCTTAACATAGAGTGTACTGCGAGACGCAAACGTCTTACCTTGAGTATCGCAGAGATTGGGAGTTGTTAATTCTCTTGTCACTTTTGTGTCTTCCGTAGTCTTCTATAATGTCTTTCACTGCTTGCATTGTCAAAACAATGATCAATGGAAACATCGAAACTTCCTTCGCAATCGAGTTTGCTTGAGGTACGAAGTTAATGCCAATGAGAATGAGGAAATAGATGTTGGCCAAACGATGAAACTGTTCGAAAAGGTTTTTCGGCAAGAAAGAAAGGATCGTATACTTTGTGGTTCGGATTTTATTATCTTTCATACGGTCTCTGCTTTTCACCCATTCCGAAGCAGCCTTAGCGAAGGCGTTTTGAGACGATGTCCCACAGTCATCAAACCGAGCAGCAGCATCGTCGCCATTTTGAAAATAAGCTTCTCGTGCGAGCACAACAATCTTTTTCCGCATTTCCACTCTGCCAGGTTTTCAAACCCGACGAAAGGGAAGAGATTTTTTCACCCCCAAAGAAACAGTCTGTTGCCGTTACTTTCCTTGTTTTACTTTTAATCAATTTCCTTTTTTTATTTTCTACAGTCACTTTAATGTGAAGTAAAGCAACATACACATGGGCTTCTTTCTTCTTTCACCAAAGAATTAAGAAAAATTATGATTTAAGCCACATTTCTTGTACAAATAAAAACAGTCAGTCTGCATAGAAAGTTTAAACTGTTATCAATTCTTTGCTAAAAACTTAACGGATAACAATTTTGCAAAAAGAAAACAATGAATTCATTGTTTGAAGCCACTCACTAGTGTTGTGTATGAATAGCACATTCACCTATATAATTTCATTAAACAGGGTGACCCAAAAAGATGCGTACCCATATTTTGTTCGATAAAAAACCCATTTTTTAACGAATGTCTTTTCTGTTGCAGGACGTGATAGGTGAATCTATGGATGATCATTTGCAGCTATAGTTGCCCCAAAAATGTCTTGGACAAATCAGCAGAAGATATTCTCCCTGGAGACCTATTTTGCAACAAAATCATACCAGAGTGTACAGATTCAGTTTCGAAAACGTTTCCATTGTCGCAACTTTCCA
>Ga0210059_1002842_pt1 | contig 27388 bp, 10 predicted proteins | sample Ectturendosymbi2_FD_188042 | JGI IMG/M metagenome (GOLD analysis project Ga0210059, IMG submission 188042) | Ecteinascidia turbinata endosymbiont from Florida, USA - Sample 2 (SPAdes) (version 2) | ecosystem: Host-associated > Tunicates > Ascidians > Unclassified | place: Key West, Florida... | reverse complement strand
CCTTTCAATAAATGTAATCATCATTGTGGTATCATTTAAAATCCTGGATTTGTGCCCAATCGCTTTGTTTCAACAATTGTGAAACACCCTGTATCTTGCAGGATATCCAATCCTGATCTTGTCGATGCTCACCTCTGGTAGACGTGTCTGCTACACTACCACGATGGTGCGGTTAAAGTGACCATGTCCGCATTTCATCCTAACGGTATCACTGTTGGTAGACCTATAGCCACTTCTTTTCTGAAAAGAAAAGGTTTACCAAGCATAGCCAGGGAAAACTAACAGGACACAAAACCAAAAATGTAACTAAAACTCAGATCCTGAAAATGCAGTCAACCAAGTCATGCAATGAAACATGAACCTGAAAGCAATATTACCCATTTGACTTATAATTACAAAACAACTCAAGTTGCTAGAATTGCTACATCCACTGACAGTAACTGGTGGTGAAGCCCTAACCCACAAGTAAATAGGCACTAACTAGCGTCACCAACTTTCTGTTTCGCCATTCCAGGACACCTTAATATCAAGAATTCCAAAATTGATGCAACAAAAGCTTACGAAACACGATAGACATCAAAAGCAACAGCGTGTGCTGCGTGTGGTAGATGATGATTGTGCAGAATTGGCCTAATAACCTCTAGGGCCCTAATTAATTTTATCATCATAGAAGAAACTTGTGAAATGATGAATCCTTAAAGCATAAATGCAAAAAACTACTAAAATTTCAATCTTAATTTACGTAAACATAGTAATCAATGAACTCTCGCTAAAACAAAGAGCTGTCAGTAACTTCCGGGACAAAAGTGACCCAGCCCGGGATACGGGACGCCAGACGTCATTTCCGGGAGTGCCCCGGCCATTCCGGGACGGTTGGCAACCCTAGCACTAACTGATGTTGATGCACACTGGTACTGAAACAGATATTACAGCGAAATGGGCACAGCAACACCACGTCTCTAACCTCGAAAACTCCCTTTTTCCAAATGTAATCTGACACCATGTTGTATTGAGCCTGACACTAAACTGATGGAATGCTGTAGTGGTGAACCACACCTCCGATGTAACAACGCCTCTTTCACACATCTGCTACTGATTTGAACTATATTGTATCCTTTAAATCAGGAGTGGGCAAACATTTTCTACAGAGGGCCACATTGAAGATCTTGTTACTACAGAGGACCGCCTGCTCGTCTTACATATATTACATCTATAATCGCTTTGAAATCTTTAAAAAAGTTTTACATGAGCTACCACAAAATGAAGGTAACAACAGTCACTTCCGGTAGCGTAAAAATGCGGTTTCCACTGAAACGTGTGGAAAAAAACTTGATAATTCTGATCTAATCGATAAAATTACTTTAACATAGACTCCAAATATCTACTATCTATGTACGTATGACTGCACTGCGGACCGCAGGTCGTAGTTTGCCCACCTTTGCTTTAACTCTTTGCAAAAATGCCTTTAATGATTGTGTTGCCGTCAAATAAAAAAAAGAAATTTGAAATTCATGAACCGGAAACTTGAATAAAACGCAGGCCGGATCCAATCTGGTTTGTTCAAAATGCGCTGAATCCTCCTCCTACCGGACTTGAGTCCTGAAATCCGGATCCTGCACACCTCCGCTCTGTTTCTTAAGTGAAAGCATGGAAAAATTTCGATTGGATCGTTGATAGCCGACTCGCCGGTAGTGTTGAACCGATCGTAGATTTTTGTAATCCTAATGATGTCCAATATTTTCGTTATGTAATAATCCAGTCCGACGTCAAGCGAAATCTCTGACTTCACGCCATTTGGCATGTGAGCATTCACAATAGGGCTCCCATTGCAGGTTTTTTTTCAACTCAGTTCTGTTTTTTTGAGTCCATTTGGGTGTCAAGGTGTAGTTTTGAAAAATCCTGTCAAATCTGAGTTTTTTCGAAGATAAAATTCTGGCAACGAGCAATAGTAAATATATTAGTGAAATAAACATATCTTCTGGTCATTACAGTTGAGTGTTCACGTGCGATCATCACAGGTTAAAAAAGTACTTATTTTTTTAAATCGGTGAAACAAAGCGTCTTCAGTCGCTTTTACACCCGTATCAATATCATTATCAAATACTGCTTGCTTGCCTGCCATCCAGTACAGACAGCAATGCAAAAGAAGTAATATCAACCAATAACATATGCCGGTAGTATTAAAACAAGTGAAAGATTTGGGTCACTGCTAATGGTTATTATCCCAGACGCCAGCTGAACAATTTGATGAAACAGAGTTTACAACAGAATGTTTAAATTCTTTGGGTGCCCTATTCTATTCATGCAAATTAAAAAACAACATTGGAGTAAGGATTGGAAGCATAGGCATTTAGATCCCTTTGCAGCTCAAGATCTCACAAACGATTCGAATTCATCAATGATAACAAATGTGGTGTAGCCCTACATTTTGCCCATCGAACTTGTGCCTGAAGATCAGCGGGAAGCTAGGTTACTTTTGGTAATTTTTCTGTCATAGACCAAACTTTTTTTTCAAATGACAAAACAAAATTAGGTCAATTTACTTTAGTCATAATGTCCAAAAATACAAACTAGTGAATGCTTTTTTTATGACAAATAAAACAGCCACAATAATCAAAAACATTGGTTTACTCGACGTTTTGGCTTATGCGTAAGCCATCATCAGGAATAAATGAAATGCGACAGTTAAAGGAAAAAATAAGGATGCAATTTAGGGCATTCGTACTGTGTTGTGTCATATAGACCCAATCATTATGTATTAAAAAGCAGCAGTGAATGCTGTTATGGCTAGTGAAAGCTGTTATGGCTAACCTCATACTAATCTGAGACAAATGACCAAAACGTTTTCATTTCAGCAAAAAAAACAGGTTGGAGGCCATATCAATAGTTTCAGCATGTGTCCTTGTCAAGAAGCCAGTGAAATGCCTACTATATATATGCTTAAGTCTGAAAAGTGAAAGATGTCAATCAAGTATGTTATCAGCTTTATTAGTTATTATCAAATGTCTTGAGTAACAGAAAAGTGATCCAAACGTGAATTTTAATGCCGCAGACTCTAAATTTAAAAAAGGAACTAGGCCTATAAGTAAATCAGTATTTTAATCAACGCTTTACCTCATGTTTTTGCATTCATGTGTCTTTTTGCATTTCTGTTTTTTTGTAGATAAATGTTTTTTTTCATGAACAATCAGGGTTTATTAGAAATAACAGAATGGGAGCCCTGATTGATCCATAACAGAGTAATATTCTACAATATGCTGAGAAATCTGATGTTTAGGGCTTAGTGTCTCGTGTTTAGGTAAGTGTGTGGGTTTAAGGTTAGAAAAAGAAAAATAATTGAGGTCTGAGTCTATGTCCAACATTTTCCAGTGGTTATACTTATTCCTGTACAGTGTACTGCAGCTTGTTGTAGGTAGGCTATCTGATACCTACTGCAACCAAAACGTTTTAGAGATAATGTGAATAAAGACATGATTAAGATGTCAGGTAAAAGTTTTTTTTTGTGGTGGACAGTTTCACCCTCGATACGTTTGCCGTGCTCAAGATACAACCTGTTTCAGTTGCAGTAAACCAGGGCATTTTGCACGTGTGTGTCAATCGAAAATGCAAGCAGAGTCTAAAGCTACTTTCTCTAAATTTGCCGCCTCTGCCTCATCAATTGAACAGTTGTATCTTGCTAGCGCTCCCGCAAGTCTCAAACCTGCCATGGTTAACGGCCTATTATTAGATGATTTATTGGTTCATGTTTTGGTGGCCTGTTTCTGGTGCGTCCGAAAAGTGCGTTGACTTAAAAATCTGCAGGAAATTGTACTTACCTGTTAATGGATCACGCAATTCAATCGGCATGGCTTCTTCCGACATATCAATTCCCATCTGTGGCATTGTTACAGCTAAACTTTCCTTCCACAATCGAACTTATCCAACCATAACCTTCAGTGTTATCAAGAATCTTTGCACCTATTTGATTGTTGGCCAGACGTTTCTCAAACTGCATTCGTCTGTAACTTTCATGGTAAATGGACCTGAAGAAGCTCTGATGATAGCGCCTTTGAAAACCCAACTACTATCTATAGCCCCAGCTAGGCTAGGCCCGCTTCGCATGTTTGAGTTCCTTCTTCCTGGATGTACTCTGATTGCCTGCCACTCAAGGTGATACACCACTGAGGATGCCAAGTTCGTCAAACCCAAATTCAATGGCTGAAGGCATTGTTGTATTTTGTCAGGCAATATACCTGTTATAGTTTTGCTATCATCAGTTTTTATGTTTGTGAAAATCTAAAAATTTATTTTTTCTTTAGCATTTCATGTTACGAACAATATGCATATGCAGTAAGATACATATTGAAATCATGTGAAATCAAGATTGCATAGAATACATACTTTTGTCATGGAGACTTACATTCTATCTGATGCAGAGAAGCGATTTATCATTCATGGAATACAAGTGCGTAACAATAATTCATTTGTTGTACTCTGCAATTTAATTTATCTGCTGGATTATAGTAACAGTTATCCATTCAATGCTGCATTACCTAGTTACTGCATGCCTGCCCTATGCAGGCCCGTCTGATCTAGCACAGATATTTTATGCTGTTTTTCTGTTTGATCATGGGAATATTGCTTTATAAGCAACATACTTGTTAAAAACTTTCGTTGATCTATAGATTCCACTACTCGCCTCATACCTCAACATTGGATGAACATTAAATAACTCTACTGTTACACATCAATGCTCAAGCCAATAATACTGTTCTAAGCAAGACACAATTGATGCCTACAAAAACTTCTTGTTTTGGTACTGCATAGCATTTCTTTCAAGATTTAAGTTGTGGCCTTGCTACTATCTGTATGGTGCTCTGCTGATAAGCATACCACTTTATATAAATGCTTTGTTTTAGTGTAGTTGCAGTGAGAATAGCAAGCTTGTTTTTGGAAGTGACTGGTGTGAAGAGCACAAACTCTAAAAACTGATTGAAGTGAAAATATTCACTGAAATATCTTGGTTAGAATTTAATGCAAATATATAAATTTTCAAATACATTTATTCCTCAATAAAGCTGATGCTCTACCATTATCACACACACTTTCCTAAAAAATAACTTATTTTTTTATAAATAATTTAAATCTTCCTTGCGTTTTTAAAATTTTTGATTTTTAACATCCAGCTTTTTTTATTATCTTGAATTGATTTTTGAGCCTTCTCAGTGTTTGTTTATTTGTCACATAACTGTAAAAGTGTGTTCAGAAAAATAAATGGCATGCAAAATGATTCAGAAACTTTTTTGAATTTGATTTTTTTGTTCTGAAGTCTTAATTTCGAAATAAAACTACTACTAATAAAACAATAAAAATAATAGTAAGAGCTGCTTATTATTTGGTCAGGCCACACTCTTTTATGGATATTATGTTTTGCAACTGAGTTCAATAGTCTAAAATATTGCAGTCTTGAAAATCCGAATGATTTGATTCAAGGTAGTCAGTCTGCAACTATTCTGCAAGTAAGATGCTTTTACTAGGTTCTTGGCATCATTTTTTAAATGGATATATTGTCTACACAGTAACTTTTGATGTGTAATCTTTAGTTTTTCAAAATTATTTTGATTGGATGCAACTAGCTTTTCCTTAAAATAAGTGCACCATATTAAAGCAAAGTTAAACCATGCCCTTAAAACAGGGGTGCACAAGCAGTCAGTTGCGGCTTTCTGGTAGACAGGACTAATCCTAAGTTGACTGAAGGAGAATTAGAAGAAATATGATACAGTGGCTTTTTTAATCACCTATTTTCCCTACACCTAGTCATTTGCAAAAGGATTAGCTAATCACCTGCTACTTCACACAGATGTAAGGTTGTTAAGCAGATAAAACATTTTGGTCAGACATAAAGGATCTCATGCCAGGAATAAAGGACTTTCTGAATCTTTCAACCTGTCAATTGCTGTACAAAGTTAGAGAAGAGCCAACAAGGGTTTTTACATTTCCTTTCTCACTGATCTTACTTGGGGATCAATAATTTGGCTCAGAACTGCAGGGTGAGGGTAAAAATGTAGTCAACATGATTCTATTGTAGGTCTACATGTTTAAAGGCAAGTTGTAGTCAATGTCAAGCAGGCCACAGCATGGTAACCTGTGTGATTAAAGAATTACAATGCCATTGTAATGGCATGCCTCAGTTTGATAGTGGTTGTTACAAGGAACATGTGCAGAGCATCTTGTCAAGAGTTTGGGAGGCATTTCGCTGATGTCACATCCATCAAGCTTGCAGCCTGCTATATGTATTATCCATTTAATGCAAGTATTGATAAACGGTGACATTGTCATCAAAGTGAAAACTCTTACCTTGAAAATCTCCACCCTTGATGAGAAAATTGTAACTTTACAAAATAACACCAACATCAAAATCAGGTATACATTCAATCAACATGGTGAGCATATAGTGTTGTGGAAGCTACTGGCATAGAAACATAAATTTCAGAAGAGCGATTGTGAGACAACATATCTAGCAGTTGTATGACAACAAGAAAAGTGTCACAAGGTTAGTTACTGTAGACCGGGGTAGGTGATATTGACATTGGACTGGTAGGTCTCAGTAGGTTGGCGACACAAAAAGTAGATCTTGCATTAAAACATGTTAAGCGCCCCTGTCCTAAGGTCTAGCCACTCTTTGGATAAACACAACCAATGTGTAGAACTGCTTTGAATAAAATTCCTATAAATTTTGCATTTCATTGGATTTAGCAAATTTGGTGGAAAATTGGCAATCTGCACTATTCCACTTGTGTTTAACCTTTCGATTAGGTATTAAGATATTTTTGTACATGACATGAAACAAAAAGTTTGAAAATTTGCACCCAAAATAACTCTGATTTCCTGCATTGTTGCAGTCAATCATATGTACTGCTTCACTATACCTTCGCATACATTTTTTCAAATAAATCTTGGACCAGGTCAATATTGACCAAAATGTTCTCTGGGCAAGTAACTGAATTATTTGATCTTGGTTCCCACGTAGTATTGAAAGTATTGAAAAAGTATTTAATTTTGAAATCTGTTTTGAAGACCTTGAAAAAGTATTGAATTTGGCCAAAATGTGCATAAAGTATTAAAAAAGTGTGGAAATTCTAAATTCAGCCATTTGTTTATTGGAATTTTGTTGTTTACCGCTGATGATGGTTCTGCTGATGTTTTTTTGCACTGCGTTCCGTAAATAAAATTTTCGAAAAATGAAGCTAAATGATGGTACAGTATTAAGGTCTTTCAATTTGATATTGAAAATGTATGGAAAATAGTTTTAAATGTGTGGGGACCCTGATTTATTGCATACTGTACTAGAAAATTACAAATGGGTAATGTGATTGTTTAAAATACACAGGCATTTCATGCTGAATTACTAACAATCACTCTGCTAACCTATACGATTGACTATGCTTTATAAACTTTGGAAGTTGAACGGGTACTTGAATTGTCCAAGCAGCTGATATCTGGTGCGTAATCTTGTGTAACCTGACTATGACAAACTAAAAGTATTGCTGATTGGCAACTGTTTTATGAGTATGGCCAAACAGCCAAGACTGTGCTAAAAGATAGTAAGTGCCTATTCAAAGTCCAACTTGGACTAAAGCTGTATACACACGGCATGCGTCTGGTGCGGTGCTTTTGTCTATTGTTTACAAGTACCGCTCTTTCCTGAACTCGGAGCAGTGAGTCTGATGCATCAATATAGAAACAGTTTCTACTAGAACGCAGACCATACCAGACGCATCCGAAAAAGACGCGACATCACAAAATCAGACCCATGCGTGCGCCAAAAAAACGCACAGGACGCAGCCGTGTGCATCTAGCTTTATCCATGAACAAAGAAAAATGAACAGCAAACCTTTACAAAAAACTCTTATAAATAAACAAAAATCATCTGTTGTTCAAAGCGTTTTTCATTATATGTGCTTATATTATCTGTACAATTGTTTTAGCACAAGCACCCAGTTGTAAATGGAAACACTACAGAAAGTAGCTCTTGCGTTTTTAGTCAGCAAAAACTACATAATGCATAGTTCTGTGATTTTTTTTTGTAGTTCTCTTGAAATAAAGTTGTCAAATTTGATTTTCATCTGCCTTGATGGTCGAATGTTGCTCAGATACTTCCATTGTTTATATTGAATGGTTACCATCAGTCAGGGGCGCATCTAGGGGGTCTGTTTGGCTGTTATGACAGACCCCTTTGCACCGCAGGTAGTCAGCATTATAGCCGATAAAATATCAAACGCCACTGCAGGTCTCTAATGCGGGTGTTTTGGAACAGGCAACAGCCTACATTTCGCTTGTAACGCTGCATAGTGCTATTACGAAACAACAACGTCCCTGCCTTGTCTAAATAGCGCCTGCGCAGTGACATGAAACAATCCACGTTTATGAACACTTGAAATTGATATTGCGTCGAACGCACGTGTTTCTGAATTTCCTCCTCTGGCAGTGCCGGCTCTAATGTCAGAATCTCATGTACTGCCACGCACACGCAGGAGCGGTTTTGTAATATTTCGCTTCATGGCGAGAGGACAATCGCCAATCACGATCGTTTTGTTTTACAGTTTCGGGCTAATTTTATCTGCTGTTTACACCTACTAGGTTATGACAAAATTCAGTAAGTTTAGGCTTTCCTCAGCGTCACTCCAAGTAACGTGGGTTCGTTTCCACTGAAAGTATATTTTTATAAGCAACTTCTCATATTGAAAGGCGCGTCAGCTAGCCTCAAAAATCGTGGTCGCAATATCTGAACAAAATATCAGTCAAGCGTCGCATTTCCAAAATAACCTTTTTAGAATTGAACAGTTGACAATGTTGTTTTCTGCGCAAGAAGTCCTATATTGATTTCGAGTAATTCACATTACGATGCAAAGTAATCAGAGCAATTGCAATTCAATTGTTCTTCTCCGCAGTGATTTTGCAAGTATATTTGTAACACCGCCATCTTGATAGACAGCGCGCTCCACGGACGCAGTTGTGCAGCTGGTTGTCTGCATCGATTTTAAAGTGTATGTTTGTTCGAATAAACAGCTCTCATTGCTATACGATTGACATTTGCTGAATGTTCGACAAGCTAAGTATCTTTTCAGCGCCATATTAGTAAGAACAAACAGGGATTGTGATGTAATAAATACGCTGTGCCCGAAAACAATGATAACTTGGAAATTTTTTTCTTATGTGTTTTGACAATGAGATCAATACCACTTACAAATACAATCAGACCTGTTTGTCCGAACTCCGATCAACCGGAATCCCCGCTATCCGAAACAAATCGCTAAGAACAGATTTCCCCCAACGCGTTTCACTTCTTTAATTCGGAAACCTCGCTGTTCGTCACCGGCTCGGAATTTAGGAACGGATATGTCATATCAATAGAACAAAAACGCTAAGCCGGATCACGCCAACTGTTACTTAATTGTTTATTAAATCAGAATGAAAGGGTGAAAGTTTATTTTCCACGCACAATGAATGTGACAGTGGCAGACCCTGCAGGACGCAGTTATAGGTCTCGCGTATAAATCTCATTCTGAATGCATAGTTGCTTATGTATACGGATCTGCTAATAAACAAAAACAACGGAGAGTTTCATTTGGCCATGTTTCACATGCAGTTTACATATTTGCTTAAGTTGACAGTTCGTCTGAGACTGCTGTACAGTTTGTTTCTGTTTCCCCTTTGAACGTTCGCTCAGGCCAGACCCGTATCCTAGGTCCAAAGGTTTGCGGGGGCACAAAACATTTTTAGGGATCAAGACTTCTGTTTTTGCTATATTTTTTAATAAAAAATTTTGCTGGCAAAACAAAATTTGGAGCACAAAAGAAATTAGGGGAGATTGCCCCGAATGCCCACCGTGGCTACAGGTCTGACTCCGATTTCCCGGATACCTCGCTAAACCGACATTATCAGACGAAACAAAGTAGGTTGGATAAACGAGGTCTGACTGTAGTTACCGTATTTTCGGGACCATAAGACGCAGTGTCAAAATTTGAAGACTGGCTGTTCTTTTTTCATACATAAAACGCACCGGATTATAAGGTGCTTAAATGAAGCAAAACTTAGATACCGTAAGTCAAACTGTATTTAACTCCTTCCCAGTAACTCCCGAGTGCCGAGTCGCCACTGGGAGTTTAATCTGTCATTACATACGAGGGAGTTTAATCTGTCACACACGCGTAATCCGCCAGACACGAATAGAATAAAATAAAAGTTGTACGCGTGTTTGATTCGGCGTGCGCCAATGTAGTCAGGAGCCTCGCCGAGTTACACTGGCTGTGGTACGTGCTAGCTTCTCTCGTGTGCTGCACATTGCAGTTGTTGTTGGTTTATTACGTCTGTTTACAAAAAATTTTAACTAGTAATTAAAATAAATGATATCGTTTACCACGTAAAACTGGTTCTAGATGAGAAAGCACAACCAGATTCATATATTAGGCGCACTTTCGCATTATGAGAAACTTGAAATGGTTGTAAGTGCGCCTTATGGTCCGAAAAATACGGTAATTGCCCTAATTTGTTTGCAGGCAATCATCTGCTTACCGCGCTCGCAAAAACCTGTGAGTGAATGTTACGTCATAGAGCAGTTTATGGGGACAATTGTGGAGTGGTATGAGTATTGCCCACTACTTGCTGCAGTCGGAGGGCTGCGCATCTTAAGAAAGGGACGAAGTAACACTTGGGTTTCCGAAATTTGGCAAAATTGCAAAATTCCTCGGTCGATTTCTAGTCTTAAAAGAAAATGTGGTTTTATGCAGAAAAGTGATATCAAAAGCTGCCCTTCCGCGATAGACCCCTTTTTTCCAGGCTAGATGCGCCCCTGCCATCAGTCAAGTTTGTGCCATATCCAATTGAAAACTGATAAGTGGTTATCAATATAAATTGCATGAATCAATAGAAAACAGTAATGGTAGTAGACATGCTCGTCAGAGCGCGCTTGGAAAAGTGTTGGTAGTGTACATTTTCCATAGAGATTCGTGTATTTTGTAAAGCATTTATGCACAGGATGGTTTTCGATGTGATGGAAGAGCCTGTGAAGATTATCGTAAGCTGGATCTTAAAACCGGCATACTTTCAAACGCTAATGGATCATCAAAACTACGATTGGTAAGTACTTCGCCTGCATAAAAAATTAGAAATAAAAAACTGCAAACATTAAATAAAAGGTTTGGTCATGCACAGCAAGCTAAAATTTCAAGTTAAAAAATCCTCAAATTGAGTTAAATAGATCAATTTTCCCTGAAGTTCACATGCCTGAGAACAGTTGTTAAATGTACGCACATGCTCTGCAAAAGTTAAACTCCAAAAATTTTGGTATGAAGTATTGGTTCTGCTTTCAAACTTTGTTTTGTCAAGTCTAATGTGTTCAAAATAAATGTAGCTTTTCATTTTATAGAGACGCAAGAAAATTTATATTTGCAGCTGATGACAAAGCAAGACCAAACGTTCCTTGGCTGGGCACTAGATCCCGCGAAAGTTTGAGGTCAAGGCTGAAATCAGTTGATCATTAGGGGCTCAGACAACCTAATGCTAGTTTTGGTTAAAGAGAAGGCAGAAAACAAATGAATTCAAAAAACGCAACAACACTTAAAAAATTTTTATGCTAAGTTGATAAGCCCCATAATTTATCAAATATTTGCTTTGAATTTTTGGTTCGGACGTCACTTTCAGTGTCGCCAAAGCTTTGAAATTTTCTGTGGATTTGGCATTTCCAGCAAAAGAAGTTAATTCAAACGAGAGCTAAGGCCAAGGTCTATAGGTTAAGAAAAATTCCCCTAACAACAAAAGAACCAGAGCTTGACTTGAAGTCTCCACCTCTACCTGTAGCAAGGTTGGCACTGCACAGAATTTGTCATAAAATACGCTCGAACAGTAGATTGTTTTGCAGGGAAACAGTGAGCTTCTGGTCGGCGTGAAGGTCGAGTTGACTAAAGTACAACCATTAGTTCCCAACGAAGGTCTCATAAAGTTTCACGTCGACTGGTAAGAAAGTTTCCTGACTATTATATAGTTTCAAGTCTTCTGTGGACGAAAGTGCTTTATCGGTGCAGTTAGTTGACTGCCTCAAGTTAGTCCATGTACTTTAACCAGTTTTTTTGTGTTACAGTTCACCCAATGCCAGTCTTACGCTACAAGGCAGGAAAGCAAAAGAACGAAGCGATGTGATTGCAAGCATGTTAACGAGGATCTACAAAAATAAAAGTGCCATTGACCTTAAATCGCTTTGTGTTATCCCAGGCAAGCTGTGCTGGGTTGTACACGTTGATGTCTTGGTAAGTTGGCTATTAAAATTATATTTTTCGCCTTGAAAGGCGCGTGCATGATCGAGCAAAGTTCGTACTGCAAGTAACTTCATTCGAAGTGGAAAACTGTCCGGTTCAGAAAAGCGCTCAATTTTCTTGTTCATTTCAACAGCAGTTTTTAGTGTCTGTGTTATTGGATTGTTTAGTTGGGAAAAAATACGCATTTGTTGATGCATTTTCTTGTTCGCGCAGTTTCTGCTTTTTCCCATTCACACACGTTTTTACTGCTTTTCCAATTGATGTGCATTTTTCACAAGCAATCTCCGCATTCACGTTTTGCAGTACGCTCTGTCAGAATTAAGATTATGCCATCGACCTGAAACCAGAGCTGTGGAGCCGGAGCCAAAAAGTTTGGGATGGTGGAGCCGGAAATTTGGGTTCCGGTTCCAAAGACATAGTTTGTTGGGCAAGCGAGTTGTGCAAATAAATACAATGTTTTTTTAGTTTTCAATGCACCAAATTGTTCTAGGGCCGCAGCCAAAGAAATTTAGATGACGGAGTCTGAAATTTTAAGTTCCAGCTCCGCAGCTCTGCTTGAAACTCTACCTAGAAATAATCTTCTCTTAATTGTTGGTGAGGTTGCATGGCAAACGATACGAAAGGTCGGAGCACGCTACTGGTGTTGAAAAATATGTTTATAAAACATAAAATAAATATATTTATAAAATATAAAAAAAAATATATTTATAAAATATAAAATAAATATATTTCAAGTTCGCCTTCAGGATATTTGCTGAGAAGTTCGCTTTCAGGACATTTGCTTGCTGAGAAGTTAATGAAAAACAAACTCGGGCGAACATTTTTCTAGCAAAGTTCACAGAACAAGTCATTTGCAGAAACTTGTGTCCTCGTAAAAGCTCCACGCGATTTGAACGCAACGATTTAATGACTGGGTCGTGGACAACTGCCCTGACTTTGTCTAAACCAGTGTGGATTTTAACCGAGGGGTACGCCTCCCCAGGGGGCATGAACAAATTTCCAGGGGGGGGGGGGGGCGGCGCGAGACCTTGCGCGCTCTACAACATGGTTTTTGAACTAGAAAATGTTTAGTCCAATTTACTTATTTAAAGTCAGGAGGCTTGAAACAAAGGACAATTACTTAGGGAGGCGTGTTAAAGAAAAGGTTAAAGAACCATTGGAATAAAACTCTAAGCCGGGGCTACTCAAATGGCGGACCGCGGTCCGAATCCGGAGCTGAAGTCCGGACTTCATCAGGCTCTCAAAACAGTATTCTAATCACAAGTTTTTTTATCCCAAGATCTAGCGCTCTTAGCCGTGCTTCTCAGGCATTAACTTCTCATTAGCTCTATAACTGTCGACCAAGCTGATGTTTAGCTATATTGCGGAGCACACGTACGTTGTCCTTGTAATTCTGGCTCACAATAATTGTTTCGTCACAATTATTTAATAATCGCTGGTAATTACAGTGACCATTCTGGTAAAAACAGTAAAACTAAAGGCATGGAAATGGCCATGAAGCCAGGTCAATAACAACAATGAAATTCGCAGTTGCTGGTTTAGTGAAACGTTTACGCATTACTGTCAACACATAGCGTGCTCTAGCAATTCATAGAGTGGCTGGAAACTGTCGGATATTTGGCTGACATAGCCACACCAGATGGGCAACTGCGCTGTACCACCAGATCATTTGCGCAATGAAATCTCATTCTCGCGCACTTGCAACATTCCAAAACATTGGAAAAGCGTGCAAACAAGGAGAAACTTTTAAATTAAAAGTGTACCTTACTACCTTGTTCGTATTTGTATAAAATTTTATACTCCTAATAATTAAAAAAGTTTGTAATCCATGTAGAATTCTGCCAGCTAAAATATTCATGCTCACTAAAACAAATATATTTGATCATTACAAATTTTCTTAGAAAGAACACTGGAGATAACTGAGTTCCAGGAGAACGTAGCAGTAAAACATATATTTTGTGATTGCGCACCTGAGAATTAACTTTTGATGAAAAAAAGGATCTCAAAAAATTTTCCCAATCTTTGCAAATTATCAGCGCATATGCTCATTATGTTTGGGTCTACCTGCTGCGTGCATCTGCGTTTTCAAATATGAACTTCTTAAAGAACAAGTTATTCATCTGTATGATAAATGAAAACCTTCACCACTGCGTTTGACTCGCTATCAGTACCTTGGAACTAAAATTCAAGGAACTGGCAAGAAGCAGAAAATATCAATAATCCCACCAGCAGAAAAATAAATAAGGCTGACAAGAAAAAGAAAAATGAATAAATAAGAAAAATAAATAATAAATAAGGTATAAATAAATAAATGATAAATAAGCAGAAAAATAAATAAGGTTATTCTCTAAATAACCATATCCATTTGCTTGACTTCATATATATATATAAATATATAATCGCATTATATTCTCATTTAATGCTTTTGTTAGAAAAATCCAGGACATGTTACATTTGTATGATTTCATAGGAGTGACCGGACCTCAAAAAATTTTGACTTTTGTAATTGGACCTTTGCATAAATTGAGTAGCCCTGCTTTAAGCCTTTCACCAAGTACATTGCGTTTTTCTGTCTTGTATTTTGATCAACATCTGATCCACAGATTCTCGAATGCGGTGGGAATTTGTTGGACGCCACTTCATTTGCAGTTAAAGCCGCTCTCTACAACACCGGGTAAGACCTGAAAGTTATGTATCGTGTGTTGTACCGAAGATGTGTTTTCCACCAACTTTTTGAAGCAACACATTTCCACACGGCAACACATTTCCACACAACACATTTCCGCACGGCACAACCAGCTGGTTATTTCGGTGAGGGGGACAAAATGGTTGTAATTTCATGTCGCATCTAACAACTAAACATGTTTGTGAAAATTTCGGGGGAAATTGCCTGGTTACCCCCATGCATTTACGTGTAGTTCATGAACAAACTATCAACTGCAGTAATAACTAGGTCGCGCTTCTTGAATGCGAAGCAAAAGAACACGCCAGGAAACAAGATGAATATTTTTATTTATCGCGCTGTTTGAAAAGTGTATGTTAAAACAATCGAGATTTCTCGTGTAAATAAAAGTATCTGCAACGTTTTATCTTTGTTCGAAATACTTGAACGAGCTTCAGAAAAAACTGATGCTTGTTTCTCTAAGCGTCATCTTTTCCGGTGCGCCTGTATCGCAAAGATTGCAGTAATGTCAGATTTAAGTACGTCGTGAACGCATATATCGGTTTGGTCACAAGACTTCGCCATATGTAGTTGATGGTGGAAAAACTCCACGAAAAGCCACAATGCCATTCTAAAGATATTTGACCACTTTTTACGCCTGACCAATTGGCAACAGAAGCCAAGCAGCTGCAAATCTGCAGCGAGTTGATTCGCTGGTTGCATTGCAGTTGGGTTTGCATTGCACAGGCGCAAGTTGACTTCGTGGTGGTTTTTTGTTAAATAGCATTAAATGCAAGCTGCAAGCTGTTTTTTTTACGGTCATAGACCGAAATTTTTTGAAATGACCAAAGAAAATTATGTCAGTTCGGTCATATTGTCCGGCAATATAAACTAGCGAATACTGTTACGGCGCGTCTCAATTGTATTGTGGGACAAATGACCGAAATGCGAAAAAAAGAACCCAGTTTACAAGTAAAGCTGTTATAGGTCATTTGCACATACCTGCGAGCAATCTGCACGTTCGTGTTGCAGGATTCCGAACTTGGAAGTGAAACCCGGCGACGAGGGAGAGGACGAGATAGTCCTCTCCGACGATCCCCTTGACGTGACATTCCTGGACACGAGCACCGTCCCCATCCTTATTACTGTTTGCAAAGTGAGGATCGTCCGCGTTCGGAACACTTCGTCGTTTTTCGCCGCACTTTCCTATCGTCAGACAAGCAGCGAAACCAGTCGAAACTTGCGCCGAGCAGCAAACTGCATAATTTTGATCTGATCTGCCAACAGACCAGGGTTTCTCGACCTTTTTTACCTAGTCCCATACTAAGGGGGGAACAATTCCCAGGGCCGTACTAAGGGGGGCACAATCCCACGGGTGCCGAAAATTCCCAACAGTGTTGCAAGTACTTTCTTCAATACAGTAGATTAGCTCCCATGGGACGCCATACTTTGTTTCTTGTCCCGGGCGCCATCTGACCTCGGTACGTCACTGTCTGGCCCAGACAACTTTTGGTAAAAATCGCATGGCCTACTACCTTGTAAGCATAGGCCGTGTTTTTACACGCATAAAGAAAAACACATCGTTCTAAAGTAGCGAATTTATTCTTGTATGAAATTCAGTGAGAAACTTGCTCCTGAATAGAATCAATGTGTTCCCACCCTGTAGTGCTGGAGGCCAAGGATCGGCAAACACCGGGCCGCGGCCTGGTGCCGGTCTGTGAAGAAATTGTTATCTGGCCGTGCGGAACCAAGGCCAAATTGGTCCAAAAGTGACCGGAACGACTGACACAAGGAACACACTGCGGGTGCTATTGACTACCATAATACCTACAGGTCGGAGCATCTTATTACGGCAAAGCAAGCCCAGATCTCTCACTGAATCAGTGCCATGATGACTTACGAGTTGTAATAAATTTGCATGAGCCAAACATCCATTATTTTATGGCCGGCCTGTTCGCAAAATAATGCCAGGCTGGAACCGGCCCGCAGTGCGAAAAAGATTGCCGACCCTGGTCTAAACAACTGTCTTCTAACAACATTTTGCTCTAACTCCGTTGCCCACTTGAAAAATGCGCTATGGCCCACACGTTGAGAAACACTGCAATGGACCGACCCGCGATTCAGAAATTCCATCGTACTATTGCCGTACAAACGCGATCTGGCCAGATGTTCGTGCAGAGCAGGCCCGTAACTAAGGGGCGCACACGCCCCTCCTAAAATCCGTCGACCCCCTGTAAAGATGTGTTGGACAAAGTTCAAAATTGTGGACCCCCTCCCAGAAGACTTTTCGCCCACTCTGGTGTCCCAAGCTGGTTACGGGCCTGGTGCAGAATTAGATTTTTATCCGGCAAGCTCCCAAATGCACGTCTGTTACTGGCCCTTACCGGAATTAACTGGTCCTTACCGGAATTATCCAAGTAGTTCAAACTACCGATGTGGTCCTACCTCTCGTTGGCATACTTTATAACAAAGAAGGCGAAAGGTAGATTTCGAATGTCTTGCTATGGCATTTTTGTTGGTTGGTATGTATGACATGTAACGGGAGAAACCTGAAAATCACTGTCGTTTCAACCAGAGCTCGGCCGAATATAACGCTCACGTTCCGCGATTAACGCACGAATTCCAAAACCAACTGGCAGAAACGTATTTTATGCTGTTTCATGCGTTTGACGGCGAAGTGGTCTCTGCTGTTCTTGTTGCGATCGGCCATGCGTGACCATGACTGTGACGCGCAAATACATACATTTCGTTGCGAAATTTCTGATGACCTCACACCAGGTCGGTAACAGACATATCGTCGACGCGACTGTGGAGGAGGAAATGTGCACTGCGACGTCGATGGCCCTGGGGGTGACCAACCGTGGACATGTTCTCGGGTCCAGGAAGCAGGGAGTCGGAAGTTTGGATCCGGAAACGTTGCAGGAAATGATTCAGGTTTGATTTGTTCTTGTTACAATTTTGTGCTTGCCTATTATCTTCTGCGCAGTGGGGCCAATTTTTGAAGTGGCAAACAAACTTGTCACTCTGCTCGGTTTCGTACCAGTGATGGCGACAGGTTGTATTTTGCTCCTCGCTTCGTCTTGTTTTTATTCATTTGTTTTTTTGTTGTTTTATCACTTGTTTCTTTTATTATTTACGTTTGATTTGAATGGCTATAGAGCTGTGCACACGAGTACAGATGTGGGCCGAATACACGTAATCCAAAAAATCGTGTATTTTTGCAATTTCTTGTGTTTCTGGAAATGTTCTAAATAGCGTTACAACGCAGCACAGCCACTCTTCAGACTTTACGAACCTGACCTGAACCGTAACGTCTCAAACGCGTGTTGTTTGCTCGTGCTCCTACCTGCAGAACTGCTGCTGGACTTAGTCCACCAAAAATCTCATCATTCCAGCATATTTTAGTACCTTTTCGTGTGCTCTCCAATAGCCTGGGCTGTTAACAGCAATTAAAGGTTTCAGTTCCTGCAAACCAGACGTTTTTTTCCGATTCCAGTTCGGAACCCGGAGCGGCAAACAACTCCACATCACCCTGGATGCACTTTTGAAGTCGCAGCCGAATATCGATCTTACGTTGAGCAGTTAAAGCTGAAGAATCCTCGTCGTAAAGCGCAGTGGAAAAGACAAGCATTCCCGAGGTTCGATGAGTTTGGCGGGATGATCGGTGGACAATGGACCGCGCAACTTCTGCAATGGATCGTGTGGCGGCTTTGGTGTTTTTTGTTATTTTTCACATACTGCAGTGCTGCTATTAATGTGCTCGAACTTACATGACCACACTACGTTTCTAACCGTTGTGGTGATTTGAGGCTGAGCCAGGGCGTTGTGAAAGTAATTCACTAAGTCTCAAAAGACCAATGTAAGGAAAGTGTGTTGGACGCACAGCTCGTCGGAAGTTTAAGTAAAGCCTAGCCCTAGAGCCTGGAGCTCATGCGAATTGCGAGGTCTGTACAATCCGATCTGGAACAGTTTGGCGACACGGCTTCGGCGATGGTGGTCACAAACGTTTATACGAAAAAATGGGTGTTACAAGGTTAGACTACAAGGGATGTTTGCTTGATCAGTGCTTTTGTTGTCATCCTGAGGGCCAGGGGTTAGTGTGGTTTTCCTTTCGCCGGGAGAATGTGTCCATGTGTGTAAGGAAATATGGCTTGTGACGTTTATTTTTGCTGGCATGAAGCGTTTATGAGTTTAAGGAAAAATTAAGCCGGGACAGTGATTGTAGCTTGAGCTTTCGCGTAGTTATCATCCTGATTGCATTTCGCGGCTAATGTAAGAGTGAATTGGAAAAGCTTACTTGTTTTTGAAAACAAGTAAAACTTCGCGTAGAACTTGAAAATCAACAATGGCAAAAAAAACGTCATTGCACAACACCATTGCCTTTAATCATTGTAACAGCGTGTTTTGTAACATGCACCTTTTGATGCTGATACAGCACCAAACATAGGACATATTAAGAAAGAACAATGCGATGGCCGATGGGCTTTTTCTTTATGATATATAATGCTCCAGGCTGATGTTCAGATAAACTTAATGCAATTATGATAGTGCATTTGTTTTTAATAAGTCTGAGACCGCCACCGTAAGTGAGGTCATGTGATCGTCACACCACATCAAAATCAACCATCTGTCAAAATCGCTAGCGTATTGCAACGCCATAACTGTTGTGAGCAAGTTTTGTGCACAACACGTTTTGACCAAAATTCCAATAAAAAGCGACACAGAACAAAAAGCCTATGATACATATGCAGCAAATGACAAAGGAGAACGTAGTGAGCAATTCTTATGAGACAATATGCACGTTAAGCAGCAAGGCAATGACCTTATGATAAACCCGTGATGCAACGAACGCCAGAATGCACAAATGCTGCAAGACGAACTGAAATGCAAACAAGTCTATGCAAGGACCTGGAAAACAAGATATGAAGCACGATTAACTGGGAAGCTAAATTAGCGAGCTGAATGAAACCGACCAGAGAGCATCAAGAGTGAAAGCACGAAGAGGAAAGTACCGGGAGGTACAAGACTGACAGGAGATTAGGGAACGGAGCCCTCAACCCAACACTAATTAAGGAAGTGGGTGGTTCTAGGTTGCGATGCACACAGTGAATGATATGACAAATTTTGGAGGCACCGGCAATTGCGAAACGCGCCAGAACAGTCTAGAACCGAAGCAGGGGCGGAGCCAGACATTTTCATTTGGGGGGGCCAGTTTTGCAACAAGGGGAGCTGTCAATGGTCTGTGTAGCACTTTCAGAAAGAGACCTGAAAAATTTTGGGGGGGCAGTGGCACCCCCCTAGCTCCGCCCCTGAACCGAAGCTATAATAAGTAAACCAAGAAATTAAAATTCCCGTTACGAACATCTTGGGTTCACAGACATAAAGAATAAACTAAGATAAGAAATGATGCACTTTCCTGGTGGGAGCAATACAAGAGAGAACCTTCTACCCTATAAATATACCAGGAAAAAGCGTACTGAAGGGGACTACCTCGTGGTCTCGAAGATGGATCTCAGCGATGGAACTGAAGAAATGTACGATGCTCTGTTCGTTCGTTCTACAAACTCTACGACATTCTGTTCGTTCGTTCTGCAAACTCTACGACGTTCTGTGCGTTCTTTCTACAAACTCTACGAAGTTCTGTTCGTTCGTTCTGCAACTCTACGATGCTCTGTTCGCTTGCTCAACAAAAATGAACGTTTGTTCTGTACTTTTGATCTTCAACTGAACGTGGTTATGACCAGTACGATCGACATAAGTACGATTGTTCTTCGAACTGATGGTTCAAGCACCCGTGTTACTCGAACGGACCTTGTATACTGAAAAGGTACTTTACTTAGCCATATAATCAGTGTGCTTTCGACAGCGTTAATTTTATGATACTATTGTTTGTGAAATGCTTAACGTTCTAAATGAAATATCATATTTACAAAACAATATTCTCTTGTGTTGACTACCGGGTAAAATATAGGTAGGTTAAACAAACATTAAGAATTTGCGATAACTTACCTTGGTGTCCGTAACGAACCCATGTATTAATTACGGCATCAAAATTTGTTCTTTGACATGTCTTTCACACTCCTGACCCAACAGTGATCGGCATTAAAAGTTACACTATAACCGAAGTAAAGCCATCGCCGAAACGTCGTCGCCGAACTGTCCCATTCCGTTTGCTATCAGCTGTGTACTGTACTCAGTGGGCCTACAAGATGAACTTAGTAAAATATCCTGTAATGGCGTTGCAGGCAGGTATTTCCAGTTCTCTGTATGTTTGTCTCCTATCGACCGTATATATATCATTTGGCAAGCTGATCTGACATCCTCAACGGACTTGTATTGTGTTTTCAGTATTGATAGGATCGTGTGGTACTCGATGACGTGGGATAAAAGTTGCTTTGGCACTTTTAACGGTTGGGAGAAATGTGTTAAGTTTAGTTGTTTTTCATTTTCTTTTTAAGCAAAAAGAAAGTTACCGACATTTCATTAAATTTCAAATGATATATCTGGCATCACAAACAATCTTCTGCTACCCAGTGCCGAGCTTAGAAGCCCAGTTCCGAAGCCAGGGATTTAATCGTGCGGCGTGATTCATATGTGGGTAGCAGTCGAAGGAAAGGTATTGCAGCAAAATCGAGTCAGTTGCGGTTTGGACTGAAGTGGTTGTGACGAGAACTGGCATCAGATCGGTTTCGACCTTACTAACTTTGATCGACTAAATCTCAACTACAGCGAACGAGTTTCGTTGCGACAAACGAAACAAGTGTAGCAGGCATGTTTTAAGCCTCGCTTCCTGATCAAACCGAAACGTGATACCAAGGCAGTGGCGACTCACTTCGGGAAGTTATGACAAATTTCCTTCATGGAGTAGAAGCAGATACCGAGAGACCCTTTCTTAAAGTATAGTGTTAAGACTTCAGTTAGCGACAGGTCTTTCGATCTGATAAAACCTAGTGGAGAAATGTACTAATATTCAGTGTATCGAGATTGCATCGTTGCATGAGTATGTTTGTCTGAGAAAATTGATTCGAGAAGAATTGCAAGTTAAATGAACCATTATTGGTGAGTACTATTCGTCTATTTTATGTTATGTTTATTGACAAATACAATAAAAGATAGAAACACACTATGTCTTGTGATCTATAGCCGGTTTTATATTAGAGGAAGTATCAGAAGTATGGGCGGTTAAACGAGAATGTTAGCCTCGTGAGAACTGTCCATGATGCGATAAAGAAGCGAACCCACTAAATTGATTTCTATCGTATCAAAATCAGCTTTTGTTCTTCCACCATAGAGAATAAAACCTGTACACAAGCAACGCCCAGGACTTAGTTACAAGGCCTTACGTAAGGTTCACCAATTACGGAATGCACGAGTTTATCGAACGCACGGTACAAAACCTAGGAAGGGTAGCGCACGAACACTGAAACAAGGTACGATCCATCACAGGGTATACTGTAAGTGGCCACCTACGGTTCACCCAGGGGCGTAACGAAGAGGGGCACAATTCCCCGGGCGCCGAATGTCTGCGGGGGACGCCGAAAAGTCTCAACAATATCGCAACTACTTAATACAGTGCATTAGCTTCCGAAAGACCTCAGGTTCGAACATGGGGTGCCAAACTTGCTTCTTGCGTAGGGCGCATAGGCTTAGACAGGGGGCCAATAGGGCCATGCCCCCCTCCAAATTTTTAGAAAATATAGTCATTTTGTGCTTTGAGAGGCGTTTTCTAAACAAAAGAGTGTTATTCGCATAAAATTAAACATTTTGGCCCACGCAAATATTAGGCTGGCCACGCCACTGCCAGGCTGTCATCTAACCTAGTTACGCCCCCGCGTTCACCAAACATCTATTGTTATGATTTTTAATCACGAGACCGAGGGTACGATATATTTCAACACGAACCTGACATAGCTAAACACAAGATTAGCATATTGACTTAATACAGCAGTGACAACCACAATCAGGGTTCATACAGAGTCTGGAAAAAGTATGGTAAAAAATTTTGTCCTGTTAGTGGTTAGTATGGAAAAAATAATTCTTCAGACTTGATCTTTTGACATGCATGATGATATTATTTTATTCTGACACTTTGATAATTTCACTTTCATCGTGTTAAGTAATATAGTGCCTATACTTGAACTGGGTGTATCATTCGGAAAAGTTCAACTTTGGAATTGTTGCGATCGGAAATCCCGAGCGGCATGTGCGCAAAGCTTCGCACCGTGGCAGCAAGCAACAATAGAGATCATGCTCGCAATCTCTTACTATTGCTTGCTCGCGCTACATATATAATGGTGTTATTCTTCACGCACATCCCGTTCGTGGTGAATCACACAATCAACGCAACGCCACCGGAGAGGTTGCAACAGAATAAGTATGGAAATGTATATTCAAAATTACATACGAACCTTGCTCATATCTTGAAACTTCGATTTAATGGTGTAAGAAAGATACAGTTGAGGTAAAGTAAACCCCTGATGAACGGATTGCATGAAACATTGCAGTGATTTTCAGGAGGCGAAGATTATTTAACAAGATGTGACGTTGATTGTTTCGCATCTTCACATCTGAAACGAGCGAGTTGCACAGTGGTTTCCAACCACCAGACCATGAGACGTTTGTTGTCAAGCCGCATAGAGAATAATAAATTATGTACTGTCATATGCAAGGAGATATTGTAACAAAGCTAAATCTAATGCTTCATTCGTTTCGCAAATTACAATGTTTTGTCAAGAAAGACGTAACCAGTTCCACATAGGCTTACGTTGAAAGTTTGTGAAAAGACTGGAGAATCAAACATGTCCGCCCAAGAAGGTCAGCTGCTGGCGATCGCAAATAATATTGACCTACGTGTGTTTGACATCACAACTCCTGATTTTTGTTTATTCGACAGTCGGATAGAATAAAACGAAATGAATGCACCTAATGCATAATCAAAATAAAACTTCACGCGAAGCAAAATGAAAAGATTACAAATTTCGTCACATTTCTTATGCAACAAACTTAATAAGGCAAAAACCAATTTTTATCTTCGTGCTTATATGCACTGCTGCGGATGTGAAAAAAAGTAAACACGTCACAATTGGTCGAACATCAAGTACTGTACCTCGCCAACAAGCGCACGGCGGAAACTCGATGCGCATGCTCTCGTATTAATCAGCAATCTATCACAAAGGAAATAAAATGAGACAAACAAAAAAAATAAAGTCAACTGCGCAATCTCCATTAAACCTGGTACAATGTGCGAGTTGCTCATGCTGCGATACACCCGATCGAGCAACTACATTGCGTGTATAGCATTGTCAATCGCTGAGGAAGAAACAACAGGTTTGTGTTCGGCATCTCATTCAAGGAAAACAATTGAATGCATTGTTTTTCGAGATGTGAGAGTCAACCGCGTCGCCAAAACCAAAAATGTTGTGCAGGATTTGGCATTTATCGAAATCGTCCTTGTCGCCGAAACCTAGCGCTTCGGTTCTTATCAGAAAAAGGAACGCGTGGCACTTGTCGCGCGTTAATCAAGTCTTGATTTGCCACGTGTCACAGTTGGGTGTAAACAAAGGTTTTACATTGTACACAGAGCAATGCGAAACAGTGCGCCGAATTAATGAAACAAGACAATGCTTCAATGCCACTGGTCGCGTACTTACGCATTGACAGGGGTCTAAAGTTATTCAACACTACAACTGAAAAGTCACGTCAAAGCTTTAAAAGTTACATTGGTTCTATTAAATTTTTTCCAACGTTATAACTTCTCTATCTCTTCCACAAGCATCTGCAGAATATCGGAGTATATCGGCGTAGTTTTCTTACTTTCCATTGTGTTTTTATATTTTATAGAGCGTTTTATACTCTTTATGACTTGATCTGGCGTGGTTAACCTGTTTTCATAATAGCGTGGTTAACCTGTTTTCGTTTTCAAAGTTTGGTTGCGGGTTTTCCAAATCGCATGGCCTGATGTAGTTACGAGGAAAGTTAAAAGGTTTTCTAATATTTGTAATTCACTGGGGATTGCCAGTTGCAGTTTTATGTTTGGAGTTATGGGGTAGGAGGTGAATTTACGAATTATGTTGTCTATAAAAGTCCGAATTTTTTGGGCGAAACGGCACTCTAGTAGAAGGTGTTTCAGAATTTCGGGTTTTTCAAGACACACTGGGCACTGGGTTTCTGCTTCTAAAGGGTTTGTATGATATTTTGTCAAGACGGGTAATATGTTCTATGCACATCGGTAGTTAAAGGTTTTTAGATAATTTGGGAGAATTGGGTGGTGAACATTTAACCATTTGTCTTCTATTTGTTTGTCTGGACGGATGTTTCTTAGAGTAAATATTTTATATAGACTTGCTATGTTATTTTTACAAAGTTGTTCAAAGGTGAAATGATATTTATTGATTATCGCTAAAATATAAGCGTATGTTATGCTGGGTCTGGTGGCATGTGGGAAGTAATTCTTTTGTCTTAATTGGAAGAGGTTTGAAATCTGTTGTCCAATATTAAATTCTGTTAAGGCTAAATTTGGCGTGGTGGGGGTTTCTTCTGCTCTATGTTTGCAGTATTTTTGTATCTGTCGCATTAAAAAGAGATCAGCGTATAATGTAATATTGGCGACATTAAAACCTCCATGGCGTTGTGGCAAAGCTAGTGTTTGGATCGGAATTGTGATTTTACTATTTCCTGACATAAACTGTTCTGTTTTTTTTCCGTAAGTTCTCTTTTATTTTGGCAGGGATTATGTATGTTGAACTTGTATATGTTATCAAAGGTAATAATTTTGTTCTACTCAGTAGCGCCTTGGCGTTCCAAGTCATGACATGGCTTGACAATTTTACTGCTTCGTTTCGAAATTCTTTTAATTTCTTTTTGCAATTTTTGTCTACGCTCTTTGCAGTTCCTATCACGAGTCCTAATATACTGTATTTAATGCTTCCTTATTCCAACTGATTTGTGGTAGGTTTTGCAAGACGGTATTTGGTTGAAAATAAAGACCTTGTGTTTTAGATAAATTTAGTTTCAATCCTGAAGCCTTTGAAAATTCTGTCAAAGTGTTAAAAGTTGCGTACACTGCCTGTTTACCTGTTATCGTGATTGTTATGTCATCAGCGTAACTCACGTTTTTCACAATGCGCCTTCCGGGGATTCTGATGCCCTGTATAGTTGAGTCGTTCTGGATTTGTGTTACCAATGGGTTCGTTGCTAATAAAAACAAAAATAAACTTGAAGGGTCACCCTGCCGTATGCCTTTTTCCATTTTAATCGATTTTGTTAGATGGCCATTTATCAATAGTTTAGAAGTTGCATTTGTATATAGGGATTCAACAATTTTCAAGAAAGAGTTGGAGAAATTCATTTTTTTGAGTACGGTGTAAAGCCATTCGTGATTAACGCTGTCAAAAGCGTTTTCAAATTCTAAAGATATAAAGAAAGCGTTAAGATTCCGTGATGGGACATAGTCGTGTAAGTCTCTTAGTAAAGTGGTTGCATCTGTTATTGTTTTCCCGGGCGCCGCAAATTGATATGATTGTAGAATTTTTTGTAACAATGGTTTAAGACGGTTTGCTAAAATTTTGGTGTATATTTTCAAGTCTGTGTTTAGTAATGAAATTGGTCTGTAATTTCGAAGGTCTTCTTTTTTATTTTTCTTGTGGACGAAGGTTATTATTCCACTTTTGATTTCGTCTGGGATTATTCCTTTTTCGTGCATTTCGTTTAAAACTTGCGTAAAATCGTCTCCTATGATGTGCCAGCATTTACGATAAAATTCTATAGCAATGCCGTCTGGTCCCGGTGTTTTGCCCGTGGCCATTTGCTTGATTATCCAAAACAGTTCGGTTTTTGTTATCGGTTTAGTGAGGTCCTCGCTGTTTTGCAAATCTTCAATTGGTGTTATTCCTTTCAAAAATTTTTTCGCTAATTGTGGGAAATTTGGTTTTTCTTTGAAGAGTTCTGAAAAAAATTCAAAGGTAGTATTCAAAATTTCAGGTGTGGTAGAGACAATTTGATTTTGGTCATTTTCAAGTTGGTATATGTACGTTTTTTCTCTTTTTTCGATTGTTTATAAAACTCCTTAGTTCCTTTTGTTTTTGTCCACCACCCTCTCCAGCGCGCTCACCTTTAGCGGTGAGGCAACAGGCCGAAAATGATGAAATATATTTTTGGTCAAGCGAATATAAAGCAAAAGAAGCGAGGCTTTGTTTCAAGGGCATCAATTAATGAGGTGAGGCATGCAGCATGCCGAGACAGGCATGTTGCATGCAAAAGCAGTAATTTCGGTAATGCAAAGTATACTGCAGCACTCCAATGAATAGGTAGCAAAGTACAAGGTGTGCAAGGTTGAAACTTTAGGCAGTATAACGAATAATGCAAGGGAAAATAAGCAGGGACGCAGAAACAAAGGTCAGCATACATAATAATTATGAAGGGAAGGTATGCTGGG
>Ga0210059_1002841_pt1 | contig 27393 bp, 15 predicted proteins | sample Ectturendosymbi2_FD_188042 | JGI IMG/M metagenome (GOLD analysis project Ga0210059, IMG submission 188042) | Ecteinascidia turbinata endosymbiont from Florida, USA - Sample 2 (SPAdes) (version 2) | ecosystem: Host-associated > Tunicates > Ascidians > Unclassified | place: Key West, Florida... | reverse complement strand
CTAACGGTTGGCGCCCAGGGCCAGGCAAAGTGGGCCAAGGTGGCCTAAAAGTCCTCCACTTATGACGTCACTCACAAAAAACCCGCACCCCCCAGGCAAAAAATTTTTTTCGAGTGCAATCTACTAGACTGACCGATCGGTTTGAGCCGTTGAACAGCTCTCTAGCGCAATCGGCGGAGGAGCTAGGGCGTTGGTAAGGCAACCGAAAATTGCTGTTTTTTAGGCCGAAATCGAAGTACGAATATACCGTAGACCGGCTCTCAACGTGACACCCTGCACCTCTACCCAGCGAAAATGAAGACTCGAAAACGAACAAAGAAAGAGTTGCCAACTTCTTATATCAAGCTGTTGAACTATCGACATCCGACTGTCGATTTTTACAGAAAACGAGGGCTTGATCCAGATCAAAGTCATTAAAACCAAACACGACGTTGGTCCTTATTACACACTACACTAGCCCAAATTACACGGATCGCCCCCAAGTGAATATACACTGTATTGAAATTTTTTTCACAGTTCACGGTTTTTGAGCAACTTGCGCTTGCCCTAAAAAAAACAGAGTTGCCCTGGAACTTTTCACTGTAGTGAATATACTTTTTACATACAGGATTTTTAACAACTTGCGCTTGCCCTGAAAAAAAAAACAATTGCCCAGAAATTTTTCACTGTTTTAAATATACCTTTCAGATTTTCCCTGAAATTTTTCGCTGTATTGAACATATTTTTTACCATTCAGGATGTTTGAGCAACGGCGCTTGCCCTGAAAAACAGAGTTGCCCAGAAAATTTGCCCTGTATTGAATATACTTTTTACATTCAGTTGTGGGCAACTTGCGCTTGCCCTGAAAAACAAAGTGTGCCCTGAATTCACTGTACTGAATATTTATTTTTTATTATTCAGGATTTTTGAGCAACTTGAGCTTGCCCTGAAAAACAAAGTTGCCCTGGAATTTTTCACTGTATTGAAATATTTTTTATTATTCAGGATTTTTGAGCAACTAGCGCTTTCCCTGAAAACAGAGTTTGTTCTGAAATTTTTTAAATCCGGGGGGGCGGCCGCCGCCACGACCCCCCGTCTCGTACGCCTATGGTGATACCCAAGTATGTCGAATTATTCTGGAATGGTAGGAGCTTTCCAGGAGAGGATTCTGCTTTGAGTTGATAACCTACATGATGATTTCAGATGTGGAAAACTGAGCAGACAGTTTTGTTGGTGAAGAGCTTTAAGCGCCACTTGGGTAGGTATTCTCGTACGGTGGTCATGTCTTTTAGATTTTTTTTCTGACTGACTGAAAGTGGGGGCTGAGAAGGTCAGTGCGACATCGTCAGCATAAATATATTTGGTGGACAAGGTTTCGGGGAAGTCGTAAGTGTAAACATTGCACGAGGTGGGCGCTAGTACCGACCCTTGGGCGACCCCGTTTTTGAGGTTGTGCAGACAACTACTTTGTCCGTAATTGGTATGTAGTATGAAGGATGTACAATACAGGAGATTCATTATCAGATTTGTCATTTTATCGCAGTGCAGTAGCTTTGACAGTTTCTAATTAAGTCCTTTGTGCCAGACAGTGTCGTACGCCGCTTTCAGGTCGAGAAATACTGAGCCAACTACTTGTCGGTCGTGGAATGCCTGCTCGATGTTTTGAGTCAGACAGCAGACTTGGTCTGCAGTTGATCTGTTTTTACGAAAACCGGCTTGTTCGGTTGGAAGTAGCGGGTCGATTATGGGGTTAATTCTGTTAAGGATAAGCCTTTCGAAAAGTTTGAATGAAGAGCATAGCAATGATATCGTACGGTAGCTCTCGAGGCTGGAACTTGGCATTCCAGGTTTCAGGATTGCAACTACTGATGTTCCGTGTTTCGCTAACAACTACTGATGCATTTTAGGAATGAGGTTGTTGGCTAGACATGCATTTACAAAGGAAAGCATTCAGTTCAAGAGGGTTTCTCCGCAATTTGTGAGAAGTTCATTGGGAACACCATCAGGACCTGGTGCTTTACGAGGCTGTGTAGCCTTCAAAGCAGCTTCCAGTTTGGTCTTGGTGAATGGTAGGCCGAAATGGTGAATTGAGTTGCAATCGCTAGCACGGACTGCTCTCAGTTCATTGAGGACGGACCTGGTAAATATGTGTCATTCAGCGAAGTTTAGCTAGCGAAACACGGAACTAAACAACATTTAGGGTAAACTGTTGATTCATTGGAAATCTATGAAAAAAATGACATTGCATAAGAAATTTAAGTTCTTGATATTCTATATTAGTTTTCATTGTTCCCTGTTGATCGCACAAAGGAAAAACTTATGCGAAACATGCACTAAATGACAACATGATTTTGCTGGAAATGAAAGAATTGCTCGAATCGCGCCCCACTTTCTACAAAATCTCTCTAATGTCGCCGAAGATACAAAATTGATGCAGAGTAGTTGATTAGAAACAAAATCCCAAATAGCAATGGTTTTAACGATATCAGTGTCAAGAACAACTCCAGTCATCGAAAGTATTGGGTTTGTGAAAACATCAATCCCATTGTTGATTTTATAACACGCTTGTTGGTGCATCAAGAACTTCAAAACATTGCCTGTTCAACTAATCACGATTTAAGAATGTTCTGGGAAAGCAGTTGAACTCCGGCCTGTTCAGATGTTACAGTTAAGTCACTGTGGAAAGTCTGATTGAGCTGCTAATCAAGAAATTTCACGTAAAACCTCCAAAAAGTTACGAAAAATGGCCTGATATTACAAAGGTTGATGTTTGTTATGAGAGCCACCGTCCTCCACTGAATTGACACTTTTAAAGAATCATTTTACTTGATCGCTCGTTCTGTGAGCTCGTGGTTATACAAAGACACAAATTTATATCTCTGGCGCTTGTTACTACTTTTCAACGAGATAGCAAACGTGCTGCTGTCATGTGCAACCACAAGAAAGGACGCTTGAGGTGCTTTGACGGAAATAATGCAAATATATTTTCCAAATGCAGCGCAAATAGACGGAGATAAGTGTTCCGTTATAAAATATCTTCTGTAAACCGCAATAAACCATCTTCTAATCGTTCAAAGAGAAGCAACAATTTGTCTGGAGTGCAACCGTCAAAACATGCCGTTAGAGTAACATAAATGATTTTTACGGAAGTTCGCTGATCTTAAAAATAAAATCATTTTGAGGAGTTAAGTGTCCCTGACACAGGTCAGTTTTATTTATTTTATTGTACAACGACCAAACCGTATTGCGATACCAGCATTTCGTCTAAATTTTGCTAATCTCGCTGAAAATCAGAAACTTTCAACTTAGCCGTCCCTTCTCCGCAGGCGGCACGACAGAAAGCTGACATCGAAACTCAACACCACAGAACATGTCGCTTACTTCACTGTGCGTAAACAAGTCATTGTTGACAAACACTGATATCCGAAAACCTTGTTTGATAAATACCATATTAAAGACTCACAAGCAAAAAAATACATAATTAAATTAACCTTTGATTTGTGTTTAGGTTAACAAGCTGCAAAATTACTTTCGCAAATATTTTCGCTCTGATGAGTAGGTCTTTACTTGTATATCAAAACTGCGGTTTATTTACGTCATTAATTCGGACAGATTCCGAACATTTTTAGAAATTGAAAAATTGAGATGGACGGTTGATTTGGAAAGAATGTGGGGATAAACCCTAAAATAAGACGCACTTGCAGCTCCACGTCAGACGCACCTTAAGGGGTAAATATGTGACAAGCGCTGGGTGTTGCATATAAAGTTTTGGGCCGTGTGATGTAACGTATTTGACGTTTGTTGCTGCTGGTAAAAAAACAGAACTTGCAGCGGAGTTGGACAACTGAGCTAGTAGTGAAAAGGACGTTTTGTTGAATGAAAAACTTCAAGTTTTTATTGCAACTTACCTCTTTCCGGCATAGAATCCTCGTCAAGATCTTCAACAACAAACAATGTGCGCATTTTTTGGTTCTTGTCCACAGGGTTTCTGCTGTGAGGGGCGTTGTTCATAGTGAAGGCGTTTCTTTGTGAGGAAGTTCCGGCTGGCTCTGCTGTCCAGCTTGACATACGGGCGCTCTGAGTTGTAGTAAAGACGCATAAAATGATTGCTGTAATTTCAAGTGACTGTGCAACTTGTAAGACTTTCAAATTTACAAACGATTAAAAATTACGAATTTTTTAAGGCGAAGAAATCTGGTCTTCAAAAATATCAAGAAACTTAGAACAGCAAGCCATTTTTGATATATTTACCTTCACATAACATGTAAACGATGTAACTTCAAACTTCATTACCTGGCCAAGACCTTTATTGAAAGCAACGACAACAGACCATCCGTCTCGAAAGTTGTTTGGGAGGCTCTCAACCTCTAACAATCCAGCAAAACCTGTTGGCCATTTGTCGACGATAAAGATTTTTCCGTTTTCAAAATCCGGTGGTGGACATCGAGCAGCTGATGCACAGAAATATGCAATGATCTCATAAAGAAGTTACGTCATTGTATGTCGTTGCACACATGTTTCATATACTCCTGGCTCTTGGCCAATGAAAGCGAGCGTTCAGAGTAAAGACTTCAAAATGTTTTTTATTTCCTCTCTTCCCAAATATTTGACAGTTTGAAAATGAAGTTCGTTCGTGTTGTAGGTTGAACACAATTATTAAACGGTTACGTTGTTTACATACGTCCGGTTTTGACATTCCGCACGCCTAAATAAGACTTTCATAGACCACAAAAGCTCGTTTTTACAGAAGCTGACAGTTTCAAAGAAATCCTGTTACAACTTTTGTGCATTGTACTGGGACTGGTGGTATTGCAGACCTTCAAGGTCTCGATTGTTTGGAGTTTGGACAACCGATTTGCTACGCCATCTTGATCGCACCAAGTTCTGAGAGGAGTGAAATCTAAATTCAACTTGCATTCCCAATTAACTTCCAACTTACTAAACGTTTTGGTTTCATGAAAGGTATGATTCTAAATTTATAGTGCAATTGCAGTGTGTTTCAGTCAAAACTTACGATGAATGTAAAACCTATCTTGCCACAGAAACTCTATAAAATGTGAGCAATGAACTGTTGTGGCACCATCCACGACAAGAAGATATTTAGGATGATAATGAAATAACCAATGTGTTTTACATCAGTCATGTCTTATAAGTAATTTTTTCCTTTTATTGACAGTCAGCATCCTTTGAAGAATAAAGCAACCCAGAAATTAAAAACACACAAAGTGACTAGGTAAAACTGTGTCTATTTTCTGGATTTCATGAAGGGACCGCCGAGTTTAAAGGGGGGAGATGCCCCCCCAACTTTTGAACAGGGGCGGACATAATATCCTTTGCCCCCCCAAGATTTTGTGATAAAAAGTAATGTAGTTGTGCAAATTTTATGGTTACATTGCTGTTGGAAACGTTTCCCCAGGATAAAACCAGGGAATAAATGAGAAAAATGAACATTATCACTGGATTATCTGTAGACACAGTATACAGATTTCCTATGTAAACTGAATTGTCATGCTTGTTGAAAATTGTGTTGGTTAGTCTGAATTACCGAATCGGTGTGCACATAAGTTCGCTCAATCACGAATTCCTGCGCTGGTCTGCAGCCTTCAATCAGAATACGGTTGCCACCAGGCGCGTAGCCAGGGAGGGCAACGGGCAATGCCAACCCCAACTCCAAAGTTTTCAGGTTAATAAAATATTTGAAGTATAAGCCAAAGAAATACTTCAGTGCAAATCAACGACACTTCCTCAGGGAACCTATTCTACTTCAGCTTTTAGTCGAACACAAACTTGTATCTGACCTTTTGTAATCACAATCAGTGACCGCAGGTAAAACACTTGGAGTAACGCTTTTCGCAGCTGTTTTTGGCGCACCAGCTTGCTGTATCATGGGTTGCCAGATGCGTTTTGTAGAAATACAGACCGTTTTGTTGAGTGAACATGGTGACGTCATCGAAACGCAAAAACAAGGTTTGCCCCCCCAAAGTTTTTTAGCAAATTCGGTCCCTGATTTCATGTATCGCGGGCCGCGGCTAATTTAGCGCTTAAACCAAGCAGTTTATCAGCCAAACCCACCAACTTCACACAAAATGGAAACAAGCAAAAATAATGGCACAGCAAATGACAACGCTTTCATCTTGCAATTGTACTTTCATAATGCTATTCTGATTTTACAGACTCACTTCCGAAGTCGAAAACAAAGGGAGAAAAAACATGAGTCAAACAATTTTTTCCTTCGTACGGCTTTGAATTATCTCAAAATATTCACTACCTGCCAAAGTTTTATTTAAATTCCAACCGGCGTTCAGCAGAGTTGGACTTATGCGGAGTAGGAAGTAGAACCAGATTCACAACCACAACGCTGTCACACCACTTGTGGCGTTTTCAGGAAATAACCAAAAAGGCATAGCTTAAGGGCAAGTCTGTTCATACATTGTGATGCGCCAATAACGGTCGCTTTGCAATCAGCTGAAGTCAAGGAAAAAGACTTGTGTACACATATGTATGTGAAGGCATTACATAGTAGTTTAAAACATTTATCATCACAAGTTTTCCGAAGTACACTGATTTCAGTTGCATTTACGCAAACTTTTACTTTTAATTTTATCTGATTTAATTATAATGATAGTTCGTTTACTTTTCCAACAAGCTTGTTTCAGCATAGTAGGCAATTAGCCTCAAATTTACCATCAGTAATTTTGAATTAAATACATATTCAAATAAAATTATCCTCGTTAAGTTAAGCTTAGGAAGGAGCTTGGATAGACTTCACGCAGAACGCTTTTCCTGAAAGTAAATCGCGCATCCGCTGATTTTTATTTATCACGACCAGTGGCGCAACCAACGGGGGGCAATTTGGTGTACATTCCCCAAAGACCTCCCCGAAGCAGGGATGAAAAATCACGAAAAATTGGAACTGGGCTCCCTATTTTTCGACTCGCCCATTGCGGCAGGTCTGGATCCGCTATTGTTCGCGGTCCTGGGGTTCGGCACCCCTCAGACCTCGTTCCTTGCGTCTATGCATTTATGATCACACAATGAAAATAAGTTTTGAACATCGGTTCTTTTGTGAAAGACCTAATTATGATCTATCTATGGGTCCAAGCTGAGCAGTTGAAACTTCACATTTTCTTTGATGCCACACAGCTTGTCTCTGAATAAATGTAACTCAAACATGTGTGTTCGGATCCTGTTTATAAAAAGGTTCATTGCGGTTTCTTTGGCAGGATCGAAAAAGTTTGGGTTGCTGGAAGTGCGACACTTCGAAAGATTTGAATGCGAGTAAAAGCAGAAGAAAGTTGTTCTATTCACAATTGCTCCGAGGTTCTCCAAGTGTTCATTTCTGACCGCATCTCACAAAATTAAGCCCTGCCTGTTGATAAACATACGTTACAGTTAAATTAAGCCCTGCCTGTTGATAAACATACGTTACAGTTGTGTAAATGTACGTATAGCAATATAGGGTTTTAAACATGTTTCGAGCATCTCATGCGATCTTCAAAAGCAAAAGTTTCATGAAATTCTTTCAAGGTGCACGGGCGTTGCACGTGTTGTGCTGACGTCTTTGTTGAAATCCCTGATTAAATGTTAAAGCGACTTTAACAAGCAAAACAATATGTTAAGTCTAAGCAAAACATAATCAAAAAGGAAAGATTTTGGTTAAAAATTTTGATTAATTGATAAAAAATGATGATCAAAGGTTAATAGGTTAAAACATTTTGATTAAAGTTGAAATTTACAGACAAACATTGCAGCCACTTATAGACTGGCAATTTGCAGGCAATTTTGTCCGTTTGCAACTTGTCTTTTTCATAAACTGCCAGAGGGAAGGGAAAAAACCTTCATTGGTACCACTCGGTGCAGCAAATACTTGCCAGTATGTTTGCGTAAGGTAGTGGCATATTAGCTAGTCTTGACTTACTGTAGGAGTTGGGGCATGGGGCATGATCAGAAAAACATGGCCGGAAATTAACCTACCAGGCGTTGAGCTGAAAAAGCCTTATATTTGTCAACAGCTTTGTTTTTTGTTGTCCGCTTCCATATACACCCATCCACTCACCTTTACAAACTGGGTTATCGCCTTCCCAAACACATAGGCCTCCTATACATGCGCATGTCCTTCTTGCTGTGCTGAGCAAATAACCCGGAGCACACTTTACAGCACACACTGATCCACTTCTACTCCCTCGAGTGCATCCGGATATGACGCCGTTTCTGGGGGGAGACAAAAACCCGCAGCTTCTTGGTCGAACTGCGTCAAAGGAAAGTGTAAATATATTTAACTCTTCTTTTATACATTGCTGAGCATCAAGCAATTCTGCTGCTAGATAATATGAAGCTACTTTTTTTGGCCCTGATTAGGTCATATATTGCGCTCTTCAGTTTAAAAGTGGGCAGGTGAGTTGGCAGAGGTGGAAAACGGGATTGTTTACAAACGTAGCTAAACAGCAAAGGACATACGTCACATGAGATAACACATGCTGAGAAAGACAAAAAAACATAAACCAGAGGACGTCCTACTGAAAAACATTTTTGACAACGAAAAAAGGGTACATCAGGCCGTTTATTTGAAAAAAATTTTGAAGTAATCTTTTTTAGTATTTCATCACTTTTCTCAACATGAGTTTAAATTAACCGATGTCACTAACAGACACCAATAGGGAAGTAACCTCCAACAGAGTAAAAAAACTCAGTTAAGCAACAAATGATTAAAACTATTCTTAGTTTACGTTATAGCAGAACTGCCTGCAAATGCAGCAGTATATTTTCCCCAGGGCGCTTGATCGATGATGTTTAAAACTAGCAACGGCTTGATGTCGCCACATTTTACTTTTTCCTGCTGACAATGATTTGTCTTCAATGTTTTCGCTACACACAAGATTTAAAATTATTTGCAATTTAAAAAAATTAACCTTCCATATTAACCTGTTGCTGAATTGTTGTTATACTTAGTTATGACGAAGTTAAAAGGTGTTTTATAGAACAGAAACCATAAAATACTTTATGAACAAACAAGCTTCGCAAAATGTTAAGTACTCACAAGATTGTCCGATCCCTTTCTCGCTAAACATTAATAGCAAAACTGACACCAGAAAATGCCTGAAATGCATTTTAAAACAGTTTTCTTCAACTTCAACTTGTACACCCTAAAGACTAACTCTTCAGCTAAAAGTGTTATGGCTTTCATCCTGTATATCAGTCTAGAAATGCCACGCAATGCTGAGTTGCTTGAGGCGTTATTACACCGCGATAACAGGTAATAGCTTGCCATACAACTCATCCACGTTTTCTGTTCACTGACGTCTACTGAAACGGTTGGGAAATGACTCAAGGGATCATACGAGGTACCGGTAAGTGTTGATGAAAATCGTCGGCAAGCTCTAGCATGAAAAACATATTTGTAACAAAATCGATAAAATAGATGGTTTATCAATTGTCGTTTGGCGTCAAATTTGATAGCGTTTTCACTTCAACAGGCCTGATCATATGAAAACCTGCCGATTCAAGATAAATCGAAGCAAAGTAAAAAAGTACTTCACCGCAGTTAACTTTCGGTGGTTACAGCAAGGATCTTACTGTAGTTATCGAATCGTGTTAATGCACCGAACATTCAGCTTCAAACACATTGGACGAACTATCCTCTAAATCTGCTTGTTAGCTTGAAGAAGCCTTGAAAAAATCCCACCATTTAGAAACCATGAGTCACTATAGAATTTTGAAAGCGAACACAGCAATTCATAATTTCTGGTTAGCGTAATGTACCGGATGTGGTTTTTAAATTCGGCCGCATTGGACTGTTCTCGATGCCAACACACTGTTTTACGATTTGTTTAGAACAGGGGTTCCCAACCTGTGGTACGCGTACACTCTTCGTATGCTTCGGCACTTACATGTATTTACGTTTTTTTTAAGGAAAATGTTAGGTACCCGGTATGGTCCTGTAGGGACCCGATTTCTCTAATTCTATGGACCCGATTTTGTCTGATTCTAGGTACCCGATGATAATTTTCTCTGATTCCAGGGACCCGGTTTTCAATTCTAGGGACCCGAATCGGGTCCCTAAAACACCTTAAAAAACCCTGATTACGTTATTGTTAAAGTCAATGCCATTAGTGGTACGCGAAAGTCTTCCAGGTGGTACGCGAGTAATTTCCCTTTTTGTTGCAAAAACCTGGATCCACAGCTTTCTAGTTTCTGTTTCAGGCTTTGTTTCTAAATAAACAAATTTTCCTGTAGCTGCTATTCCCATTGTTGCGCAACACTATGAGTGTCGATGCGCTGTTGGCAAATTTACGTCACGCATCGACCAATTGGTGGAAGCCTGGAATGCAAACAAAAACAAATCTCATTAAATTTAGTTGTGGTTTTTATTGTTATTTTAGTGTATATCATTCTTCTGAAGAAACTAAGATTCGATCAAACAGTTGTTCTGGAAGAAGATATAGGCGATGACAGTTCGGGTGCCCAAGTGGTACGAGATCGTAAAAACGTTGGAAACCGCTGGTTTAGAACTTTCAAAGTGTCGAAAGCTTTCAGCGCTATTAAGTCGTATAGCATGATTCCATTTATTTATTTTCATAAGTTTGTGTTGCTCGTGTTTCATCAGGCAAAACGTATTTTTATTTTCATCTGATCAAATTATACTGTATTTTTACTTGGAGTGAATCTTGTGCATTAATGCCGCACCAGACACACAGAAGAGACGCGACTATGGACTTTTCTCATTATTTCCATAAAGTTAGGCAATAATCAAAACGCTGCTGATTGTACTTTTCCTCGTGCTCATCAGTGATCACGATCCAGCCGCGCTACGAATGAAACACAACACTTGGAAAACTCGAGTTTAATCGCCTTTTCGCTTGTCGAAATAGTGAGCTGCATGGTCTTTAATTGCTCGTGGTGCTGAGATTCAGACAACGATGTTCAAATGTTGAACAGAACTCTTAAAAAGGCTACAACCACATGTAAGTGTATTTACCGCCTGCTTTAAGTACTAGATGAAAATGCGACATGCACCAGACGCTTACTGGCAAGGTGGTAATAAGCTTGCTGTTGCGTTGGACGATTGAAATAGTCGTTTCGATGCAGAATCAAGCGACCAGGATCAAGTAACAAGAAAGATCGGTTCAACCAATGGTCAATATTGCTACAGTAATGATCAGCAAGAAACAAACATGAGAATATATTGTGGTTTGCTACAGGTTCATAGCCACGGGGGGCATTTAGGAGCAGTGCCCCCCAAATATTTTGTTCCCCTCAAATTGTGTTGTGTCCAGAAGAATTTGTTTTAAACATATAATAAAACCAAAAACATTGCCCCCCTAAAAGTGTATCTTTCCCCTCAAACCTTAAAACCTGGCTACGGGCCTGGTTTGTTATTTTTGTAGAAAATAAAAACTGCGACTAAATAAGTGCTTTCTGGTTAGGTTTGACTTACAGCTAAAGTCAGATTCGCAAGGCTTGTTCCGCTGACGTAAAGCAGGTGCGTTTTTTTTAAATAACAGTTTATATCTTGAAAAAAACAACCAAATAAAACATAAATAAAACTGTAACCGTCCCAAATGTAGGAAATCTTCGGCTGAAACTAGTTACACATAAAAGAGATGGAACGCTTTGAAGAAAATATATTGTAAAAAATCTTAGCAGGATACATGCGATAAATTCATTTATTGCGTTTTTAGTATAACTGATGCTGTAAGAAAATCAATTATAAAACAATTCCTATACAATGCGACAACTGTTGAAAAACTCCGTTTGAAGTAAGTGCTGGTGTAAGTTGCCTCACAATGTTTCTGCTGCACCACATGTGAGTGAGCTATGCTTAAGGCAAACATTAGGTAAGCTTGCTTGAACAGTATTTCGAAAATACAACAGCTCGATTTCACGCAAATCAGCGTTCGACCGACCAAATGGTAAGTTGAGTACACGTGGGATTCAACATGCAAAAGCTGTATTGATTTTCTGACCCAAGACTAAACGATCTCCACAATCACAACAGATCTGCAACCATTGGTTAAGCTGGGTTAAAGTTGGTAAATCAATGTTCATAATTAACTCGTGCTAGTCAGAACGTTTTCTTGCGTAGAAAGCAAGGAAGCATATCAGGCAAACAGACTCCGTGTGGCAGCCTGGAGATGGCGCCACATGTAAATAAATAGTCACCGGTGCATGGCGCCCATGAGTAACAAGTCATCACAAGCAAATTATCGGAATTCATTTATCCCTGTCCCTATACACTAATAATGCAACCTAGCATCAACGGAGTGATCTCGTCGAGTTAGCTCTACTGTTACTGGCTGATTTTCTGTTATTTGCTGGTGATATTAATCTTCATATGTCAGATTCCTGTTTTAATGCTCTTCAGACAAATGCTAACCTTGAACTGTGCAAAATTGACCACGGGCTGAGAGCCAGCAAACTTTATCTTAACTACAATAAGACTAATTTAATGCTGTTGAATTCTCAAAAACACAATCCTACTCCCTTTAAATTTAGTACAAATAACCATAGCACTTACCAAAGATGATCTGAAATGTCTAGGTGTTCTTCTTGACAATAAATTAAGCTGGAAACTTCATGTACAAAAGGTAAAAACTCAACTATCAAGAGCTTGTGGAGTTCTATCCAAACTTAAACATTATACAAGACAATCTGTATTGAAAGTTGTCTGTAACTCATTAATCCACCCATACCTTAATTACTTTTTTTGTTTTTTCTTTTTATCCTTTGTTCAAACACATTCTTAACCACACCAAAGTCCTTCAATCAATTTCGATCCACTCATCTGTGTACATAAATGGGCATGCGCTTTCATCTGTACATTTTCTTCACGGTGCTCGTGATTTTTTGTTTTGCTTTCCTAACTGTGCTTATTTGATCTCCATCTGTTGTTTTTCAACACTTTTCAAAAAGTGATAAACAGGGTTGGTTGACTAGATGACCGCCATGGTCTTTCATCAATCCTATATGACACAGCACCACTCTTTGTTTACACTGATCTGCTATTATGTCATTATATTTTCATTTGTTCTAATGTTCACTGACGGTTGGTTTACCTATTGTGCGATGGCTTTTTGCATTGCTTATGTGTATTAGCTGAACCATATGAAATAATAAACCATTATGATTACCATTAGTTTAATGCCGCGAATAACCACCTTTCTCTTGTGCCTGCCTCAGTAGTTCAAGGCAATGCAGTGAACTGTAACATCCATAAGGCTGACGGGACATTCGCTTTCAGAAGATTGGTTTCCCCAGTCTAGGGCTTCGTGGGTCTCCTGATAAATCCTTTCAATTTCTTTGAAACAAATTGCACGCGCTTTCTACTACTTTGCGACGCAAAGAAGACATTTTGAAGAAATGCTTGCACCGCACAACACTGCATCGCTGGACATCAGCAACGTTTTTTAAAAATAATGATGCACACCAAAGTGCTTTTTAAACATCTTTGAAATCAAAGTTTGGAAAAAAGGTCAATTGTTATCAACCAAATTAACACTCAGGTTCATTTGGCGTCTGTAAAAATATTTTACAGCCCTCTCGTTGAAGTCATAAGTGCATGTCTAAATGTAATTTAAAGCATAACGTGGCTACTGGAAGCTGGCCGTGACATTTTGAGTAAACTCTAATACGTCAGGCAGGATGATGATGACTCAGTGCTTGAACCTTCTGCATTGCTCACGCAGAGTCTAGCCTTCGGCACTTTTACCCGATTCTCAATTGTCCGCTGCTGGGCCTCTTCTGTGTTGTCAGACGCATATTTCTTGCAAGAAAATGCTTTTCTCATGTCTTGTGAATAACTCGTTAGTGCATAATTCATGGACCTTGAATCTGAGAGGAAATGATTATTAGAACATCATATGCTGGTTGGAGTTTTATAGGGCGCGTTCCTCATGTTGGTAGCCGGTGCTTGGTGCTGGTCAGATTGTATTATCTGGAAGGTTTAACAAATGGTACTTGCTACTTTCCGGTCGCGTGTTGGCGTCAACGATTGGGTGAAAGGAAAACCAAACCAAAGACGAATGTCACAAGACATGCAAAGCAGTCAATGAAAGAATACCAAACATTGACAAAACTCGACAAACATAAATTGTCTGACTCCGTAAATACAGAACCTGATTTTATTCCGACTAGATGACCTCATGACCTTTCACCAATATTTTGTGACAAAGGAACCAGAAAATGTTACTTGTGCACATGGGCGTCCGCAGAAATTTTTCCAGGGGGGCAACGTTGAAATTTTGCTTATCTTTTTCAAGTTGCTGACGATGCAATGAAAATGGACGTTCACAAAACGCTTTACACTTTACCGCAACGAAAATGCTCCATGTTACGGTAACAGTCACAAAAAATGCGCTTCGTTGGCAACAGCAGCAAGGTGTATTGTGATATTACAATTTACACAGTACGTTATTTGCAGATTTTCAACGCAGGGTACTTCTTTTAAGTCGGCATTGCCATGGTCTTCAACGAAACCACAAATTATGGCTTTATTTTACCTAGCAAGCAAAGCAACACCAAGATATAATTTTCGAGGGTGAGCAAAATGATTGTAGCTTGATGCTATACGCGAGAATGCAGTGCTAACAAGAAAGGTGTGGGAACGCTCCCAAAAAACTAGCCATTTTAAAACAGTGTCAAACTCATTTTAAAGCAAAACATGAAAAAAGTGTGGGAACGCCGTTCCCACGCGTTCCCGCCCCACTACACCCCTGGCAGTACCTAACAACCGAACATGTCTTTGAAACTTTCGGGGTGGGGGCAATTTCCCGGTTGACCTCCCCCTGGTTGCTGGTCTGCTAGCACAGGGGTCAAGAACCTCTTTGGCTAAGGGAGCCATGAAACCTACATATTTTTGTTTGTATTTCCGTGAGAGCCATATAATATTTTTCAACACTTAATGCAACTAACTTACTAACTAACGTGTGCATTTTTAAACAAAATCAACCATTTTAAACAATGGTAAATGTCTGAATTTTCTCTTAATAACATGCTTCTTACTGAATGCGACTTCTGGTGCTGCATGGTGTTGCTGATGGCTTTATAGGAAAATTACTGAAAAAGTTTCATCCGTAACAATCGTGTTAAGAAAATATCAAGTGAGCCAGATGCCGTCGTCAAAAGAGCCAGATCTGGCTCGCGACTCGCGAGCCATAGGTTCCCGACCCCTGTGCTAGCAAGACTTTCTGGGTCACTTAGAAACAAGAGCTGCAAACGTCTGGGATCTCGTCCAAAGCGATCAATAAAGCGTTGGTTGTCTTTCCTAAATTTTTACTGTAAACGCTCATCATGCGCAAACCGGACAACAGGAGAAGTAGACCTGTATGTTGACACGACTATACAGACAACTTACTAGAATTAGAACACCACGCAGGCTTTACACATTCAGTATAAGAATTATGAAAACTCGCTGCAGCAAATGCAACTTTGCACTCAGTATTCACTCAGACGTCAGAACCAAACCGATTAAGACGTATTCCCACAAACCTGCACAGACGTATTCTAGCTAGACGCGTAGTTTCATACTGCGTGGAAAAGAAGCCTGCCTAGGCGTATTTTGACACTCAGGCACATCGGCCACACTTGCATCAACAATTGATTTTTTAAACTTGTGGAAGCATTGCTACAGATTCGCTCGTGCTGTTTTTCGCACAGTATAGATATACTTGGCTTACCACTATCAGCAGTCACGTCTCGCTGCATCATCTGCCAAGTCTGCGTTCAACAGTGCAACAAAACGCCTGCCACCGTAACATGAAGTGAACCCAGGCCCGTAACCAGCTTGGGACACCGAAGGGGAGAAGAGTGTTCCAAGAGAGGTCAAAATGTTTTGAACTAGGTCCAATATTTTTAAACTATGTCCAACATTCTTCCAAGGTGGGGCGACAAATATTCTGAGGAGGGCTTCGCCCCCGTGGTTACGGGCCTGATTGAACCTTCAAAGATTTGTTGCCATGCTATTGTTACACAATAAAGACCAACAGCAGAACAACCTGTTCGCAAGTTTCGCAACCCGCCTCTGCAGGCAAAAGAGGGGACATGAGTGAACCGCAAGCTTATCACTGCAGGACACCACAACTGTAAACCTGGATCTTGTGCAGTGTGAGTGTCATACCGGCAAATAAACTGTCATTGCAAGAATTTTTAATCCAATTAATCGGAATTAAGCTGCTTACTTAAAATTTTGCTCCTTAATCGCAATTTCCAGAGGGGTGCGCAAATGCCGTTATCCCCCTGTGGACGCCCATGCTAATTTAATTATAGTTCCTCTTCCAAATTTTCTTCTGTAGCTCAAACATTAACAGTTGAATATAAAGTTATCATTATACTATTGAATACACTGAAGTTGCTGATGAATTTTTCACTTCAAAAAATACAGGTTTAACGCGCACACCCAGGTCCAGTGCCATATTAGCTATGAGGCCCGTGAGGCACGGCCCTCAACATGACAGCCGGCATTCAATACAATTATAGCCTGTCTACGCACTATGATTGTTTCTCAATGTTCAATGCAATATACCAGGGGTCTGCAAATAGTGGGTCGCGAGACCTTCCGCTCTGAGTCATGAAATAATTTAAATTTACTTTTTAAATTTGTCATTCTCGTTAGACAGAATAAATGCGACCAGGGCATAAAGGGCACAAAGTATGTTACGAATGTAGTCCAGCTACACCAGTTAGAAAGGCTAACGTTGTAGTGAAGGTTGTCGTCCTTGAGTATTGTGAGAAAACATTGTGCCTCGTATCTGAGATTGCGGATATCGTAAATTCAGGCCCAACGCAGCGGAAATACAAAAGTGGAGCGGCTAAAAGAAAACTCAGAGTAGAGCAAAAAAAACGAGATGGGCAAATTAAGAAAAAGATGCCACGTCTGCTGGCATGGGTTTGAGACAAGCTTGATCTCTAACATTAAATGTAAGAACTAAGAAGTCATCATTACATAAGAATGAGTGGGGTATAACGAAGCCGAGATAACGTCAAAGTCTAGTTGTCAAAACAGTGAAGCTGTAATTGAAAGCAATGCCAATGATAACGTTTCACAACCACCAACAACGTTAAAATCATTTGTCGCTGATGAGTATTGAGAGCGAATTATTATGGAAAAAAACTTTTGACAAGCTGACGTATGAATTTGCTTGCAAACAAGCACAAAGAGCACTATTATAGTTTGAGTGTCTAACATGGTGGGAAAAACTGATAACTTTTTCGCATTCTTGTGTTTATGATAGGACAAACGTTTTCATTTTCGTATTGCATATCTACCCTTTTCATTTGATGTTGCAGAGTGTGTTATTTCGCGTGATGAACACGAGTATTATGGGTACACCATGAGACATTGGTTTTTATTGAAAAGATCGGGACCCTCAAATAGTTGTGCCTCAGCGCCCCTAAAAGCCTCATCTGGCACTGCCCAGATCCACTAAAAAAAGCAGATGTGGGTCGAAAAAAACCGCAGTGGGAGTCCTGGTCACATGCGGAAAGACACCTGCAACCGTTACTTAAACGTTTGAAGATTTATTGCTGTGTTACGCAATAAACACCAACAATAGAACAATCCGCTAGCAAGTTTCAGAACCTGCCTCTGCAGGCAAAGGGGAGGACATGAGTGAACTGCAAGCTCATCATTACATGACACCAGAATAGTAAACGTAGCTCTTGCGCAGTGTCAGTGTCATAACGCCAAATAAACTGTGATTGCAACAATTAAATCAATTCAATCGGAACTTAGCTGCTAACTTCAGGTTTTTTAGAAATTTTTTATTCTTAGTCCCAATTTTTAGGGGGGGGCAAATGACCGTTTTGCCCCCCCCTGCGGACGCCCATGCTTGTGTAGAAATATGTTATAGCTTCTGCATCATATTTGCAGCACATCGTACATGCTTATGAGTAAAAGGCAACCGAAGGTCAATAAAGTAAAATTTGTTGTCTTTTTAAAAGTTTATGAAACGTCCACAAACCAAATTTCACGCTGATGCCATGCGCGACTTCAACGTTATTCGGTCAAAAAAGTCCAAATTTATCGTTAGGTCAAAATTTCTAGCAACACAGTATTTTTTTCTCTTTATCGACATGTATTAAAGCCACAACAACAGATATATTGTCATCCCTTTGCAAGTTTATTTGCAATTCTGACATAATACTGGATTTTTTGCGACTTCTGACGAAATATTGTTGTTTTGTCCGCTACTAGACGACTGTAAGTACATTAAGCGTGGTAATACTTGATGCTTAAGTATAAATGCAGAACCTTCTCAGTGACTTCAGCAGATTTATTGACGCTGGACATTTCTTTTGTGATTTTGTATTGATTTTCATCTGCGGTTTGTTACTCTATTTTCGTTGGGTCTTTCAAACGTTTGATTTTTGTTTCATTTTGAAGGAAAAAATATTTTTAACCTATCGGTTTGATTTCTAATATATGCTTTGCATTCTGTGTTTCAATTTCAAACGCAGGAAATTGATAGATCAAAATTTGTAAATCATAAAGTCAAAACTTTAAGTTTTTAAGTCAAAAATTGCTTGCCTTACTAATGAGATTATTGATATCACTGTATTTGCAACGAGTGAAACTGCCTAGTTTGCGTCTTTGACTGGCTGCGCAGACTTCGCAAAGAGATGTGGAAGCGGAAGCTGGAAGCGGTCCTTTTTCTGTGGAAGCGGAAGCGCGAAAATTCTACCACTTCCGCTTCCACATAGGCCAGGGGTTCCCAAACTTACTAAGCCAATGCACCCCTTCAGCATTTCGATAGATGAGCATGTACCCCTAAAATATCTTATGACAAAAAGGCTGAGGAAAATAACAGGTACATATTTGCCAACAAGCATATAATCATTTTTCAACAATAATATTCACCATGGGCATCCACAGGGGGCAAAACGAGCATTTTCCCCCTTGGAAATTCGGACTAAGTATTAAAAGTTTCTAGAAAATATGAAGTCAGCATGTTAATTCCGATTAATTGATTTAATTTTTGCATTGGGAGTTTTTTGCCGGTATGACACTCACACTGCACAAGCCAGAGGCAGGTTGCGAAACTTACGACGGATTATTCTATCGTTGGTCTCTATTGTGCAACAATAACATGGCAACAAATCTTCAGAGATTCAGTTTAAGTGATTGTAGAAGGTGCTTAGCCGCATGTGACTGTTGATTGTAGACATCTGTTGCAGGCAATGCAGCGAGACAGTGGCCGCAGACAGCCGAAAGGCACGTAGTTCTACACTGTGTGAAAAAAGCATGGGTGAATCTGTAGCAATGATTCCACAAGTTTGAAAAGTCCATTGTTGGTGGGAGACTTTTAGTGTTAACCCGGGTTTATTTTTAAGTCATAGACCAAATTTTTTTTAAATAACCAAAAAAATATGTCCATTAGGTTATAAAGCCTGAACAGATGGGGTAGTGAATACTGCTACGGCGAGTTTTAATACGATGGAACAAATGACCGAAATGTCTCAGCGAAAAAATTACAGGTGTGGACAATTTGCCTTGTGTGAATAGCTTAATCAAACTACGCTTATGTAGGCTTCTTTTCACACAGTATGAAACTGCATGAGTTATTGGAATACGTCTATGCAGGTTTGTGGGAATACATCTTAATCGTGAAGGTTTATTTCTGACTTCTGAGTGAGAACTGAGTGCAAAGCTACATTTGCCTGTGGCGACTTTTCATGATTCATCTGCTAATTTTTTAAGCCTGCATGATATTCTAACTTCAATGACTTGTCCGATAGTCGTGTTAACATACCGGTCTACTTGTCCGGTTTATGTATGATGACTATGAGCATTCCCCATGAAGAAATTAAAAAAAACAAAGACAAGCAAGGTTTTATTTGAAGAGTGATTGATCGCTTCGGACGAGATCTCAGACATTTGCAGCTCTTGTTTCTGAGTGACGCTAACAAGTCTTGTTAGGTAAAACAAAATCATAGGGGAAGGTTGAATACAGTAGATACTTTTTTGCATTTTCAACCACTGCTACTTTATTTCAAGTCCAAACAAGCTCAAAATTTGTCATACAATAAAGCAACTCTATATCCAAAATACCATACCAAAGCATGAAAACAACGCCCTTCAGAAAAATTTTTACAATCGATTTAAGACGCGTATTTTTTTCTGTCGAGTGTGCACCATGCATGGGGCATAGTGTTCACGTGATATCCCATGTAAAATAGGCATTTTCTGACTGCCTCTCCACTTTTTGACATTCTAATTACCCACTATCACTGCATGGCAAAACAAATTTGTATGATTACCAAAGATTAAATGAAACCAATGCAGTAGGCTGATATTCATGCTTTACCATACAAATATAATGTGCCTCTAAGCACATAATAAACCTAAAAATGCTCATAGATTAGAATCATTCTGTACTGCATTCCAATATAACCCCTCAAACTTTACCTTGTTCAGAGTGACCTAATGGCAATGTGTTGCGTGTGCCCAATTTTTTGGTCAGATGTGCCCCATGCATATCTAAAAAATAAAATGAAGAAGTACCAACTCAACTTAAAAAGAATTTAAAACCTGGCATTATCAAATAATGTTGCACTGCCCTGGCTACAACGTCACAAAAACTCAGACCAGAAGATGTTGATTAATGTGGGCAAAACCCAAATCTAAATGCAATTTTATAAATTACTTTTGGGTAGCAAAAACACAACTTGCTCTGTAACTCGTAACAACGGCTGTCTGCCAAGGAAACATTCACTTTAGTACTACGGCTGTTATGAGACTAAATCAACATGGAAACTTTAAAATTTAACGTTTTCAACTTTTTGAATAAATAAAAAAGACGACTGTGCCCCCAGTCATACTGTGTCCCACCTTCCCCATTCGTAGTTTCGTTAGTCGTAATGGCAATACTTCTGTGAAAAAAGTACCTTGTTTTGAAAACCTGCAGATAGCCTGTGGTGAAGATTATCATAATATACCTGGCTATGGCTGCCAACGAAGTGCATTTTTTGCGACTGTTGCCATAACGTGGGGATTTTTCTTTGTGGTTTAGAAAGGGTAAAGAGTTTTGTGAACATCCATTTACATTGCATCTATAGCAACCTAAAAAGGGTAAAAGGCCAATGTTGTCTCCTCTGGAAAAATGGTTTAGACGCCCACTGTGTTCACTGATAAATGCGTAAACAATTGAAAACGAATAATATAGAAACATTATTTTTCCCTTCAATTGCTAACTTTAAATGTACCCCTTCCGATAGGCAAATGTACCCCTAGGGGTACATGCACCCCAGTTTGGGAACCCCTAACATAGGTTATTTGACTTGAAGAGTAACTTGGCGAAAAAGTTTTGTTCATTTTCCCAATGTGGATTAAACGGTGAAGTTGCACTATAAGTCTGAATGAACGTGCGATATTAGTAGCGCGAGAGAACGAGAAAAAGCATAATTAGGATTCATGGCAAATTTCGTACTGCTCAGGTCAACGGTCGTTTTCTCGGTTTCTGTTAGTGGAAGCGATACGTGTGGAAGTGGTTGACGAAATAGCCGCTTCCACATCCCTGGGTCAAATGCCTTCCAGATCTTTCGACAGCCGTTGTGCTCTGTTAACAATCACTTGGCCAGTGGTTCTTAAAACCTGGAATAAATTTCATATTCTAAATGAGTAAATTTACTGAACCATAACTGGCAGCAAGACTAAATTTTTATAAATCATTCCAAATTGTAAGTTTTTTAATTTCGTATTGTTAATAAACAGGGTTGAGAGAAACCCGGGTTTTTGAAAAAAAAACAAGATTTTGTTCTTTTTTTAAGGAAAATAGAAAAACCTTATTCTTAATTGTTTTTATTGCATCATGCCATATCCTTCTTTTCAGAATTACACAATAATAACTTGTTATACCTATTATGCCATTCAAGTTTGAGGGTAAAGAAATGTACCTCATCATTGTTTTTGCAAATTTTTGGACAATTCACTCTTGGCAAGAAAGCGCACAACAAACAAAGAAAATCCATTTCCACACAAACTCTGCAGTTTCATGTCAAGTTTATCTGCATGTCCTGCTATTTCAGCATCTATAGTAGGGATCACCAACCTTCTTGAAGGTGAGAGCTACTTCTTACGTGCCTATTAATGCAAGGAGCTACCAGTTTGATGCACGCTTCTGAAATAAAAATGTTGCTCAATTTACTTTTATTTTAGTATTAACAATTAAGATATTCCGCAATGTGAAGACACTGATCATGCTGATGTTATTTTTAGAGCAGGCCCGTGGGCAGTAGTGTAGCCAGCCTGAAACTTTTTTTGAGCCAATATTTTGACTTTCAGCAAGCAACAGAATTGTTTGGGACAATACCTCTCAAAGCGCACAACGACAAGGAATGCTAGAAATTTGGTGGCCATGCCTTTTGGCTGCGCCTATGCCCGCGGACAACCTGGTTGGTCCTTGCGGGCGACCTGGTGCCCATGGGCACCACTGATTTTTAGTGTTTTTTTCAACATATGATTTGTTATGGTCCAAAATCAGAAAAAGTTGATAGATGCACGTAAGGCAGAAGTATTGATTAATATATACTGATTGTGCAGAAAGATAACCATTACACACTGTTTATTTTTTTCAAATCCTTCAAATTTCATTGCTGTTCGTTTTGTTTGATTAAAAAAAATTAAAGTTAACTGCAGAAGTATCCTGCCTATTTTATTTTTTACTTCTTAGTACATTTTTTAAAAGAAAAAATGAAGTGTTTTATTGGGTGTTTTTAAGTGGGCTTTTTTAAAAAAACCCGGGTGGGTTTTTTTATAACAAATAAATGAACATTTAGTGTATTGGGGGTAAATCTGGTAATCTTTTTTGATAAAAGGGTAAGATATGTCAAAAAAGTTAAGAACCACTGACCTGACCGGTCGCTCCACGTTGCTTTATCGCAGTGTATCTCTTGCCTTGTGTCATATTTGTGAGGTTCTACGAAGGTTAATCTTTTAAATATCGAAATTATTCCGCTCTTGCTAGTTGCTCCTAGCCACAGTTCGTGTGTTGTTTCTTCACGTGTTTAGTGTCAACATTTCGCGAGATTTTCTCACTGGCTTCGCAGGACTGAAGAAGCGTTTGAATACACGAAACCAGTTTCCTCGTGCAAACAAATTGTGATGTTAACGTCTCTCTTGTTTACGTCTTTGAGGTGATTCACAATTATTGCTGAATGGATATGTAAAAATTCGAATCATCGCGAAAAAATGAAAGCAGAAACCAAGGAGGAGATTTCTGAGAAGCTTGCCTCAAGGCTAGAGCTCATCTGATTGTACCATGGTATCATTCATGCATTTTCACTCTGGGGAGGTTTGCGGGGGCAGCACCCCTGGACGACTCGAGATACCTCACGCTGAACAGCAATCCCAGATAGATCTACTGCATGTTCCTTGCAAATAACAAGTTAAGAACCCATACATCTGTTCTCGTCATGGTCAGTGTAAATGCAAGCCCATCTATCAGTGAGATACATAAGTAAATCTATCATAGATGTCGACTGAATGGATGGCTCTTCACGTGATTATCCTGACCCACGATGCCAGCAAAGCACACTTCAATAACGACGACATTTTATTTGCATTGAAAGCAAAGCTCAATCTCTCGTCAATGCAATATTTGTAAGAAAGTGGTGCAAGTCTCAGCATTAAAAAACTACAATTAAGTGCACGATAGTTGGTGTTGCATAAAGTTTTAAGAATTAGGAGAACGGCACGTTTCAAACTCGCTCGAGTTTCCAACTCAACCGAGTTCGGCCCGATACTTCCTCAAACTGCATCTGCATGTTGATCTCTCATAACGTATAATTTTTTGACAAAACAATCTACGCAAAAACCCAAGCAATACAATGTGCGCGAAACAATGGCAGAAATAAATCGAACACACTGTGACCTGAAACATGGTTGACAGAATAGATACCAACATGCTTGATTCATCGCCGAGCGTGTTGATGCGTTGCGCAGTAAAACTTATGCAGGTTTTTGTGACGAGCCATCGGCCATTGCCTGGATCACTTCGCGCGCTGCTCGATGGCCTGACTCCACAGCGCCATCTAGATATCCGGTCCAAACTGTCGCGGTCTCAGTTCCGGCCCAATGCATTCTGAAGAAACAATGAAATTTCGTCAACTTTCAAAAATTCCCATAAAAACTGCATTTACGTGATCTGACTATTAAACGAACTCAAACATTACTGCATTGAAATCACAATCAACTTCCGACGACGATGAACTGAAGGTTTGAGGTGAGTTACTTGATGAACAATAATAATAAAAAGAGAATAAAAACATACATTTTATTTGACAACAGTTTTTTGTTCCCAATCGTTTCTTTACGAGTTAATTTCGGCTAATTGTTTACTTCTCCCACTTTCCTCTTGATACCTCAGTTTATTTCAGGAGTTCTCAAAACTTATTATTCCAAAGTGTTCTGAAACATCGACTATTTCTTTCAGTGATCCGATAAGTAGTAAAAGTTGTGACACGTCGCTTTCCTTCGGTTTGAATGGGAAAGTTATGAAGGACAGACAGACGCATAAAACCTCGGCCTCAGCCCAAACCAGATGAATGCTTTATCCTCATCAATCATTACCTTTCGAATGGTTCCCTTAATGCATTGTGGAAGTAGATCAAACATCCAGGCTGCATGCAACTTCCAGGACATCCGCCATTGTAAGGTTCCTTTCCCCAGTCATGGTCTTCGTATTGGATCAGCTGATCTTTGGCATTGTGACCGAACAAACTACACAAAGCGTCTATGACTGCTTCTTGCCGCTCCTCTTTCTGAGCAAAACAGGTCATACTAAAGCAGGGTGGAGAACCTGTGGCCCGCGTGAACATTTGATATGGCCCGCAGCAGAATTTTCTTTACCTTAGTTAGAGCACAACATCGCGTCACAACGAAACTCCATGAGAAGCAGGTACTAAGACAGGAAGTCACTCTTCCTCACAGATAAATAAAGGTAGAATTTTAGGATAAAATGAATTGATTTTGCGACCCACCAGCGATTATGTACAATCAGGCCCGTAACCAGCTTGGGACACCAGGAGGGGTGAATAGTTTTCCAAGAGCTCAAATTTTTTGAACTATGTCCAATAATTTTAAACTACGTCCAACACATTTCTCCAGGGAGGGTGAAAATTTTTCTAGGGGAGCTTCTCCCTCCTTGTGGCCCCCTGGTTACGGGCCTGTGTACAATTCATGAGGACCGTGATAGTAAATAGGTTCCCCATCCTTGTACTAAAGTAACAATATCATCAAGTGACAAATAAAGAATTATCAACAGCAGAAACAAGTGCCGACTAAGCCAGTGTGACTGCAAGCAGGCCAGTCTTTTTAAAAGGGAAAAAAGCAACATTTTTTTTCTGTTGAAACGTCTGCTAATTATCACTAGATAAAACGGTTGGGCACAATTATTGCCATATTTTTCTAACTTAAAATTGTCTGCAACTACGGAAATGGCGTTGACACAAAACAGAGAACTCAACCCGATGTTGCTTCTTGAAATACCGCGGTTTATGAAAAAAACAAAGTTACTAGCAGAGTGAAACTCGTTGTTAACTCTTGCAGTGTTGTTTAAGAACAACGCAAAAAGCAAGTGATTTAAATGAAATAATAATCATTATCTCGATCTTACTTTATCATCAGCAAGCATTCTTCTGTTTCCAATGCAGTCACTTATCAAGTCGCAAAACAGTTTCGCTCTGCGCTTCATTTACCGTCTTGTTACTCCAGTACAAGGCATGCTCTCCGGCAATGAACCCGACCAAGGCTGGGTTGCCTTTGAAACTGGTCGCGTCGAAGGTGCCGCTTATTGGGCCGATGGAGCCAGGTTTGACAACCACAAAGCTTAAACCAGAGTCTCCATTATCCTAAAAATAATAATTAAAAAAACAAATAGATAAAAAAATACACTCGATATCAACTTCATACCAACCGAAATTTCCATCAAACTGTCTCAAAATCGACGGATGCGACAATTTTTTCAGAAGTAAGTTTTGGGATTTTCCGAATCAGTGGATATTTAGATTTGCATTTTGATTTATGTTACTGAAATTAAAGTTACCGAATTTATTTTAAGTGGGTTTTTCTGAAGCAGTGAACGTTTAAAATAACCTTTCAATTTATCGAATGCAATTCCTACGGCAGTACATCGACATCAAAATATCCTGGCAGCATAAATGCAATGCTTCAAACTTCACTCGGGTTGGAAGAACAAGAGGTGTAGAACACACAAGCTTACAAACTAGATCCTCTGAAGACACTTAGACATACTTTCCAAAACGCCGTCTTGTACGTAACAATGAACTTTATCAAGTAACCAACGGGCATTCTTTCGCCCAACCGTCGTCGATTGATAGGAAGAGGAGGATCGAACTTTATATGGTTGACCAGATGGAACGGCAACGCCAAAATGACACGTTTGGCGCTGTATGTCGATCCATCCAGCGTTGTGACAGTGCATGTGGAGGGATTGGTCTGTGATCAACAATAGAGAGGCACGTGAGTGTGATGTGTGCAGTAAAAAAAGATCAAAAAAGTATTTCGCCATTGAGTAATTGAATGGTTGTTCCGTAACTTTTCACTCCAGTGATTCACGACTTCATCGCTTCGCGTCATTCGTGGTCGCGCAGACAAAAGCTTTGACAAATATTTGCCAGCGAAAGGGAAGGTCGCGCAGAACTCACTAACCTTCCCACAAACTCCTGAGTGTTAATCTACTCTAGTTAGTGCTGCGAAGACCGATTGGCTGCTCTCAACAGCGACGATAGTTCCAAAACACCACGTACCTGGGTTACAAACGGAAGACTAACAACACGTCTGTTATCTGGGGGTAGATATTGCGCCTGGCTATTTGCAAAGCCATCTTCAGTGGAGCTAAGAAAAACGTTCAGTGGAATTTGACATAATCCGCACAGCATTCACCAAACTGTAAAAGATCAGTCCACCTAGGAATCGGTGAAACCAGCTGCTTTCTGCGGGAATGGATGACAACGTCATACAAAGCAGTACTCGTTCTGCTTCATTGGTGAGCAAGCCAACGTGGGATGAAAGCAGGGCTGTGGAGCTGAAACGCAAATGTCAGGCTCCGGCTGCAGTGCGATTTGGTCCATTGAAAACTACAAACCATTGTTTTATTTGTACAACCCGTTTGTCCAACTAACTATGTCTGTGGAACCAGAATCCAAATTTCAAACTCCGGCTCCAGCTACACCACCTAAAAATTTTTGGCTCCGGCCCCACAACCCTCGGTAAAAGCCCCACAGCCCTGGGTAAAAGCCCCACAGCCCTGGGTACGATAAGATTGTGAAACGCTGACTACAGTTGCAGAGAAGCACGTGAGGTAGTGGTATTTATTTATTTATTGGGGCGAGGGACCGCAAGGTCATCGAATCAAGCCCCTAATAACGCAATAGACACAAAACAAAAGGCACATAAACAAAAGA
>Ga0210059_1002840_pt1 | contig 27397 bp, 21 predicted proteins | sample Ectturendosymbi2_FD_188042 | JGI IMG/M metagenome (GOLD analysis project Ga0210059, IMG submission 188042) | Ecteinascidia turbinata endosymbiont from Florida, USA - Sample 2 (SPAdes) (version 2) | ecosystem: Host-associated > Tunicates > Ascidians > Unclassified | place: Key West, Florida... | reverse complement strand
CGCAACATTTTTGTGTTAAAAAATCCATGTTGACTAATTCTCAAACCTTGCAAGTTTGTCATACCTAAGTGAAAGCAGGGTAGTATGAAGTGTTTAGATAACGAAGAGAAAAGTGAATGCTCCCAAGTGGTTAAGCTAAAACTTAAACTAATTTGTTTTACTTTCTTGGTTGGTAGTTTGTGGATTTTGATCTGTATAAGAGATTACTTGTAACATGTTCATTTGGCCATCTAAGGAAAAATATAGCGACACATGTGAGTTCAACAGAGCTGAAGCTTGACAGCGTTCGATCGTAAAAAGTTGTTTCAATGAATTCATTTGAGAGAGCATGCCCGATCGAGTTTATCAACCGCGTTGCGCAATATGTGCACATGCTCACCGGTAGAATGCATACATTTTTCAATTTTACTTGTTTACTGATATCGTTTGTAAGGTATCTGCTTTAAAATCAATTATTTATTAGCCTTCTCTAATAATTTTAATTGTGTTTTTTTAGATGAGTACCTTTTTCTGGAAATTAAAAGACTAACTTCTGCTTGATCGTATTTTTCAATAAGTGAGAGATAAACGTGCATTTACATTGATTTAAAACAAGTTTCCGTATTCCTGGAAAGTGCAAGTAAGGTTTATGAATTCATCTGAAAAGAATTATCACTTTAAGTAAGTAACTAATACAGCTGGAGGTCGTAGTCGGATACTCGAAATTGCCAGGAGTCTGAGTCGGATGACGGGACTTCCGACTCCACAGCCCTGTTGATTACGGCATATGTTTAAAACAAACTTGTACACCAGTACTGGTGTTATGAACTGATTTGCTTTAAGCGTGATGCATAAGTGCAAAGTAAGTTTGAATGAAAGTTCAGCTGAATTCTAGTTGTTGTACAAGATGATACAAAGCACAAAGGTTGTAGTAAAACAAACTCTAAAATTAAAAATTACTACTTGTTAGATGTCTTCCCTCTACACGTTAAATCACAAAATTCGTAAAAATAAAAAAATCTGATTTAAATCAAAAAATCCGATTTATTTGATTAAAAAAAAAATTCATTATTTTCATCAACCTTGTTCTCAGTGCGTGTGAATCTTTCCATCAAATTACATGATTTGCTGAGCCTGGACATGAGGCTAATGTTTAACAGAACACTCTATGTAACTTCTTTTGATAGTCTAGTGAATTGTTTCTTGAGGCTCAAGTCAAAGGCATTAAAATTTTGGCAAGGTTGTGCTGTCTTCAGTTTCTTCTATCAGACATGTGCTTTGAGATTAATGATGAGTGGGCCAGAGGTCTGGCTACAAAATTGGTTTGGTTCAAATTCAAATGCTCTGTTGCCAGCTGGTGTGGCTTAAAAATGTTTGAAGCATGGGACCTTGAACAGATGGCAGCCATAAGAAAGTTTGAACAAGCTTTTGTGGGAAAACACAGGGGTATGTTATGTTTGGCTCGTTGTTTGCTGCAGCATAAAGCACAGCCTTATCTATATAGAAAAAGTAGACAGAACTTGCTTGTACAGGGTGTTAAGTTCCATTAAAAGGTAGACTTCTGTTGTATTCAACTGGCAGTAAGCTTAGTTTAAGTTTTTAAGACTTCTGCCTCTTACCTAATGATGTAAACCAGTGATTTTCAACCTGGGGTTGATGACCTCCAGAGGAATTGTGAACCAGTTTTGGAAGGGTTGCAAGTTTTTTTTTTTTTGCACACAGCTGTATGAAAATTTGTTTCATTCGAGTTTTAGATGGGGATTATTTTGTTATAGTGAGTTGTCACAATGAGCCACGGTACAAAAAAGGTTGAAAAACAGCTGATGTAAACCATGGCAATGATCACATCTGCAACTTTTCAGATATGGGGATGGGTATAGATCACCCAACATACGACGATACTCACCTCCTCCAGATGACTACAGACGACGTGAATATGAATGGAATCAATATGTGGCTCAAGGAAGTCCTCCTCGTAGTGTTGGAATGGATGTAAGTATTTTCATATTTGTGGTTGGTGTGGTAAAGTCCTTTGTTATGGTATTAAAGTTTTTTTTACAGCATCGTTGATTCTAGCAGCATGTAGTTGGCCTGCAAGACTGTGTGACTCTTCCATTTGTAATGATGACATTTCTACCTCAGATTATATGAAGAAGTTTAGACACTGGTTTGGTTGTGAAATTGAATGGCTGCATAACACCTGCCACAAGATCTAGTGTGGCCAAGCAGTGGATTTGAAAGAACTGGCTCAAACGAACATGACGTTGTGAAATCTTGTTCATTTTTAAAACTTGTTTTTTTCTGGAATTACCTTACTCCTTTTTATAGCCAGATTGGATGTTGCACACATTTGCCACAAGGTGGGAGACAAAGTGTGCCAACAAACATGACTCTTTAGCCATAGTAGTAGTAGTAAGCCATAGGTGCTGAAAATATAGCAGAAACCAGTGATTGCTCAGGCATTGGATCAAAGTATTTAATTTGTGATGTGCTTTCTGTGAAATTAACAAAGAAGTAACTTGGGTTGATGCCAATTAAAAGAGACATCACTTGTTATTCAACAAAGAAATAAGCTCAATCACTCATTAATGAAATTGCTGGCAGTTATGTTGCACATGTAAAAATTGGCATATATCAATTTGCTAAATCCTAATGTGTATTTGAAACTTGATGATTGGACAAAAAAGTTAAGGGCTTACTTTTCAATACTGAAGGTGGACACTGCCTGCTGCAATCTTCACTTGTGGACAAACCAAGAATGGTATAAATGCCATGCCTCCTGTATGCCAAAGCATTTGCACAATCCTTCAGTTTGTCTGCCGTATGTTCAAATATAGCTCGTAGCTTAAAAAAGTTATGACATTTTAAGACAGTGATAGTTGCCTGACAGGCATATAGATTGTTGCAACTGTCACATCGTTTTACCTTAAATATGTCCTATAAACAGTGCATGTAACATATGGGCATCATTCACTTATACATTGTTAAGAACATAATGCATTTATTTTAATTTGGCAACGGCAACGGCAACGGTGATGGTGACATTACAAAGAATTCAAGAACAAATGGTCTAAGTTGAAAGTTTGCTGTCCGTTTGGTTGTTAGAGATTGGCAGGAGTACTCATGGATATAGGATTGATTTGTGACTTTGTTGGACACTTTATGCTATTGTCAAAATTTCAATTTGCAGAATTTTGTTAGACATTTCAAGTCTTTTAATTTTGATTTTGGATCTTGTCTACATTTCTGTATACACAACAAAACTTTCAATAATACTGTTGCTATCAAGAGAATTAAGAAAATTGCGCTTTCAAGGTAATTTCCGTCAATGGTGTATTCTGGTTTCTAACTGAAATGTGTTACTTCTAATTACTATCTTATAAAACTTTTTCTACAGACGTAAAGCAGCCTAAGCAGATAAAATAAGAAGTCTATAAAACTTTGTGGATTGCTGGCAGTATTGTACGTAAGTAAAGGCGACCGCAAGCATTAAGACCGCCACACAATCATAACTTTGAAAAACCTTTGAGTTTTTTCAAGAACTGCTGTAAAAACATGCTGATAGTTGGAACCACGTTGCGACCCATAACTTCTGTTTAGCGAACTTGTATTATTTACAACATGCCTTTTACATTCGCGTCGCACATAAAATAGTTGCCGAGTTACGTATACAACATCGGCTTAGCGCGTCACCGTTTGGTGTGTGGGAATGTCGGTACGGTAGGGTTTCCACTGCTCACTGTTATGTTGAGTCTCGTTTTGCAACGTTGTTTTCGTATGTGGTCGGCAGATCGTTTCGTGTTCAACTCATTGACTTTTTTAAAATGGTGATCCGTCTTTAAAAATCACTCTCATATCGTCGTCTCCTTCAACGCGTCCGACCCACCAGTCTCAGCTTTCTTTTGTTTGACTGTTTTTGCGGTTTCGCTTTTTCTCACGGCACTTCCGGTCTTCGTTTCCTCACTGGCCAGAACCCGTTTCGGCGTTTTGGATTTCGCCGCTGTCGGAGCTGCAATGTAGTTTGCTGTTCGAATGATGCCAACGACCGCTTTGCGAACGGCGAAGTGGGAAGGGCCTGCTTTGCGCGCATCTTCCGCAGGCGAGGTTTTGGCTGCAAAAAATAGGTCGCATGGTTATTTGTCAGTTCCACCAACTCTGCGCAAATCGCTAGGTCAGTTTTTCTGTTTCTTTGTCGGCAAGCAAGTTTATTTGTTAACGTCAGCATACAGCAACGAGGAAACAAACAATGCACTCGCAACCAGGACGTCGAAGAAAATTGTAAAGTTGTCAAGTCGAAAGTAAAGCGAGAATCTGACCCAACAGAAGGAAGCGGAGATTTTTTCTTGCATGCAATTGAGTGGCCAGCGTTCTGGCCATGCGGTTGTGTAGGCTACTACCATGCAGGGAAAGTACGTTTGAACCTTCCAGACCATTCTAAAGCAACTGGTCATGCGGTAATTCAGGCGTCGTGCTAAGTGGAGGAAAATAAGAGTTGTGTGAGGAACATGTATAATACTGGTTGGCAAACTCTGGGCACGTATAATAGTAGTTTGCAAACTCTGGGGTCAGTTGTGGGCCTTTTAGCCTTTTACTGGGCCGTGCAACACTTACTGTTGTGGGCCGCGTGATATGCAAGAGCTACAGTCCTGCGCCGGTTGCGTTGGATAAAACATAGTTTGGTGTAACAACTATGGAACATTGATTGTTTGACGTTTAACAAAGCGTTGTTTTATCATAATACGGTTTATGACATAAACATAACATTGTTATGTAACAGGTAACTGAATACAGCATTAGTTTGAAATTGAGCTTTCAAAAGTAAGCAGGGGCCTTTAATTACGACTGAAAGGGCGTTTTGGGCCACCATAACGACAGTTTGCCAATCACTGACGTCCACGTATGAAGTAAGATTTTATTAAAGATGATTGTATCATCGGACGAAGTTCAATTAGGCTCCTGAGCTACATTTCCTACCAGCTGTTTCATCGGCCCCGTGCAGTGGCAGGGCACTCGTTCGCAGCTCTGGGTGCGATGATGGCCTCAATAAGTGTTTGTTGTCCTCAACGAGTTGCCGCTCCTGTCTGGATCGTATACTGCAAGAGATGTCTTCGCTTGACCTTGCTTTGATGGTCGACACCGCTCCTTCACACAAAGGAAGTGCGGATTTTATGTAACGGATTTTAAAGGAAGTGCGGATTTTATGTAACGGATTTTAAAGGAAGTGCAGATTTTATGTAACGGATTTTAAAGGAAGTGCAGATTTTATGTAACGGATTTTAAAGGAAGTGCAGATTTTATGTAACGGATTTTAAAGGAAGTGCAGATTTTATGTAACGGATTTTAAAGGAAGTGGGGATTTTGTGTAACGGATTTTAAAGGAAGTGCGGATTTTATGTAACGGATTTCATGTAACGAACTGGTTAGGATTTAATGATGGCATTTCTCCGGATTTTCTTTTTGGATGAGTTTCACGACCCAAAAGTTGCAGTATTCTCTTTAAAGCAAAGGTAGATAATAAGGGAACAATTGAGAAGCTGTGTTTACCGTTGAAGTTCATTCCTTCCAAGAACTTTGTTTCAGAAAGCGCGTAAACTATAACGGTTGATCATCTTTGGAAACAAACCTATATTTTGGATCAAATGTGAGATAAAAAATTTAGGAGTTGCATTTTACTGCAGGTCTAACGTTGACATGCATGCCACAAAGCAGTGAACTCGATTTGGCGAAACGTTACGCTGTTTTCAGAATAGAGTGACTGTTGTTATTTTTTAGCAGACAATGCAGTATAGCAATAAAGCCCACCTGGCGTGCCTCTCTGAGAACTTCCAGGCGCTCCCCTCTTAGACTGCGACAGGTCGGTGCATAGCCGCATCGATTGTGGGCTCGAATGTGATGCGCAACTTCCATCCGTTTTGCATCCTCGTTTGACGTTGGACAGTTGATTGCTGCCCGACCAGAGATTAATCATGTCGCCTAGTTTTACTTAATTCGCTGTTGTTAACAAGCTGTCTTCGTCTGCGGAAATGACAACTGCTAGATCAAACTGTATCGTTCATCGCACTGTTTAAAACAAAAAACAACTGACGGAGTAGAAGCTGGGTGGCAGTGTGGGCCGTCATCGAACGTGTTCATCGATTTGACAGTATAGCCTTATTTGGTAGCGGTCCACAGCACGTCTCTAGCGTTCACAGATGCCCGTTTGTGTTTTGCTGCAAGCCAGTTCTGTGAAAACGCTGATTTGATCAACGTCGCGGCGCAGGGCCGCAAACGAGTTTGCTGAAACAATTCGACGTCTTCTGTTGCGCACACCTACAATTATTTTAATATCGATCTGTCGCTAACTTAGTCGTTTACCAACAGCTTTCTTCCACTTTTTCTCATCCCTCCAAAGCCCGAAAAAAGTCGGCTTTGTTTACGCATCGATCGAACTGACCTCACAGGCTCTGGTCTGCAGTCAATTTAAAGCATCTATGAGTAGTGATTGCAGTTCGGTTACTAAGGTTTTTGGAGCGTTAACATGGTTTATGTCACAATTAAATTTACACTTCATTAGTTGTTCTGCCGTAAAAATGCAGTGAAGCAGGGTCTTGCGGTCAATCTGCGTAGGTGAATCGCTGCATGCTTCATATAATTAGTAGTTCTGTCTTAACCGGACTTCATTTTTTGACCAAAAGTAGTACCTCCCTTGCTATGCTGCCCCCGTAGTTTGAAAGATTCACCGCAAGTCATTTCTTTGGTAATATCTTCTTTAATTGGATGCGAAAAAAAGCAATGTCAACAGTTTTGTTCGCTTTTGTCTAAACCAGTGGTTCCCAAAGTGGGCGATACCGCCCCCCTGGGGGCGGTGAGAAACTCTAGGGGGCCGGTGAAGCAGAAATGGGCGATAGGAGACCCAGTTAATAATTACATTTCTGTTGTCTTACTACCTTTGAGTGACCAAATATCATAAAAAGCAGTATGATCAACAAACATGATTGCATATAATCTGTAAACAAAAACTTAGCGTTTTGGAAACAAAACAGAGGTGAAATGGTAGGAGATAAATTGATAAACTGCAGTTTCCATCACTAAAGGCAAGCTGCCCAGTAAAACTGTCCTCGTCTATAATGAAATGATTATGACTGGAATTTTCGTCAGCTGTACTTCTTGGCACGGGTAAACTGCTACATGCCCGTTTTGTTAGAGACTATCACCGGTCAGGTGTGAGAATGCACGCTTGCACTTAGAATCAGTCTGTAACCAAAAGCGTGAGCTGATTTTGGTTGGAGTGGCTTAATGATAACAAAAATAATAATAACCTTGTACGAGTTCAATCCGAAAGTAGAAAGGCAATTTACATGTTTTACAGATAGTGTTAGGTGCCAACAAGAATAAGTTACCTAAAGGGAATCGAAAAGATTCCTGAAAACAGAAGTGTGTTTCAGAACGCACTTTAGCTTGAGCAGCGCCAACGAAATCCAGCGAGAGAGAGATGGTAGAGCCAGTGGATGACTGCAAGTGTCACGGTTAATTTCAAATACTTTTAAAACCTGCAGATTAATTTCAATCCTGCACTGCTCCGAACTCAAAATTTACTAAAAATGTGGCAGAGTATAATGGATTGATCAAATGACACCAAAGGCTTTAGAAATGTTCTGCTAAGTGTAGGCAGTGTGGCGCACTCGGATAATTGATGAAGAGAGTTTGTGCCTGTTGCTGCACACAGAAGGTAGCTGTCAAAGGGTGTCACAGATACAGTATCTTGGCTGTCACAGTCCACAGATATCTTCACGAAGTTCAATGAAGTTACTTTGCAATTGCAGGGGAATGATGCTAACCTCATGAAAGGCAAATCACCAATCTCCACCTTCTTGTCCAAGTTAATGCTGTTCAAGCGAAATCGAGCCCGTCATGACCTGTAACAGTTTCCAAATCATGAACTCTTAACAGTTTTCAACTGCTGAACGAGTTGATTTACTAAATTAAGTTTTATAGTGAAATGCATCTTCGCGCTCATTCTTGTTTTAATCATTTTCAAACATACCAAATATATAGTACGAAATAATTGTGTTGATATGTGTGGTAGGGGGACGATAGAAATTTGTTTATTAGAAAAGGGGGCGGTAGCCAAATAAAGATTGGGAAACACTGGTCTAAATCAACGGTGCACAACCTGCGGCCTTCGATAATGAAATTTGCGGCCGTCCACAGGTAGTTTAAAATACGATTTGGGCGGCCGTGCTGGCGTATATTGATGCAATACAAACGGAAGGCAAGAAAATCAGTCGACACGATGCGTAATTTCGTTGAAAATTCGTTAAAATATATGACATTTTATTATACTTTTAGGCACAAGTAAACGACATTTACCGGATAAAAACTGTTTGTCAATTAAACCTATCTAATAAATATAACTCTAACTCACTGGCGGCCGTACTTCATATAAATAAAAATAATGCGGCCGGCAATAGCAAAAAGGTTGTACACCCCTGGTCTAAACTAAGCAATGGTGTAATTGTACCACCAGGAAACACCTGGAAAACTCCAAAAAATATCTTCTCTTCCACACACGCCTCTCGATAAAGCTCCAGCTCAAAGAAACTGCGTTGATAGAACTTTTGTCAGCGTCGCATGCCTATCTTTTCTCGTCCATGATAACTACGGTGTTCTCGATCCCAATATGGAAGTTCCAAAAAAAAAAACGATTGCGAGTCTGCCGAAGTCTTCTTTTCGAGATCGCTGCTTGATACAAAACGACAAACAACCTCCACAATGTTGCTGCAGTTGAGGGCGTCTGTTGCAACAGCGCAGGTTAGCACATAAGCTACGTTCTCTGCTTTCAGCGCAGCTGCCCGAGTGACTGCTGCACAGCTCTGCGCCTGGCTTTGTTTCCCTCGAAACAACCTTGCCTAAGAACACTTTTGCCTTCTCGCTTTCAATGCTTTGCTCAACACGCACTTAAATATACCAGGTCGCACAGTCAGCCAGATCTCGAAACCGAATTGCCGTGGCGACCGAGTAGTAATTAGTACGTGGCCTAACCAATCAATCGCTGCCCGAAATCAAATACAGTTACCATTGATCCGGGTTTGCTGGCGCTTTTGACAGGCGGCTGCTTGCTCTGATATATCTATCGCTGCCGGTTTTACTGGGCTGATGCGTCTTTGTGAAGTGTGCGTGAGCATCAGAGCAAAGAGGTGCAGTATGAAAATGTGGTCGGATACATGGCGGCTTGCTGCAATGTACTTTAACATAAGGCCAAGCAAGGCCGTGCACGTGCTTCATGGTTCACCTGCAGTGAAGGCTACCCGTATTGAACAGGCACAAGCAGACTTTCATAACCTGTCATGAAAATTCAAGGTGTGATCGTTTTTGTTTACTGTATTTTGTTGAAGGAAAAATGTTGTTTGAACGGCTCTTCGTCGAATTCAGACCTTGAAATGAGTATCGGATATTTTTAAACACTTTTGAACGTTCATTCGGATTTTTAAAAAGTCTGTTTATAAGTCTGTACGTCACATTTAGTCGTGCTTTTCAATAAAAACCCAAAAGTTTCGTTGCTCAAGAAATGCGTTTCTTTAAATTTTACGTTGAAGCGGAATTTTACGGCATTTGTTGTTTCCCATCTGCTTTGTTTTTGCTGAGACATTTCGATCATTTTTGCTGAGAAATTTTGGTCAGTGAAACATTTCGGTCATTTGTCTCACAGTAGCATTAAAATTCGCCACAAGGTGTTCATTAGCGTATATTTTTGGACATTCTGATCGAAATGACTAAATTTTTTCGGGTCATTTCAAATACGTGTCGGTCTGTGACCGAAAGAAAACAATTTGCTGCCATAGGATGGGAATCACTTGAAGTTAAGAAAGTAGAGATTATGAAACGTAAAATATGCGAACGTAACGCAAAAACTTCTTGTTTGGCAAAGAGATTTTATTTTGAAAACCGCCGTTTCTACTAACTTGTTGGAAACTTAGTTAACTGGCTCATTAGTGCAAAGACGGGCGCAAGAGCCACTTCCGGGAAAACCCGCACTTGCATCATGCTGCGTTTCCGTGAACTTGTTTTTCGCTGCTCCAGGTTAGGCCTGTGCTTCTGTGGTCGTTCTCAACCTGGTGACTGACCTTCGAACTCAGAACAAACAAACTGCATGACCGCTGCCGATGCTGCAACGATTTCAGCCAATAACTTTCATATCTTCTAGTCCCATTGGGGAGCAGGCTTACTGACCTCACAGTGGATTACAACATTTGACAGTGGATCGGGAGGAGGTAGATTTTTTGGGGGTGAAGTATGTAAATGGGATGTAAAAATCCAACTAGCTTTATTAATAAAATCGTGACTAATTCAGCGGGCCCAGATTAAGGGTCTTGTCCGGCCGTAGTTTGTCCATACCTGGTTAAGACTCTTCGGCAGTACGAAGCTCTAGGTTGAGCTGTGGAGAAGAGCCTTAATTTTATTAAATATTAAAAAGCCGCACTGTAATTTAGAAAAAGAATGCTTTGACTTCCGCTGAATTTCCAGGCGTTAATTTCCTCGTTACTCTGCACTTCAGCTTACTTCTCATTCACTTTTCCCTGGCGTTACTGCATTTGCTAAGTCTAAGTCTTTTTGTGGCCGGCTGATCCACCACATCGCGTTTTTAGGGAAGTCGGATGACGTGATCGTGGGTCAGTTACAGTTCTTGGGCAGGAGAAAACACGTACGGATCAAGTCGTTTCGTGCAGTGGAGATATGCGCGTGTCACTAAACTCTTTTTTACAGTCGTTGAATTTATATCATCATTGCAAACTGGTTTCAACCCCAAAAACACTTCGGTGTTTGTCGGAAGTGACGCAAGATTTGTTGTTAAGGTTTGCACGTTGTGCTTTCTGACGTGCGCGGTTGTTTGTGACGCGCATAACCAACGTTCAGTTGCTAAAAACGATCGATTTCTCAAGAGTTGAAATTACCATTTCGTCGCTGCCTTGTTTTCCTTCACTTCGCGAACTGTCTGTCATCATTCAAAGCTATATTCACCCACCAGCCCATCTTTTGGGCTTTATGTCTGGTCAGGAGCGATTTTCAATCTCCTTATCATCGCTCACTCAGCTTCAGTCACTTTTTTAAATCGTTGCCGCAGACCTACGCTGTCATACTTTGCTGAAACTCAAATCTTATCTCGAAATGCTGCACGACTGTCTTTCATGAAACCATCTGTGGTTTATGTGTGGAGCGCGTCCTGCTTTGGTCTTTCGTTTCCGCAGACGAAAGAAAAATACTGACATATTTTCACTGCAAAGTTTCGGATTCACCTCCTGCCGATCAGTCGGCGCCAGGACGAGCCGCGCGCGAGCTTTCGCTTGTCAATATTCGCCGCGCATCGTTATCAGCCGACCTGACCAATGACGCTGATTAGGCCTTGATGCAAAATTGATGATGCTCCCGATATTAAGCAAAGCCGAACCCGAAATTGAGCTTCTGGCACGGCTTTAATGAACTTTGAACCCGACAAAAACGCGGCCACAGCGCCACGCGTGATCAGGGATGTTTTTTTTTAAAACTGGTTCTTCATCGCGGTAACGCTAACCGCTTTTTTAACGTTCCTCGGGGGAAACCAGGGTCTTCAAGCCTGTTTTTTTTCGCTGGAGCATTTCGGTCATTTTTGGCTGAGAAATTTTGGTCATTGGAACATTTCGGTCATTTGTCTCACAGCTGTATTAAATCTCGCCGTAAGAGTGTTCATTAGCTTATATTTTCAGACATTCTGACCGAAATGACTTAATTTTTTCGGCCATTTCAAAAACATTCCGGTCTCTGACCGAAAAATGACCGAAAAAAAACAGCTTCAAACTACGGCCCGCGGCCACATCCGGCCGAAGCCAGTTCATTCCGGATAAAGACATTTTGTTAATAATGAAAAAATAATATATTTACGAAAAATTGTTGATTTGGTAGGGTGTAACATGTCCCGAAACAATCACATTACGTAAGGCGTCCGGTCCTCGATCTGTTTTGTAACAGCTTGTGTGGCCCTCTGACAAAAAGTTTGTAGACCCCCGGGGGTAAATAATGGCAAAAAGGAAACTGAACCGATACGTTGAACAATCCGGTCCCTGATGTGATCCGGTCCCTGATGTGGTAAAACTGCACCAAGGCTATCAGCGGAACGCTTGTTGGTTGCAAGGGACGCGCCACTGCGGCGATATGTGTCGGAGGTTTTTGTGTGATTGCAGGGATAGAAATAATCTCTTCGCGCTATTTAGGATCTTCGTACTTCTTGGTTTATTTGTTTGAGAAGCTGACGTCTCAGCGTTGCGATTTTGGCTGTTGAGGAAAACTACTCTTCGCAAAAATAAGATCGGGATCCGAATCGACAACTTTCGAACAGAAAAAAAAAACTTGTCGCACAAAGATCTCGGCGCGAGCTCGTGCGTTGTTGTCCGGGCGACATTCTCTCGCGTAACTTCTCCTTTCTTTCATTCCAGTATCCGCGGCACGAGATGGAACGTGGCCGTCGGCGGCCAGACGAGGACCGGCCGCGCTATCGCGACCGCTCGCCCATCCGCGATTACCGCCACCCGGACGAGAGACGTTACAGGGGATCGCCGAGGAGAGATTTCCCCCTGGATTATGATGACTACAGGAGGTGTACTTTCGAACGCTGTTGCCGCATGGTTTTGATTGAAGCGAAAGGCTGGTTTAAGGAGTATCTTATGCAACTTCAGGCCCTTGCTCTGCAGCAAGTTGCGCAATTGGGGATTTGTGCCAGGGGGGAAAACGTAGCTGATGAAGGCCCGCTAGCCTAAATTCAGCAAAAAGTTGATAAACGATAGTGAATCCGGATACGGATGTCTATAGCAAAACGTGGAAATCATTCAGAAAAACGCAAAACAAGAACAACCTACAGAAAACCAGAAGAAAACTAAAACCGAAATATATGTTACTGTGTTTTTGGTTTGCCAGGGGGGGGGTTCGCACATCTACCCACGGTCAATTATGCCACTGCCTACAGCTGTGTTGACTAATTATACTGCTGAACGGCCTCATCACTGCCTTGTAAAGATACTGACGTCTAGGAGCTAAAGCAAAGACCGTAAATCGGGGCGATGATCGCTCAGTGGTAGAGTTCCCGCTTCTCAATCGAAAGGTTGCTTGTTCGATCCACGACCCACTGAGTGAATCGTCGCAGCATTTCCTAAGCAAGACCGATAATCGCCGTCGCCCAAAATATGAACGAAATCAGAAGCCTGTTGGTAGCACGGTTCCTGGAGCGCGTAAATCCAGCTAAAATTCTTTCAAAAATATTGATGTTAAGTGCCACAGCTACAGTACCCGCCCTAATCACCCCACTGGCGTAGATACTGCGCTTTCGGTAGATCGTGACCGCCTGCGATAGAAACATAGGTTGTGCTTTGCGGGTCTAATCCTTTCTAGGTTTGACGAAATTCCTACTTCGAAAATCACCCCAATCGATTGAACCAAAATCGTCTTTAACTTTTTCTCTGTTTTTCCTTGTTCTTTTCTTGCGATTTCATCTTTAACATTTTCTCAATTTTTAAAACTTATTTCTAGATCGTCTTTAACTTCTTCACTTTTTCTGTTTTTCTCTTTTTTTCTCCTGAATTCGTCTTAAGCATTTTCTGTTTCTTCTTATTCTCTCGAATCCGTCGTTAACCTTTTTCCCCTTTTCTCGCGCAGGGAGAAAGAAATGAAGGAACGTCCCGACTACCGCGACCGGCCGGACTACCGTCGCAGGTCGCGAAGTCGAAGCCGGACTCCGCCGCCCCCTGGCGTCGAGCGGGAAAGCGTCTGGTCACGTGGTGCGTGCCCGACGTTGGTGGTGAGCCGCATGCCCCCATCTATCGACGAAAAGCAGGTAAGCCAGCGACACCTTTGCATTTGTGCGAGCCTTAAGCTCAGGACCGTCGCCAGCGGGGGGGCCAGTGGTGCCCGCTCCCCCATCTCATGTTTGGCTCCCTGGTTGCTGCATGCATCCCATGCAGTATTTGAAATGTGCCCCCCCTTCTGGTTTTTGGCCCCACCCCTGCTGCTATATCCTGGCGACGGGCCTGCTTAAGCTGGGTTTGCACGTAAATTTAGTTACGCGCGGAAACGAAGCGGCTGCGGCAGGTGTTCCGTTTGCACTGCACGCAAGAGAAGCGCGTTACTCATGAATGACGATTGCTGTTGAGTTCAACCGCTTGAGCTGTTGCAGGCTTTCAGCAAGGCGACCTAGATAGCAATCATTGTGGGCAGTGCTGCTGACTTCGTCAACCGACATTTTAAAGGTTGTGTTTCATTGAAACTACGTATGCTTTGCTGCAGGTTATTAAGTAAATAGTGGGCTATTTGCCTATTCACTAACAACTGAGTCTTTACATGCAGGATGGATGCATAGGCCTACACGAGAATCCATGTTGATAAGCTGTTACAGAAGAGTCAGCGATGTGTAGTTAATATTTTTTTAAGGACAACCTGTTAAACCTGGATACGCGTGGCACAATTAGGGAACCACTGGTTTAGGAGGCTGGTTGGTTCAACAACATTTGAATGTTTAAATTACCCTAGGCTCACTTGGTTAATTCCCTGATTAGCTTCGTATTTCGTAATGACAAGTTTTTAATGCTGCTGATAGTTTCATAATGAAAGAATTTTTAGGTCGCTAAAATTTAAACTTTCGTGTCTTAGATTTGAGGCAAAGCAAGTGATATGTGGAAGTAAATGTGTAAGGATTGGGTATAATTTGCAGATACCCATTACATAATACGCATGAAGAGAAGTTAAGTCATGAGGCATCCTCAAATAACAAAATGATTACTTCTCGTGAGTGACCATTCGTGACAAAACTAACTTTCACTACTGATCATATCAAACCATACCCATATCAAACAACAATTGTTCCGATTAAAAAAAAAGAAAGCACCAAAGGTTTTAATACTGATCCAAATTAATCTAAACGCTCAATGAACAACACACATAGTCCAGGATTATTTTGAAATAAAGCACTCTAAATATCTGGTACTTGCAAGGGGCTAGTCACTAGACTAGACCAGGCGCTTTCATCCGACAGCTCATTTTCGCTCTTCGCGCGATCCACCTCGACTCGCATGACTTCGCAATATACCGCAGCAGCGCACGCGGCGACGTTAAATAAAGAAGACTGCCGCGCTGTTCTCCGCGCGAAACTCCTCCTCAGTGTAAACCCAGCTTTAGTCTGACGCCGTGACTAATCTGCGACTGAGAGTCCTGCGTAGTTTCACGTGAAATCGATTTCCTCTTTGAAAAAACTTTAACGATCGATTCCTTTCCCCCCCTCCCCCGTTGTGGAGCGCACGTACTTGACCCATGACTAATGGATGGTTGAAACACCTGGTGCGTGACGTCATCGCCGCGTTTATAAAATCGGTGGCGAAACGGTCGTGTTCGGTTTGAATAGGTCGTTTGCAGACCGATGCCTCAGTGATATGGTAAAGAAGGCACGTAAGCCGATTTGTTCAGTTCTCGATTGATTGCAAACGCCAGAGGGGGGTGTATCCCTTGTTTATGCAAATGGCTATGAACTTCCCGACCTTCAGCGAGAAGTTCCAGTTCTTGCATGTGTTCTTGGTACCGCGCGTTCGGAAACAGGAAATGCTTCCCAGTAGCGAATGTTGGCAACCAGTTTTTTTTCGGTCACGCTAGGCCGAACTTCTTTTGAACTGACGAAAAAAATTAAGTCAATTCGGTCATAATGTCGGAAAATATAGGCTTGTTAATAAGTACAGCGAGTATTAACACTATTGTGAGACAAACGAACGAAATGTCTCGGCGAGAAAAAAACAGGTTGTGTTGATTCACGTTAACCAAGATATGCGTTCAGCCGCGCGACTTTGTTTGACGATTTTAATATGTTTCTCTAGTGCGTAACAAGTTTAACTCTTCGTATTAAATCTCATTTCATCTTATCTGTTACATGGTGCTCGTTTCTTCGTTTGAGCAACTATTTCATGAATTTTTTGTTTTATGCTTTCTCGGTGATACTCGTTCTTCTCACTATCAGTGCCCAAACACTGACTGTCCTACATTTTCTCGGATCTGCGTGTAAAATAAACCTGTGGATTAGCTGTGTATTGAAGCTGAATCTGTTGTCGATGTTAATTGTTGTTTCGGTTTGTCAGTTGTTTTTGCCATTGCTTGACGATTTTAATGTGATGATTTGCCAGGTTCAACTTAGTATCGCGCTGCTAATCGACGAAAAAGCGTTTGAACAGCGCCATGAACTTTGAACTTTGCACGCGCTTCTGATCAAAGTCGCACGCGATTGTCATTCCAGTGCTTTGCGTTGTCGGAGTAGTGGGAGGAGGTCGAGCCGGTGATTTACCTTCAAGAAAATCCTGGGGGGTATGAGATGGGAAGAGCTTCCTTTCCCGCTTCCGGATATATGCTGGTTGCTTGTGAATGGTTCACAGCATCTTCGGCAGCAGATTTTCAGCATTAAATCCAGTTAAAATTTGGGATATGCTCGTAGCTCGCCACATGGCTTACTAACTGTCCCTTTATTTGGATCTCAAGCTCCTGGGTGCCGCTAGTTTCAGAACACAGGTCAAAAAACGCGTTCTTCGTCATGATGAACAAATTTGATCCGCATTGCTTTGTCACAGGCTCTGTATTTTAGTATATTCGAAGGTTCTGGACGTGTTAAATGCTTTGTACTTAATTTGTCCTTGATGTTGTTGTTGCCTGTTTTTTGCTTGAAATACTCGCCCTATGAAGAACACTTGTTTGCTCGTGTTGTTGTTTCTTTGATGTTCCTACTGTTTGCGTTTCTCGCTGTTATATAACAGCTGAGCAAACAGTGGTCTTATTTGTGGTCCGCTGGCCTGATTATTACCTCTTGGTCTCTTCCTTGGCTGAACATCAGAGGTGACCGGAGTCGCTTTTCCAGACTCCGATTCCGCTCCTCTCTTCCAAAATTTTTAAATCCGGATCGGGGTCTGGGTCCGGAAATTCTTCAGATTTTGGAATCCGACTCCTGTTCCGACTCCGGCTGCAATACTTAAGAAATGACCGCGCGGACACCTGCTGCTGCCGAAATTGAAACGTGACTCCGGATCCGGGTTCTTCAAAAGTTGTCGACTCCGGGTCCGAAAGAAATGCGCAGAATCCTGCCGCAGTCGACTCCGTATCCATGGCCACCTCTGTTAAACATGAACTGTCTGCCTGCTTGGCGGGAGGCCATTTCATTTTGTTCCGGTCTATTGGTGTTTTATTAAATTCTTTCGTCCGCAGATTCGAGATGAAGTAGAGAGGTTTGGAGCTCCTCTCCTGGGAGTGAGAATGGAATATGAATCAGGTGAATAACTTTTTCTTCTCATCAGCCTGTTTCAAACAAAATATTTCACTATTTCTTAGCCAGTTTTTGTCAGACTTGTTCTTGCATGACTGTCCTGTCGTAGAAAACGAGCCTGCTAGTTTGGTTTTAACTTGTTTCATGTTGGTAAGTACCAAATGCGACGGTGAATTACGTTGATGATGTATGAGTTGAGGTAAGTCCTGACAACTGTCACAACCAGAAGCATTGTGCCGGCCTGCCTGCTCTGTTACACTGTCGTAAGGATGCCTTCCCGATGGTGCCTACCTGGCCTGGGAGAACGGTCTGTCTTGCCACACTACAACACTGTCATGTCACACACCCACGGGCTATGTATTTCCCGGGGGCGGATGCCCCCCAAGTCGGTTTTACGCCCCCCACCTGCTATTTGGGCGAGCATCACCAGACGAACTTGTAAAAAATATGGAATGCACGAGCAAGTAGGTGTTGGAATCGCTTTGCGGGGCGAAAAACGCTGGAATCCTGGTTTCTCAGTCGCTTAACTGTTCGAGACACGGCCATGAACTTTGACATCTGTATTTGCCTGACCTTTGACACTGTCGACTCTTGGCACACGCAGGTCCGAATGACGCAAACGATCGGATATGCATCATCGAATTCGAGGGTACCAGGGATGCCATCGCGTGGATGACTGAACATCAGGTTCCTGATCCCTAGATGGCGCCGCGGCGGCGCCGTCTTTAAATTTCTGTTGCAATTCTTGGATTGGTTATTGTTATTGTTCGTTGTTGTTTTTGTTAAAGGCACACAGTTATCAGGGTTCGAGAGCAATTTTAGGAAAAGCTTTGAGACGGTGCTCAAAGACAGCGGCTCTTTAGAGGCGATTGAATGAATGGCTTGGATGAAAACTTTAATTTCGTGCAACGCGAGTTAAAAATAAACAACGTCGCTCACATCGATAGTATTCGTGAAGAGTTACCTGCTTCCCTGAAAGCATAACATACTCCTGTAGAAGCATCACTGTCGTTTTTTTATTTTCTTTTAACTTCAGCGCAACGGCACGCGCACGCTGTTGTTGTCGTTCGACTTCATGCCTTTGTTTCGTAGCGTTAAAAGCAGTCAACCGTGTCGAGCCGCACAGACAGCCAGTCAGCGATGTATTGATTGCCAGTGAAGCAATAGCCGCCCGCTACCGCATCATATATTTTTGTGGACTGCTGCTATAAGTTTTCAAGCTCCAATTTGAGCAAAGAGCCAGGTGTTTCGTTAGAGGAGTCTTGTTCGTGATCAGGCAGTGGAAAGAAGGGGCGCCGCACGCGTCCATTGTGACGTCACCGATCGATCAGTTCTCCGGCGTCTTGGATCTTGAGTTGAGGTCGACGTTTTTTTCGTTCTTGCTCTTTGTCGGAATCTTAAATTGGCTTGCGCGCGCTCGGCGCTCGTTGCAAATCCGCCTCTGTGACGTCACAATCTAACGCTCGCGCTGTTGTTCGCACCAGGGTTGCCTGTCGCTGGGAAGAGAGCATTTGTCGGTGGAATACTTCGATCCACGTATGGGCGTCGAACGGTACAGGGAGCGTCGTGACCGGGTGAGAAGATGGATGTTGGTGTGTTGTGCGTGTGTGTGTGCGCGCGTGTAGATGCTGATAAAGCTGGAGCGTTCTTGGCGATAATTTTCCATTTAAGCAAAATATTATTTTTATGTTTGAATTACCCATCTTTTTTCATTTCAGTTTTCAAGGGCATTTTAGTGTATATTTATGTAGTTTTGTGAATGTATTTTGTTAAAAGGATATATTTATACATAACATTTTTCTGTGCATGGCGAAAGGGTAGTTGTGCAAAAATCTTTCCTTGCTTTCTATTTAACTGAAACGATGCTGTTGTCTATGTTCATTTGTGTGCATAATGAATGAGTATTTCTGTCAGTTGTCTTTCGATTTTCTGTTATGGAGCAAAAATGGGGTATTTTCGTGTTTAACCTGAACAACGTATTCCTTGCTTCGGCCAGGAACGTAACTGCGAACGCGAGCGCTCTGATTGGCGACGAAACAGTGACGACGATTACCCGCGTCGATACCTCGGCGAACCGACCGATAGTAAGTGGTTGCTGTGTGACGTGGTCCCTTCGTGACGGTGCTGTCTCAGGCTCGACTACGATTCGCTTTTTATATTGTTGCCAGTGACAACCTTTTCGTTCAGTGTTTTTATTGAAACAAAACATACGTAGCTTTTGTAACTTTCTTTCAGATGGCTTTCCGCAAAGCCGCATCTTCCTATGTTTCGATTTCCATGGTCCTACCTCACCCCCACTAAGCGCAAGCTGAAAATTATTTTGGCACGTGACACTTCGGCAAAACTGATCGACGCGTTGCCACGTCACAAAAGTGAACTTCCTACAGTCGCGAAATTACTAAGGATGGCTTTTCTTGGCAGACGTCTTAAAAATGCAGTTGGCCAGCTGTGTGTGTTTAGTGCCAGACTTCGAGTGAAAGCTTTCGTATGTATTCTCAGCCCTCATCGTCAAAGGCCTGGACCCGGACACCACCGAAGCGTCCGTTCGGGCCTCGTTCGAGTACATCACCCACTTCCCTATCGTGGACATACGACTGGTCAGAGGCAAGCTGGGCAACTCGCGAGGATTCTGTTTCGTGCAGTGGAAGAGTGTGGAGGTAGGAAGCGTGGGGTGGTTTTCGATGCTCGCTTGGTTCAATTGCGTTCGTTCTGGCTCCGGAAGTATCGACGGTTCTGCATTTTCCTGCGTCGCGTTCTCCTTCACAGTCTATCTTGCACGGCAAGTGTACGTGGGCATCAGAAGAGGGGGCAGGGGGAGCCAAACCCCCTGGGGTTTGAAATTTGATATTTTCCTATTAACTAAAAAATGCTTTTTCCTGTTGGTAATATGAAATTTCACCCACTGTTAGTTCTACCCTGGAAAAATCCTTTGGCCTTCCCTTCAAAAAATCATTTGGTCCCCCTTGGAAAAACCCCTTCCAATGCCAATGCGAGTATAACATTCACGCTCACTGCTACTGGGATTTTGTTAAAATCAAATCTTTTCTCTGTTCTGTAGTTTGTTCGGGGCAGGCTTTATAAGTTTGCCCGGATCTATTGTCAGAGCGCACTGTTTCAACCTTGTGCGTTCTCAAACTTGGGAATGATGGACCGCTTGATTAGCTCCTGGGCTCAGTTCACCCCAATTTCAAGCCGGTCAAGTAGAATAAATGCCTCTCTGGATTTAATGAAGAAAAAAAGCTTTTTGTGTGGCCTTTCCAACTGTGAAACCAACTTTTCAGGAATGCAAGCAAGTTCTCGACTATCTGCTCTCAGCCACCCCCCGTTTTCATATCGATGGAAAACACGTGGCCTTGGAGTTCAGCACCCCTCAGGGCGTGTCCCGTAAACCGCGCCAGGCCCCCAACAACCAGGGCTCTTCCAACACGGCCATCTCGGCCGCGGTCCAAGTGGCCGAGGCCGCCATACAGGCTGCAAACTGGTCGAAAGGAGCTCAGGTAAGTGTTGTGGTGGTGAAGTCGAAAATTTTCTCCCCCAATACTCGTTCGTTTTTATGCTTTGTCCCCCAACACTCGTTCATTTCTATGTTTTGCCCCCAACAGTTTTTTAGGTTTTATACTGAACAGGTCTGATTTGTGAAAACGATGTTGGTGTGAAGAGGAAAGCATCGGGCAATCTCTCATAAGTTTTTTATTTTTAACATTTTTTGTTTGTTTGTTCTTTCTTCACAGAGCAAAGAACCGGAAACAAACAGTGAGTTTTTTTCCCACTTAAAGACTTCTCTCGAGCCTCTTATCATCAGAAGTGTTCGCTTTGATATCCGCCATTGTCGACAAGATTCGTTTTGTGTTTAGTGTTCTTCTCGCTCGCGTGACCGAGAGGCACGCAGCAAAGAACGCGCGAGAAATTTGCTATATATGAAGCGGTTGCGTTTGATCGGGTTAATTGTTGAATCTCTCGAGTATTCTGGAGTTTCTAATCGCGTGGCGAATTTGCGAGTTGCCTAGCAACGGTCGCCAGTTCCGCCGCATCGGTTCATTTAAGCGTCAATCACTGATTCTGACGTGTTTTCTTTGATGCAGACGCACCTCAACAACAACAACAACAACAACAGCAACAACAACAACAAGCTCCAGCGGGAGCCCAACAAACAAACAGACAACAAGCAGGAACGACGCAGGTGATACAACAGGGGGGGTTATTGCGCGATCTTTCCGATTGTTCACGTCGCCGCTGTTAGTTCCTTGTCACTGTTGCGCTCAGTGGGAGTGGGTGTAGCGGCGGCGCGGGTAAAGGACGGCTTCGCAGTTTCGGGCGTTTATTTGAAAATTCACAAATCTTTTCGCAAAGCAGTGTCATAGCAACGCGTTACCGCCCGAACGCGTCCGCCTCGATTCTTTTGTTTGTCTCCAGCGTGGGCACTGGGTGTCGCCAGCGAGGACACAACTGTTGTGGGCGGTCACGCGATTCAAAAGTAAACAGTCGGAATTCTTCGTAGCTGATAGTTTCCGGGAAAATGGCTGACTGAGGAGTTGCATTCTTCAAAACAGGAGCTGTTAACCTATTTACTCCCACCAAGTGAAAAGTTGGAAAAGCGGCGAGAAAACTTCCCTATGACGTACTGCTTACGTGTCTGCTTGTCACGGAGCGTCGTTCTGACGCGATGTTGTGTTCTAACTCGGGTAACGCGAATTCTGATGCCAACCATAAAATGGCCACGCGGGCCGCAGGCTCCCCACCCCTGCTTTAAATCTTCAAATCAGTGGCGTTGCTTAAATCAGGGGTCTCCAATATTTTTTTGTCAGAGGGTCACATAGGGTATTACGTATAAGGTGCTTCACAACAAACAAGCTGTTACACAACAGTTCGAGGGCCGGACATCTTACGTAATGTGATTGTTTCGGGATATGTTGCAATCTACGAAATCAAGTTTTTCGTAAATATGCAATTTTTTCGTTACTGACAAAATGACTCTGCGGGCCGGATGGAATGGCTTTGCGGGCCGGTTGTGGCCCACGGGCCGTAGTTTGGCGCCCTGGCTTAGACTTTCCGATGCCATCTTGTTTTAATTGGAGAAGAAAAGTCATTTTTCGGTTATTTTCCGAGTTTCTTCTTCTTCAAGTCCTACCATTCCTGTTTGCGTTTCAGCAACAAGCGCCTGTTGCCAACCTCCAGCCTGGTCAGTACCCCCCACCGGACACGTCCAAGTTCCAGTACGATCACACCTCAGGCTACTACTATGACGCAACAACCGGGCTTTATTACGACGCCAATTCTCGGGTTCGTGTGAAACATGGTTGCAATGCGCCTGGACGTGTTTTAAAAAATAAAAAAAATTTATAAAAAATGTGAAAAACATCTTTTCATAAAAATGTTTTCTGTCAAATATTTCATAAAAACAATTTTTCTGAAAAGTTAGATAAAAAAACTATTGGCGAAGCAAAAAGTTTTTTTAAAACAAACTTTAATCGTTTGCTGCTAGCAGTCGCAAATATTTCTTAATTCACCGCATGTCTGAATGCAGTATTTCTACAACAACTACACGCAACAATACCTTTATTATGACGCAAACAAGCGCAACTACGTACCTGTGTCTGCTGAGGCCCAGAACAAAGAGAAAGAGAAGAAAGACAAGGAACAAAAGAAGATAAACGCGAAAAAGGTGACGAACATACCGTTGTTCTTTGTGTTGTAAGACATTGCCGCCACCCACCAAACTGAATTAGCATCGAGTTTTGGAGCTGATGCGAAGTGCTCTCTGCGAGTTTGCGGTAATGGAACTTTGTTACGTCACAAAGCCGATTGTCATTTATGCGCCTTCGTTTCGTCAAAAAGCTTGCGCGCCTTCGTTACGTCACAAAGCCGATTGTCGGCAATGCGACTTCGTTGCGTGTCAAAGCCGGCACGCCTTGGTTACGTCACAAAGCTGATTGTCGCGTAGATCGCCAAGGACATGGAACGGTGGGCGAAGGCCCAGAACAAGAAGAAGGAGGAGATGAAGAAGTTGATGGAGACGAGCACCGGATTGCCGGGGGTCAGCGCTGCCGGTGGGGTCAAGAAGGAGTCGTCCACTGGTGAGATGGTAGTTACAAGTGATAAGTCGGCAGCATCGTATATTAGCTACTGGTCCTGTCACAAGGGACTTGTTTCAACTGTTCGCACGAGGTGGGGTGATTTCTGAGGGGGGTCAACTTCCGTCTGGGATTGGCTTGGTTTGTTACGTGGTGGTCGGGTAAAGAACACTGGCGACTACTTTCCTCCCAAGCACTCGTTCGCTTTATTCTTTTCTTCCAATATTCGTTCTGTTTTATGCTTTGCCCCCCAACACTCGTGCGTTTTATGCTTTCCCCCCAACACTCGTGCGTTTTATGCTTTCCCCCCAATATTCGCTCGTTTTTATGCTTTGCCCCCAACACTTATGCGTTTTATGCTTTCCCCCCAATATTCGGTCGTTTTTATGCTTTACTCCCCAACACCCGTTCGTTTTTATGTGCAGCCGACGCGGCCTTCTCTCTGTTGGAGAAAGAGGTCAGCGAGGCCGAGAGGCAAGCGGCCATTTCTGCCGTCTACAAAGCAGAGGGCCTGGGGCCATTCAAGATGCCCGTCGCCCCAGTGGGGGTGAGTTTCCATTTCTGAACGTAGTCAAAAGTGTTTGTTGAATCTCGCGCTCTTTTGTTGGAAAACAATAACATCGCGATGTTTGCAGCGAAGCAAAGAGTTTGGTTGCTAATAACAACGTGCATTGACGAGGTTTTACGTCAATATTTTTTCGAATACGGTTGCCACGTGATTCTTTGTAGTTTGTCACGTGACTCGACGCTGTTCTGAAAATTTGGTGTTTAATCGGCAAGAACGACAGGGGTCAAAGTTAGGCGTTTAATCATCTCCATCTCGCCCCAGCGCAAGTTGGCGCCAGCGACGGCGAGCAACAGCGGCCTCGTGTCTTACACGCACGCGAGCGACAGCGAAGAAGAGGATGATGATGACGAGGAGAAGCTGATCGATTGGGACAAGCTGGCTTGTCTGCTGTGCAGGTGGGTTGGGGGTGATAGAAGCTGTGAATTTTAAAATCTTAAGGACCACTATTTTTCTCGCTCTGCAAGACCCTAGTTTTTCTTTCTCTGCAAAACCGCTATTTCGCTTTTTAAAAACCTCTTATTTTTCCCTATATGTAAAACTTCTGTTTTTATTTCTCTGCACTCCCCATTTCTCCCTCTATGAAACCCCTAATTTTTCTGTGTAAACCCCTCTTTTCTTCTTCCTCTGTTAAAGAAATGCGCAACGTGAAAGGAGTCGTTCGTTGGCACGTGGCTTGCTTTTCCGATATTTTTGTTTCGCGACGATTGATCTGCTGTCACGTGACAGCTCCTAAACTCACCAACACCCGAGAACCGGAACGGAAGGTCAAATTGGTTGTGCAGGGGTTGTTCGAGAGGGGTACAAAATTGCAACCCCCCACTCCCCCCAAAATTACAACCCCCTCAATACACATTTACAATAAGTCAGCAGAATATTTCGGAAGTCGCCATTTTCGATTATTTGTATGTTTTATATTTCGGACTATATCGGAAGATTTCGGAAGTAATCGGAAATTGGGCGTTTCGAATTGCAGTTGCGTCAAAACAATCAACCTTGGATATCATTCAGCAGTTAACGGCGGGAGAAGTCGTCATTGGTATATATTTTGCCGATATTTGAAAAAAACTTGGCAATTTGGTTACAGACGCGGTTTCTCATCAAAGGAGGTCCTGAGCAAGCACAAAGATATGTCCGACCTGCACAAGAAGAACTTGGAAGAAAGGTAGGCGCGCTTGTGACGTTTCCTGTCTGCGCTGGGTCGTGTTCGAACTCACGACCTTTGTATCGTGAACGCAGACGAAAGAACAAGATTGGAAATCTGACGCGTCCGAAGGCGGCGGCTGAAGAACCACAAATCAAGTACAGGGACCGGGCCGCCGAGAGACGAAAGAATTTCGGCACAGCTGACCCTCCAATGAGACGGAAGGATGCCGCTTTAGATGCTCCCGTGTAAGCGTTGAGTTTATTGTTAGGTTTGGCCTTGTTTCAGTCGATTCTTTTTCTGTTTCAACAATGCTGATGACCTCCTATTGGTTGCAAACATCGAATTTGTGCGTCACGGAAGTTCTGGTTTGAAATTTGCGATTAGACGTAATTTTTTTGTGTTTTTGAACTTCGACGAAGTCCGCAACTAAACCCGGCGTTATTTTCGCCAAATGCGCCAAATGATTAAATCCGTTCGTTTGCGTTTGTGGGTTTGTTCCGCGCTTAAAATTCAAGTTTTGAAAAATTTTACAGTGCTCGTGACCTATGACCTCACAACCTGGCGGGTGACCCCGCATAGCAGTTATTTTTCAACCGCCCTCCCCATTCCACTTGCTCTATGAAACTTTCCGGTACTGTGTATGTAGCGACTCGACGGCAAGCAGTCGCCGTTCCAACAAAATCTTGTAGCCATAGCAATGCATTGTCTAGATCAGTGGTTTTCAGCCATTTTTGCACCGCGACGCATTATAGCAATCAATAACCTAAAAACCCCAACTGAAACCCTCCTCCTCCTCCGTCATCGCAGACCATTCGAACAACCAACCAAGGATGGCTTGGACACCAGCAACATCGGCAACCAGATGCTACAACGGATGGGATGGAAGGAAGGTTCCGGTTTGGGGAAATCCCGGTCAGGGATAACGGCACCGATTTCTGTACGTTTTGCTTGTTGGGTCTTTGGCTTGATTACACTTGAAGTTATTGAACCGCTTCAGGAATACATTATTCCAATGTTGGGCTATGTAGTGATTCGGTACACTTTAATTATGGTGGCCCAAACCGGGCTTTCTGTCGTAATAAAAGGCCCGTGCTTATTTTTTGAGGCCGAACTTATGCTTTGTGCAATCACTGTTGCATAACAATGCTACGTGCTTGTCATAAACCGTATAATGACAAAACAAATGCTTTGTGAACGTCGAACAGTCAAATATTCTATAGCCGTTACCAGCGGCGGCTCGTGGTGAAATTGGCCGGGAGGGCTGCGAAGTTTCCTTTCTGGTTGAACATATAGGATTGTCGCCCTGGCTGTTTTTCTAATAAGTAGTGGCGTAATAGTAATAATTAGTCAGTTTAGTGAAATCAAACCCTAAAGTGTAAACACGAACACCAAAGAATTAACCCGGTCCCATCAAAAATATGACGCGTAATCACCAAAGCTGCAAAGGCGAGAATCGAACCCAGCACCACTCGCGTACTAAACTTGGAACATTCCGCTCGACTAATAAGTCGTGTTTGTTCACAAGACAAAGCTTAGCATTTTATTCAAACCGTGTCATGGCTGCAGACATAGGATAGAGCCACTTTCTTTGAGCTGGTACTTTAATCATGTTCTTTCAAATGAAGTTTAGATTTTCCAAAAAATTTCAAACAGTTTATGATTTTACACAAAATTTCTAGTTTGTCACTGGATTGTTATGCTTTTCCAGTAAAAGTTTGTATCCTGCATCAGTTACAGCTGCAATGTTCACCTTACCAAAAATTAAAGGTCTACCTGAATGCTTGTTATATGCTTGCCAGATTTCTCATGCTTAAAAATTTTCACATTTCAATGTTTCAAATCAGTCACACCTTTTGTTGTCCAAGAATGAGATCTACCAACTACTGCCGTACATCTTCAAACGCCAACCCTAGAAAGTTCATCAGCTTAGCCTATTGTTGCAAGCTGCACTGGTGCAGATAAACGAAGGGCTGTATTTTCGCAGCCCGAGATTGGCGACCAGATTTGAATCCAATATCGCCAAAGTACTAGTAAAAGCATTGTCAAACTTAGTTATAAAATTCAATATCCAAGAAATTCAGGCAGTAAAAAACAGTCAAGATCGTATTTCCTCCGTTTTATCTTTAAAAATTCATCATCAAAATAACAAAAACCCTTTGCGATAGGCGGATATACCGCCATGTTTTTTGCAGCCAATTGCTTGGTTTCTCTAGAGCTGTGACGAAGACAGCCCCGAAATCGCCAAATTCATCGGCAAGTGTGCTGAAAACGTCATCGCATAAGCGGCGTCGTTGGAAAACAGCGAAACATTGGTTTTGTTGGATTCCTAGGAAACGTTGAGCAAAAAT
>Ga0210059_1002839_pt1 | contig 27399 bp, 21 predicted proteins | sample Ectturendosymbi2_FD_188042 | JGI IMG/M metagenome (GOLD analysis project Ga0210059, IMG submission 188042) | Ecteinascidia turbinata endosymbiont from Florida, USA - Sample 2 (SPAdes) (version 2) | ecosystem: Host-associated > Tunicates > Ascidians > Unclassified | place: Key West, Florida... | reverse complement strand
CGACTCGGCGACACCGAAGGCCAATCCGAGTTCGTCGCCCAGGCTGGAGCGCCGCAAGACGCCAGACCGGTTCGTGCGATATCTCCTATCCGTCGCTCGTATCAAGCGCGATTCGCCTGCGTTGCCAACGTGCACACGTCGCTTGGCAACGGCGTTGTTTACTGCGCAGGTTTTGGTGAACCGCGCAGCAGTGAACTTGTAAAGTAGCGCTGGCGTCCTTTGTTGCGCGTTCTGCTGTTTCGCGACAGAGTGCGCGCATCGGCTCCGCTCGTGGAGCCTGGCACCGGGTAAGGGCGGGTGTCGGTACTTTATGTTCCGTAGCTCGGTTCTACACCGGAATAAGAGCAGACAGATCTTTTGATAACTGTGAATATACGCGTAAATGAAACTTTCACTACTTGACAGTGATTGGCTGCCGCCGCTTCGGTTTGGAAATTAATTTTTGCAAGCGGTGGTTTTGTTTTAATGTAATAAATCGAACTTCAGGTTTTGTCTCCACGAAAAGGTCTTATTCAATCGGAATTCCCGCTGGATACGAGTAACCGAAGCCAAGTATTAAGTGCGTCTGATTGATTTTCAATTCGGTTTGTATGGCTGCTTATGCGACAGCGAAAAGATTGTCCCCGCCTCACATATTTTAGTAATTTTCCAAGGTCTGTTCTTTTGCAGAAGAAAAATTGTTTCCGTTGCAAAGCACGTTGTTCGTTGCCAAGATTTGCGAACTTAACAGAAGTGCTGTGCTTTGTTGCTGTGCTGCTCGCTATGCGAGTGAGGGCTTCGTTCTGTTTGTAGTCATATAAGGTTGCGTGTTGCATATTGGTCGAAGTTCAGCTGCGTGGTGCAGGGTTCCCAAGCTGTATTAAAAGTATTGAAAAGGTCTTGAATTTCAAAATTGGTTTTCAAGACCTTGAAAAGTATTGAACTTGGCCAAAATGTACATTAGGTATTGAAAAAGTATGGAAATTCTAAATGGAAAAGAAACCAGAAGTATCTGAGCAGACTTTTACTGGAGGCAAAGCACTTCATTATTTATGTTAAGGAATGTGTAAAATTGAGTTTTCGAAAAAGTGAAGAGAACTGATCAGGAATTTCGAAAAAGTGAAGAGAACTAAAAGTATTAAACTTTTTTCATTTAGTACTGAAAAAATATGAGAAATGATTTTTTAAAAATGTGCGGTAACCCTGGTGGTGCTGCTAGCTGTGATGGAAGTTCGTGCGTCTGTCGCAGATGAACGTGGTTCTGAAGCTTTGGTCGAACGGCTTCAGCGTGGACGACGGTCCCGTCCGGGACTTTCACGACCCGGGCAACAAAGAATTTCTGGACAGCGTCAGAAAAGGGTGCGCCGCGTTGTTTTCTCAAACTCGATTGCGACGCAGGGGCGCAGCCGCGACGTGCTGTGTTCACTGCTGTGTTGTGTGTTCACTGCTGGCGCTAAATTGTAAACTGGCAACGTTGTTTTATGAGGACGGAGAAAGAGCGACCTGCGGCTCGAAAGGCTGGAAAAATCAAAAGCCTACATTTTTAACCGAAAGTAACACGTTTTGCACTGATTATACAGTGTTGCCCGCTGGAAAAGTTGCTTTTTTACAGCTGATAAACACTCTGCCAGTGAACTCCTCAATTTCGCCAGTGCTGGGACCACTGCTTCAAGATGGTTATTCTTTATTGTTTGTCCATCGTGGCAGCAAACCTGTAGACCCGTAAAAAGTTGGTCACAAGATGCGCCTTGAAAGAGCATAGCAACAAACTGCCATTAAACATTTAGTGAAAGGTCAGTCGCAAAACACGCTTGCGATTCGGCGTTTTTCTAATTGGTATCAGACACTTGCCAATTAAAAATGATTAGAATAAACTCTTCCTGAGCAATCCCGTTCTATCCAGTTCAGTAATTCACCATTTATTAGGTTCGAAAGATACGTATGGCCTTAGTCCGGTTGGAAAATATCGGTAACTTCCTTCGCATTGGTTGACATCAGTTTTTGCAAAATGTACACTATGCACTTATTTGTTTATATGCACTTATATGCACGGCACTTATTTGTTCTCGATTCAGGGAAATTCCCCGCGAGTTGCTGCGGCAGTCACGTGGTGGTGAGGTACACGTAGACATGGAGGACCATAGGCAGGAGGAGTACAAGGCGCCGAAGAAAACCACCAAGCCCTTTTCCGGCCAGGGCCACAAGCTGGGAAGGTATTTTTGAAACACGCTTTTGAAGACAACTCCGCTGAAACAAGTGACGCGCGCGCATCCATTTGTGTTTTCTTTTTGTTTTCGTGCGATTGCCTTCCAGCTCATTGTGCTTCTGCAATGAGTTTGGTGGAAAAGTTGAAAAGCAGTGTTTGCGTAAGTTTGCTGATTTGGCGACGCTGTCTGAAAAACGAATGCCAGGGTTTTTATGCCATGTAGATTACGACTGATTGGTTCATTTTGCCCCTGTGTTTACTGTCGACTAGATCGCCGAGGACGGACGCTGTGTGCTTCACTGCTACGTGTGGCAGTATTGTGAAGCATTCTTAAGCGTATTCCAAGAAGAGAGCCCTCGAACTAACCCTTCGCTGTGCGCATGACATTTTCATGCTGACCCTTTCAAGCAATCGCAGCAAGCTCACGCCGCAGCTGCCCATGTCGTCACTGTGTGATTCCGCAAGACACTTGCATATCACGCTGCTGTGCTATCGTGAACAGTGAAAGAAAATTGGTTCTTTGGCGGAATAACAACGCGTGGACGGGCGATGATTGCATTGTCGTTGGTCGTCTTTTACTTTTTCCAGCTCTTGGTTCCAGACTGGAAGTCACCCTCCCTTTGTTGAACTTGCCATCATGGGCGTCGGAAGGCGGGGGCAGGGGAGGGCTTGACCCCTCTGAATTTTGAAATATGGCATTTTCCTGTGAAATTTTTCAGCAAAAATGGTTGTTTTCTTAGTTTCGAGAGGGCGAAATGAAATTTCACCACTTTTAGCCTTGGAAAAATATTTTGGGTGCTCTCGGAAAAATATTTTGGGTGCTCTCGGAAAAATCCACTATTGGTCCTCCCCCGGAAAATATCCATCCGCCGCCCGTGCGCGCCATCGCGACGCTTCTCGCCGTAAAGCGGCATCGCGCGTTTCTTTGGATGAAGCGAAACAGTCACCGCACGCGTTGTCTTTTCCTCCCCAGCCCAGCCCCGTCCTTCGCACAATCGACGTCGGCGCCGAACCGGTCGTCGTCGGTGGATCCCCCGACGCAGGTCGACGAATCGAAAGAGAAGACGACGGTCCAGATCCGATTGTCGGACGGCACCAGACTGCGACAGGAGTTCAATCACACGCACAGGTGCTTATCGCGAGCGTTGTTCTTCACACTATGGCTATAGGCTGGGGAGGTAACTCGTACTTCGCTTGAAAGCCTTTTTTCTTTTTTTTTGGAACTCTGCTGTTTACTTTGCAAGAAAAAGAAATGGTCCCAAAACTTTCCGAAGGCTTCTCAGACTTGAAATCGCAAAACATGGCAATTCCATTTTGCAAATACTGGTTTTAGAGGTCAGGGTAAGAAGTAAACTTGAAGTAAGCGTTTTGCATCGTTGAGCACATGACGTGGGGAATTTGGGCAAGACTGTTGTAAAAGTAAATGCGAAAACAGAGTTAATGATAATGGCAATTACTTGAATGCACTACTAAACCACCTCATTGCTTTGTGTAGATTATAGCAACAGTTTTCATTTTCACTTAGGGCAAATCTACCATCTGGTAATAACTTTTTAGCTAAAGAAGAGGCAGATTCACTGATTCGTCGTGTGAAATTTTACAGGAGACACTTTTTTCAGTGATCACCAAAACAGATATTTCGTCTCGTAGTAATTATTTATTGACTAGCTTAGAATTCAGTTCAGTTTCAGTTCAGTTTATTTATGCATCCCGACCAAGCACAGAATACTTCATCAGGAATACAGGGACAGGAAGCGACGGCCGTAGCTGTCATTTACGTCACTGCCCCCAGAATTGCGAGTATCAAATCGTGTTCGGGCGCTGATTCATTGCACACAGTGCATGCATTACCTTGAAACCGTGTAAAGAGGCAGTCGGGGTGGGGGTAAAATCGTGATTTCGAAACTGCAGTGTAAATGAGAGGAAAAATATTAGTAACCTTTGACCCCGGGTATTCCCCCTGTGACGGATGTTTCGAATTTGATTGGTCTTCTGATGTGAACAGTCTTTGTCTCGGGCATAGGCTAACAACATGCATCGTCTGCCTCTTCGTTTGGGTGGGTTTTTGATTGTCCGACTGTATTGTTCACCGAATGAGCTCTTCAAACACAGTTCGCTCTTTTTGCGAACCCAGTTTTGGAAAGCGAAAGTAGCCCGAGCGTGGAGGGAGGACCTTGATAGACAAAAACCGGCTGCAAACGTTTTCTAGAAATTTCATTTCTTAGGCAGTCGCGTTTGCGGTGGGTTCCTCCTCAGTCCAGTAAATTGCAATCAAAAGCTGACAGTTAAAATGATGAAAGAAACTAAAGCAAGATCAGGAGATAGTGTGTAGAATACAGCAAGAAGCACATGCTACGCCAGGGTTTCCAAACTTTTTGTCCGAGGGTCACATAAGCTACTACAAAACAGTTCGAGGGCCGGACATCTTGCGTAATGTGATTGCTTCGGGATATGTTACTTTCTACCAAATCAACGAACGTTTCACAAATACATTATTTTTTCATTATTGGCAAAATGTTTCTGCGGTCAGATGAAATGTTTTCGCGGACCGGATTTGGCCCGCCGGCCGTAGTTTGAAGACCCCCGCGCTTTGCCCATAAAACTGCTATCCCCGAAGCCGAAAACCAACTAACGCCAGTTGCTTACAGCGAGCAGCTTGTGATCAGTTTTCGACTTGGGCATAACTTGACAAATATCGCTGCATCGAGCGAAGCACACTGAGCGGAAAGCTTCCGTGGGCCATAAACTGCATGGCATGGTCGCTCGAGGCCCGTTAACTTTTGGAATGAATTATGAATGGCGTTTCATCGCTTTACTGCGCGAGACGAGCCGTTCTCTTCACGGAGACTTCCCAGTGCTTACGCAATTCGCTACAGCGAATCGGAGTTGTGCAGTGGTGACGTTCTGGCAAAGCTGACGCGATCTCCCGCTGAAAGTCTACTGCAACTGGGTTACTACAAATAAAAGCTCTAGGCTTGCTGTTAGGTTTTGAGGAAACAGCCAGATGCTTTCTCCTTTTGGAGATAAATCAAACTTTCACATTTTATCTGTCTTCAAGTAATTCGTCTTCACAAAGATGACACGAGTGGATCAATCGAGCAAATTTTTTGTAGGAAATCGATTTCACATAAATCCTCAGTCGTAAAATCTTACTTAAATAGAATCTAACAGATAATTTTGTTCGATTCACAGGTTTTTTTTAAGGAAAATGTTACGTACCCGGTATGAACATGTAGGAACCCGATTTCTCTGATTCTAGGTACCCGAATCGGGTCCCTAGAACACCTAAAAACCCTGGATTTACAGAAATAGAAAATTTGCACGATTGATTCGCTTGTGTCACCTCTGTGGAGAGTATACTAACTTGCAGCGGGTGCCTGTAAATTCCTGTCGGGCCACGCGGGACAAGTAACGGGAAGATTCTCTTCTGTCCAGTTTCGGTTTTCTCTCATCGCTTTTTTATACCAGTTTGCTGCGCTTTGTGACGCAACAGTCACAACGGCCATGGCACACAAACGTAAGGTTCGTAAACTGGAAAATAAGCTTTGTGTCGTCGGCGACAGTATTTTCGCGTCCTCAAACGGAATTAGCGATCGTTGTGAAAACGCGTTCTTTGTTCCCGACTCTTCTTTCAAAGCGCCATACTTACCATCTGATATTGTAAAACGTATCATATTCCGTAATAATAGGAAATTAATTTGGACACTGAATTTTAACGGGTAAGTGCAGTAATTTTCCAGAAAAATTAAATGTTTGATGGACTTTATGATGAGAAATACTGCTTGTAAATTTTTAACAACAATCAAACCTTCATCAGAATATCACTACGCTTCCTGAAGGCAGGGATTTGAAAACGCCCTAAAATGTTTTATATGTCCGTACATTTTTTAAGCAGACGCTTTATTTTGAATCTGAAGCGATCGCAATACAATGATGCAAAGGAATTGTCAAGCAGTAGTCTTAGAGATTCGGTAGCAAAACAAGGAAGAAGCAATAACTTTGCGTGTTTGAGTATCGCATTGGTTTTGATGAAATGATGTATTGTATTGTGTAACGTCTTCACTCCCACACGCAAAGCGCTAGGTTTTTAACATCCATCGCAGTAACGAGAAAAAAAAACAAACAAAACACAAATGCACGAAAGAAGACGAGGATATATACTTTGCGGTAGTATAGAGTATACGCTTGATGGCGCTAATGCATTCACTGTACTTTGATGAAATACACGCTTTTTAAGGCACACGCATGAATGACGCCATCATGATTATTATAATGAAGCACTGCCCAAGTACATCGATGTACAGAATGCATGAGGGAGTTGGTCCATCTAGGCTGCAGACCTCCCATAGACGAAGCTGCTTTCAGTGCAAAGGGAACAGTGTATAATAGTTAGTAAAAGTCTTTCACTCTGGGTATAAAATGTAATATGTGCAAAGCGGTTATATGGTAAATTGAAGTAAAATGCGTTGCAGGCAAAGAAAAGCCACCAGAAAAAAACGGTTTAAATTTGTCACGTTAAACATTTACTGTTTTTATCCATTCAAAAATATTCGTGAATGCCAAAGAGGAAATGCATCAAAAGCTATAGACCACTGCAATATCGCAATAGTGTCACGGGATTGAAGCAGGTTGAGAACCAGTCGCGCAATCATGCTTTGCGGAAAAGAAATCGTTAATACATGCGTGAGAGCGGAAATGGATTTGTTTTGTAGGCATCCCACAACTTCATACACTGGTTTGATGAGACCAGTTTCTGTGAACGCAACAAAAGCCTAACGATGTAACACATAGCAGAGATACTTCATGATTTGACACTTTCCACTGTGTAGAAGCCTAAAATTTCTTATTGTGGATGCGAGTGTTCACGTTTGTCGGGATCATAATGTTGCAAACATCAAAGTTACCAGTTTCGACCCACGTTTTCTGGGGAAGATATGTGGTACCTTGCACTGGCAGCAGGTGCGCGCGCTCCATATCTTACTTTTTGCGTTTTTTGATTAGCTCAGCCTGATCGTCGCTACGATCGTTTGTTGTTTTTTCGGTCACGGACCGAAAATGTTTTGAAGTCCCCGAAACCAGCAGCCTTGGAATTCGATTCGGTCACGATGTCCGGAAAGGGAGGCTGGTGAACAATGTTATGGCGACTTTTAATACCATTACGGGACAAATGACCGAAATGTCTCAGCGAAAAAAAACAGATGGTCGCTAAAGCAAATTCAGAGTACAACCCTGTTCTGGCTTAAATCAGAAATCAGTCATAAAGCATCGACTGTGCACTTTAAAAGTCGTTTTTTATTCTAGAATATCGGACATACGATCGGTGATCATGCGTTCGAATCCGGAGCAAGGCAGCCGTCCCTTCGTGCTGATGACCACTTTTCCGAACAAGGAACTCGCCGACGAGAGCGTCACCCTGAAAGACGCGAAGCTGCTCAACGCTGTTGTTGTTCAAAAACTCACATGAACCGGTGTGAGCAAGCGACGCGAAGGCCGCACTCGCCGCGCACCGTTCCAACCCCCTGTGGTGGTCATGGTAACCGGTGCAGGAAGTGCGCCTCCAACTGTTCCCCAAATGCATCCTGGTGCTCAATGCTGGCACCAAGTGCCAAAGTTAATGCTTGTTTGCACTAGGCCTGTCACCAGGGGAGGCCTTCCCCCTTGAAAAGTTTTTCTATCGCCCTGGAAAAATATGTTGGACATCAGTTTTAAACTATTGAACATAGTTTAAAAAATTTGGGCCCCTATCAGAAAACCCTTTGCCCTGCCTGGTGTCCCAAGCTGGTTACGGGCCTGATTTGCACCCTTGTCGTGGTTTGAGGATAATGGGAAAGCATAGTCGAGTCTGTCAGTGTCCCCGATACTGCTGCCGCCATTTGCATTGACCACTGTGTGTGTTGGCTGGAAACAAAGGGCTGTGCAACACGAAGTAGCTTCGCATTTCGTCTGGAAACTTGCGGTTTCGATTGCTCGGTTGGAGATAAATGTCGTCCTGTGTGTGTTGTGCGGAAAGAGCCTCAGCTGTGTGTTCTCGCCATCCGCATTGATATGACATGAATTGCGAAATTTAGTAAAACTATAAAAACTCGTCTACAGTTCTGACTGGCTCATCAAAACTACCCTTAGTCGTTTTTTTCTATTTCCTGCATAAAGAATGCGCCGACGTATAAATTTGCTTTTAGGCAAGTTCTTTGTTGCCCCCCCCTTCTTTTTGCGGTCTCATCGATGAACTGTTTCGCCCTCGTCGCCGAATGCCGCCCGCTTGCAAAGTCCCTCCCCAAACTTGCGGAGGACGAAACCCAGGTGCTTCTTCATCTCGGTCTGGCAGGGAGGGATCTGGAGCCAGACAGACGATGGCGTGAAATTGCTTTTCTCACTGAACTTAGCTTTATTCCACCCACCACCATCACCTTGACAGCGTCGTCTGAAACAAGGACGCCATTTTCTGGACTTTCCGCTGATACGCGGGTACCTGGGTTTTATGAAGGCTCCTCCTCTTCACCCCCTAATGACAAAGAGACGCCGTCCTGCTTTGTCATCAAACGATTTTGCTGTTGACGCTCGGTATCATAGGGGGGTGGTGGAACCGCATGGGCCCGGGCCCTCCTCCACTTTATTCTGGAGGGGTCTGGCCGCCCACTTCCAAATTTCGAATTTTTCATAAATAGGTTGAAGCAACACAATTCGTATTGGGTCTAATGTTATTTAATGAAAACAATATACCAACATAGGAAAAGGCTTCTCCGTCAGTGTTCGCGACCAGATCTCCTGAACGCACCAGTAAAATCGCTTCACACCCAAAAATGAAAACGTGAGTTTAATGCGTAATGCGCTCCAAATAACGACACTGACAATTGCACCCATGTTGTGCGTATGCTTTTGCTCTTTCATAGCGCAGGCGCAAGGTGGGTCGTGGGACAAAGCTAATTGTGCGGAGGACGGGGGTGGTGGTCACCCCCTTAAGTCGATCTGTTACATGAAACTTACTGCTTTGCGTTCCGCTCGAGTTGATCTACTTACGTGTTACATTCTCATGAATAAATACGATTTTGCCACCCTTCCCTCATACCGCCTCCCACTTTGACAAGAAACGACATTTGCAAGTGTCTCAGTGGCCGTGTGCTTCGCAACAAGCGATGCGTCGCTTCCAAGATGTCGGAGAGCAGCCCAAAATTTGGGGGCGGACCAAATTTTTCAGACTTCAAGCAAGCAACACAGTATTTTGTTTGGGGCACCACCTCTCAAAGCACAAAATGACAAGATATGTTAAAATGTTTTTGGGGGAGTGGCCCTTTGACCCCCTGGCTATGCGATCTGTCGCAAGCAGCGTTTGTTTGTTCGTTCAGATGTAGGCCGCGTTTCAGCGGTTTCGTCTCCTCCCCGTTCCTCTCGGCGCTCCTCCCACTCCAAACACGTCGTCATTACGAAAGTGCACTGGTGCGAAAGACGCTGCTGCACAGTGGGAGGAGGATCACCTCAGTTGATTTCCCCGCAGTCCGATATGATCACCTTCTGCCGTGGCTTGCCGTCCTTGGAACCAACCGACTGGAAAAGAAAAGATGTGCGTGTTTCGACCGGGACAACTTGTGACGTAACAAAGGCTTTAGGACTTCTGTAGCAAACGGACCGTGTTTGATATTATTTCATCGTCGTGATTTTTAGGTTGACCGCGCAGAGAAAAGCTCTGATGAAAGCGAGACGCTAACGAATATGTCGAGACTGCAATAAACACACACAACCGCACAGCTTTGTGCTTTATTTTCAATGAGAAACGATTGCTTTTCTGTAGTTGTGGTTGCTGAAACGGTGAACCCCGACTGAGATCAATACTCGGGATCAAAGCTACACACTGGTTTCCTAACGTGCCAGTGGCGCAGCCAGTAATTCTGTTCGGGAGGGGCAGTCAATGACGTCATCTTGAATCCGACTGTTCCTTCTGTTTATTTTTTAACAGTTGTAAATTGATATAAAGCACCAATAAAAATCTTAGCAAGTTTGCTTTGGGGGAGCCATGGCCTCTTCGGCAATGTGCACACTGCACAAGCAGGCTGCGCGTCCTTGAGCTTTCTAAATTCAAATTTTCACTCTTTCTTACATGACGAGACGACTTCGGCAAACCGACCACTTGAAACCATCGTGGAGTCACGGGCAGCGCTCACCTCTATTTTCTTCAGCACTTCGAAGCCTTCGGTCACGTGACCGAAAACCACGTGCTTGCCGTCGAGCCAATCAGTTTTCTCCGTGGTGAGGAAGAACTGCGAGCCGTTCGTGTTCGGTCCCGAGTTGGCCATGGACAAAATTCCTAACAAAGGAAATGGTTGTAGATAAAAGGAAGTAAAGTACAAGGGCCAGACAAACCAATGACCTCACGTTTTTGGTGACAGCACGCTGGTCTATGGACAGTGGTTACATCGCAAATGTCTTGCGCAGCGGTGACGCGTGGAACAAAATGGCAGCTCGAAGCCCAACTCATCCAGGATCCTCACAAATCAGTAGGGACAACACTTCTCCGCTTAGATCAGCAGTGAAAGTAGCGTTTCCTATTCGGGTCGAAATTTTAAAACCCGGGTTTCGCGTTGCTGCGAAAAATACCTTTCGGGTTTTAAAATATGATTTTGCTCGATAGAAACAACGTAACTTCGAAATTACTACTGTTGTTCAATGCGTAGTTTATTAACGAATTAATAATTAAAGTAAAGCACAGTTCTTACTGACTTATAAAACTGACGCATGAATATCAAAGCATTGATGCTCTCATCATCATTCAGTCTGTTTCTAGTTTCATAACAAACAGGCTGAAAAAGCCCTCTCCGGCTCCACTGATGGGCTTGATTGTAAGTAGTGCATGGTACAGTTTTTCAAGGTTATCAGGCCTCTTTTTCGTTGCCTCAAAAAGACTCATTTCTGTTTTCACAATTTGTGATTGGATCTCTTCCTGCGCCGGAATAGTTGTGTGGTCTTCACTCTCCAAAAATGAGGCAAACTCCTCCGAAAGAGTCATATTTGTGGGCTCTTTCTCGATCTGAACATCTTCAGCATTAGATGTATGGAGTTCAACTACAGCACCACTTCCACACGATTGTAAGAACTCTGCGGATAGAGTCTTTCCAAAAGAGATGTCGCCAAAGCCGCAATTTTGGACCTTCTTATTTTGTTTCCAAAGTGGTCCTGATACTCATTCAGGTAATCCGGAGACTTCAAATACTGCAATAAGTGAAGCCAATAGCAGGTCAGCATTTTCTGTACAAAGGTACTCGACGGCCATTTCAGTTGGTGCAAGGTCTTCACAAAGCTCTTTTATCTTCTCCAATTCATCATTAGAAAACTCAAACTCTCGCTCAAGCTGCATCACTGCTACTTTTATTTCCTTGCGTACCTCATAAAAACGACGAACCATTTTGAGCAAGCTATTCACCGAGTTTTGCAATCAAGGAAAAGCTTTCTCTTTTCCAAAAGTAGCAATACTTTGAGGTTGCAGATTGTCATCGTTGCGCACTGCAGACATTGTGAAGAGCTTCACTGTCTTGCGGATCTTTGCAACTATGGTCTGAAACTCAGAATCCAAAACCACAATTGGCTGTTCATCGACTAGGTTGTCCTCAGCAGTTTCACTTTCAGCTTCATCACTCTCTTCTTCCTCAGTTTCTCTGGCAATATTGTTTTGATCATCATAATCGTTATTCTTTCGCTTCTCTGTATAATACATCACAAACACACAAATGAATTGCATGAGCTAAGCAAGCAATACGCAAAGGTCTTGTATCTCGACCGAATTTCATCATAACATTAGCCCCACCCGCGATCGTGCTCACAATGTCCGTGTCCAAGTTAAGATTAAACTTTGAAAGTCTTTCTCGAACAAGCTCGATTGCTTTTTCAGTCTTCATGCTACCTTTAACACGAATCATACCAAGAGGCTGAATACTCTGCTCGTGATGCAGATAGAGATTCATGTATCGGCGATTCCTGACTGAAGCTGCCTCATCGAAACTGATTGAAAAATGGCATCCATTCTTCGTGATGGTGTCAACTTTTTCACTGACAATCCTGAGGGTCTTTTCAAACTCTTTGATTAAGTGATCACGGATGTTTTGGGGACTAGTGGGCAGAAAATAACCATCGTCTTTGAAAGCTCGTCTGATAAGAGAACTGTTTGCAATTTGATTGAAAGTCAAACCATCGACGGACACTAACCGAGCTGTGACTTCGCTGAGGGACTCCTTCTCATTCCTAAAGTAAGCCTCGATACGCACAACTTTCGATTTGGGTTTTGTATCCTCAGAAACTGCTTCATAGCATCTTCTCACATGGATTCTATGCTTTGATTTTAAGTGGTTAATCAAACTTTTGGTGCTAGAACCTCCTGCTTTTAATATAACGGAGCACAAGTTGCACTTTGCTGTTTCTTGAGCCCTGTTGTACAAGAAGTTGACTCCAAACTTCCGATTTTCTTCGATCACTAACGTCTTCAAACCGACTGTCTGCCATGCTTGTAAATGAACTAACTAGAACTGCAGTAGCTTATCCTATAATCTAACTATTGAAGAACTCATAGCGGTACTTACTAGGCAGCGAAAAGACTAAAAAGCTAGCTGTTAATTATGACGTAACGATAGCGTTGTGTTTATCGAACAAATAGATATCAGAATGACCAATATTTGAATGCAACAGCAATTTCAGATCTTTCAAAATATCGGGTAGTAGAAAATAGCCAAAAAAAAACCGGGTTTCGGGTAGCAGAAAATAGCCAAAACAAACCCGGATTCGGGTAGTAGAAAATAGCCAAAAAAAAACCGGATTCGGGTAGTAGAAAATAGCCAAAAACGGGTTTCGGGTTCGGGAAAACCCGGGTTGGGAACGCTAAGTGAAAGTTGTTAACGCGAAAGCAGGAGTCGGGCGACCTCGTATCCGGCCCTTTTCAGTTAACACGCTGATTTTTCTATTTAATACTACGCAGTGATTCCGAACGGTCGGCTCACGCAACTATTCTTTACAAAAAAAAGTAATGCCAGTTGTTTTTTTCTTGCTTAAGTAGTCGCTAGAATAAAGCAACGGCTCCAAATGCCGGCGTAACGAGATTTTTTTCACGAGCAGCAAGAACTAAGCCGGTGCTGACCGCCTGGCGGAAAAATATCAGAGTTGTTTCTCATTCCGTCAACCTCTTCCATGCACTCGAAACGCGTGTTCGCGCGTATCTTAGTTGCAATGCGCCAAGACTAAAACCCAGTCCCTTCGCCACGGGGGGGGGGTTGGTGGGCTTATTCCCCCAAACAAAGCTCCAAGCTCCCTCACATTGCAACATGAAACACTATAAATCAGTGGAGTTTTTGTCCATTTTTAGAATGTCAACCCCCCTACACAAACGGAAAGACCCCCTATTGAAAACTTTCTGGCGACGGTTCTACCAAAATACCCTCGCTCGCTGAATCTGGCCCCGACGTCCTGAACACAACACTCGTGAATATGGACCACCGGAACAAACAGCGCAGATTCGCGCGCAACGACGGTTGCCATGGACGTCGGAAAGATTTTTTTCAGGGTGGGGGAGCAGTAGTGGAATTTGTAGGGGGGCGGCCAAAAACATTTTTTCCAGCGGGGAGGGCAACAGCGGTGAAATTTTATTTCACCAACTGTAACCTACGAGAAAGTATTTTTCCACCGAGAGGTTAACAGGAAAACATCAAATTTCAAAATCCAAGGAGCAAAGTCACCCCCTTTCCGACGCCCGTGATGGCGGCTGCTGGCACCCCCACTCACCGGGACCGGTGTGCTTGAGCGTGAAGTTCTCGTCGTCGAACTTTCGGCCGTAGATCGACTTTCCCCCGGTGCCGTTGTGGTTCGTGAAGTCGCCACCCTGCGCGGCAAAGCAGCTTGTCCGGCTTGCGCGCGAGTCGCGTTTCGGCGAACGGCAAGTTCCTGATCGCTGGTAACAAGCTTTTCAAGACAATACGGGCAGTAGCGTAGCCAGTCCAAAACAATGAGGGGGTCAAAAGGCTTGATTTTAGGCAAATAACGCTATTTTGTTTGGAATACCGCCTCTCAAAGCACAAAATGACTCTATGTTTTAAAAATTTTGGGGGGCATGGTCCCCTAGGCCCCCCCTGACTACGCCTATGAATCCAGGCCATGCTGGGCAAGTTCGGAAGTAACATCAACGTACCTATTGCGTAGATCGATTTTCAAAGTTAGCATGGATGTAATAAACCTGAAGTTTATGGGGGTACGAAAACTTGACTCTGACCAACGCAGCACACTTTTTACCTTAAATATGGAAATGTTTTCGCCCCAAGTCCACTTCTTTTGTTCAGGACACGATTACTTCTACAAATTTGCATGTGGTTTTGTGTTAACGCCCGAAAGACCAAAAATGCCACCAACACACCTTTCCCAATTTCGAAAAGGGCTGCTGTATTTTAATTCATCTTTCGGCCAAGTATTACTTCCGCCCCCACCCGATTGTCAGCTTTATGAAGACCTTTGCAAAATTTTGGGCCAAAACAGCGTGATTTTTAACTGTGCAGAGAGGGTGGCTGATCGCCCAGCTCCCAGGCCTGTCACGGCTACAGTACGTCTGGAGTTATTTCAGTACTTCTCAGACTAAATGTTGAGTCTCTGAAACGCTGTCATTTTGGACAACGACAAGCAGAGTTTGCAAAGTAAATGGGGAGCATCTGGCCACAGACAGATATTTGAAGCATGCAGCTTAACTCCGATCCCACAAGCTTTCCCTTGTAGATGGCCAAACAGAACGTCTTGCGAAAAGGCATATGCGCAGAACATGCGACAGAAAGCATTGCAAGTTTAAAAGTAAACAGATATTCCAGTTTGCAAAAGAAGAAAACGACCTTGAGAGCAGGACATACTTGACACATGAACTTCGGAATGATCCGGTGGAAGGTACTTCCCCGGTACCCGTACCCTTTCTCGTGCGTGCACAAGCACCTGAAGTTTTCTGCGACGGAAGAGAAGCGCGTGTAAAAATGAAAAGAGAAGCGCGTGTGAAAATCAACGTCGGTGAAAATTTACAAGCGCCCCGCTGCCGCTCGCATATTCTGGCAAAGGACAGCAGCCTGACTTGACAACGGTTTTTCACTGACGCAGCTATGATGCACACAGTACTGTGACGTACACAATACGTCGACGGAGAAGCGATCAAACTTAAGTCACAGCAAGTAACGAAACGGGCTGTTCTTATTTGTTTGCAAACAATCAAACGACACGAACGAGCTGTGCCGTCATCGCTGCACCTTCGCTTCTAAATAAACGCATTTTTCAGTAGAGGGTGGTTGGGCTCCGACTAAGTAACATAATTTCTCTAAAACACCCCCTCTCTTCAGATGAGAGGGGTGTTTTGAGAGAAATTATTGGCAAAACCGAGGCATTCTCGCCGCTGCTAAAGTTGAAAATTAGACATTGCAGGTAAAACCGCAAGCGGCCATTTTTAGACGCCATAAAGACTTTTTTGTCAAAGGATAATTTGAATTGTCATGCACAGCGCATCAAGTATACTCAAAAATCGGAATAATCTTACCGGCTGTGAGTGGCACAACGTCAGCTCTCAGTTCTATCACTACCCTGCCGGTGTACTGACTTCCAGTGCGCAAATCGAAAAATACCTGTGAAATGTTGAAAGTAAATATTAGAAAGAAACAAACACCCGCACACAAACATCGACTTTACTCCCGCTTCAGACAAACACCTGTTTTTTTCTGTCCTTAACCGAATAGTTTTTTGAAATGACCAAAAAAACATCAGTCAATTCGATCAAAAAATGTCCGAAAACCAAACACGACAGAAAGTTTAAGCTATTTTGGACAAATTACCGAAATGTCTCAGCGAAAAAAAAACAAACACCGGAAAACAGTAAGAGCAAACATGTCGCGGACGTCCGGAGTTGAACTAGGGGTGCAGTTTATTCTGAGCTGTGAACCTCAATTGTCAGATATTTTAAGTATCAAAATTGGTGCGTATTACGTCACTTTCAGCTTTACCCGATAAATGGTCACGGGCTTATCTTAGATTTCACTTGCAGCACGTTTACGAAAAGAATGATACGATCTTATTTTCGCACCTGCCGTCAAAGGATAATTGAATTCTCAGACAAAACGGATTTATACCTCGAGTTACGTCGTTACTCCGGCTGAAAGTTGCAAACAGTTCGAGTGTTCGATATTGTCACGTCATTAAAAACGAAGACGTCATCACAACGTCAAGTGAACATTTTTTTCATTCTTAATATCCTCAAAGATAAGACGGGAAAGAAAACGATAATTTGTTTTGTAAGTGCGATTTTCCGGGAACACAACAACCTGTTACCTAACAACCTTTTCAAACATATACTGTACATTAAGTTAGCACTGCATGTCAATGCGAAATATAAGTTTCACACTTCAGGCTAAGTCTCAATACATTGATTTATTTCCGCTGTTCAATAAATAAGTTTCTTTTGAAGAAGTTTAGGCTCGTAATGAGCATATTGCGGATCATATCTGTTGGATGCGAGGTTTGGACGTCGTTGCAAATACTAGGGCTATAAGCTGTGCATTACAAAACTTCACAAATCTTTGATTTCGTGAAAACAAATGCTAGCGAGTCTGTTACGATATAGAGCAGCAGAATCACCAACACTAATCGGCAATTCAGACTTCAAGTTCGATTAAATTTCAAGAGCACCCATTAATGTAACAACTTTTGTTGCAGCAAAACGTTTCGCTTCGCCTCACTACAAAGGAACTGTACATATGAACAAGCTCTACGACCCCACACGCTACAAGGCACACAGACCGTTGGATTTTTAGCCTTCGCGTCTTTCGAGCTGTTCCCATTCTCAACGCTATTCTTTCCGTCAGCCTCTGCGTCGTCCTCTTCTTTCATTGCGTACTTTTTCATCCAGTCCTCGTCCGCCCAGACTGATAAAGAACAGACGCGACGTAATACACGCGAGTTTTGACACAAGTTGCTTTCAGGGATGGCAGTTGTGCTTAAACGCCTTAATTCTTGAAAATGGATACGTGAACGGCAGTACTGGCTGTTGCTTGAAGCCTGCTCACTGTCGTCGCTTTGCTTGGCAGTAAGTGTCCTCAAGACAGATTTTAGCCTTCTTTTAGTGCGCCACCCCTCAAATAGCATCGTTTTGTTTCGCTGGCATCGGGTGTCTGGGCGTGTTCCATCGCATCATATATGGTGTTCTCAAGGCAACAAATAAAGCATAGTAGAACTACAACGGCAAGTGTAACTTCAGGCAATTCATTTTCGTTACTTACGAGTGTTTTAGCAAAACTTGTTAGCTTGGTCGAATGTTTAGAGATGAAAAAACCTCCACGATCATTTCATATAAAAAATCACTTCAGTTTCAAGCAATGAGCTACGCAGCTTATTTCACAAACGGTTCCATTCTTGTTCTTGCACCAATGCAAGAGACAAGACTTCAAGCAAAAGCAGGCAGAGAAATTTTAAGCTAGTTAACACTAAACACTACTGAGCCAGAGTATAATATAAGCAAATAAATTCAAACAAACTGGTCGTATCTCCATTGTCACATGCGAATAGGTAGTATTTGCCCACCTGGTCGATGCGCCAAACCTTCCTTTTTCGAATACATTGGTTTCGCGAGGTTTACTCGCAGCGTGCGTCCGAAAATCTCAGATTCGTTCTGCGCAAATACAAGCACAACCAATTAAAACATCACTTTTCATGATAGCACAGGTTCAATTAAAAGATTTTGTAACCGACTTTTTAATTGAAGGACAAAGAGAATTGACTTTAGATGTGGCAATGCAAGCTGAAAAGTGGTATTGTTTATGTTTACATGAAAACAACTGCAATGCTGCCTCGCTTATCACCTGTGACCTATCATGCAACCCATAGGAACCTTGATGAGTCATGTGACTGATGACTAGGGCAACCAATTTTTTGACCTAAAAACTTAAAATTTTGACTTTACATTTTACAAATTTTGACCTATACATTTTCTGAGTTTGCAATTGCAAAATAATTCAGCCCTAGATGTTGAGGTTAACCCAGAAGCATATTCATGCACTCTATGCTTCAAAAAAAAAGAAAAATTGGTTGTTTAACTTTGGGAATGATATATTGATAAGCACATTAATAACTACAGTAGAGTCAAACCTGAGATATCACAAAGTTGAAACTCTACTGTATATGCATAATGGCTTGAGCGTGCATTTACCAAACCAAGCACTGTAAGACCACGTTTCTTGCCTTACCACGCCTATCCTACAGAACATTCAATCGTCTAGTAGTGGGCAAACCAACATTTTTATGTCAGAAATTGCAACAAACCCATTATTATAACAGAATTGCAATTAAACTTGCAAAAGCATATCAATATCTGTTGTTGTAGTTTCACTAAAATATCGATAAAGAGAAAAAAAACAGTATTGCAAGAAAAGTTCGACCCAATGATAACTTTGACTTTGTTTGACCTAATAACCTGGGATTCCCTCATGGTATGAGTGTGAAATTTGGTTTGTGGACGTTTCATAAGCTTTGAAGTAGGCAGAAAAAATTTGACTTTTGGCTGCCTTACTGATGACATTTCGCATTTTAGGGCATCAGTTTTTGCTGCTTTGATCATATTTTAGCATTGCTATAATGCTTGGTTCTCATTTTTCACCTCATTGTTGATATAAATAATTTATTGGCAAAATGCCTGAAATATCTTAATGGCATCCATTGCCTGAGTTATTGTTTTGTTATAAATGAAACAGTAGCAAAAACAGGTTGCAAATCACAGGTATACACAGTTAAATGATGCCATAGGCGCAGAGCACACTAGTTTTGTTGCACACTCAATATCGCTTGAAAATTTGCAACAACAGCCAGACACACCATGTTGTCAATTGCAGCTTTTGCATCTTCGGCTAGTTCGTACTCTGCAACAAAACATTATTTTAGCAATTACAAGCTGTTAAATGCAACATCAACACCTGTCAGCATACACTGGTGAGTTAGATATATGGGAATAAATGTTCTTGGGAAATTTTCATCAAAACTTACAAAATTTTTACTATGCATGCAACACCTGGTAAAATCAAGTTGGAATAGCGGCACAATACATATATTTAAATCAGGGGTTCCCAACCTTTTTCTTGCCATATACCCCTTCAGCATTCTGACAGATGAATATGTACCCATTCAGCATTTCACCAGATAAGCACGTACCCCTTCACCATTTCGACAGATGAACAGTACCCCTAAAATTTCTTCTGACAAAATATTTGGTCATGATTATTCACAGATATATTTAACAACTAGCAGATAATGATTTTTGAAAATAATATTCGTTGATATATGTATAAATATTTGGAAATAAATAACATAAATATGCTTTTCTCTTCTATTGCCAACCTTAAATGTGCCCCTTCAGATAGGGAAATGTACCCCTACGGGTACATGTACCCCAGGTCGGGAACCCCTGATTTAAATTAAGACTTACTTACAGCATTACATTGACAAAACACATTCATGGCACTGCTTAACAATTCTCAAATGAAATGTTTTTGAGGAATGTCTACTGAATTTAGATGAGAACAGCAGAAAAATATCGACCTTAGATGGTTAAAACACAGGATTTGACATGACTGTTAGTTTTTTTCTGCATATTGGAAGTTTTATGAAAAAAAACACATTTTGTATTCAAAGAAACAGCATTGGATTAAGAATGGAAATATGTTAACACTATAGCAAATTAAACTGGCAAAACTGATTTGTATTAGCTGTACTTGCTTAATATCGACTGACTTACCAACAAAAGCAAAGCCCCTATGCTTTTCCGTTTCATAATCAAGAGGCAAATTTACATCAACAATGTCACCAAAAGGAATGAATGCAGAGTGTATATGTTTTTCTGTCACCTCTTCAGCAAGTCCACCTGTAGCAAACATGAGGAAATTGATTTAAAGTATTGTGGTGAGGTTGAGCAGGTTGACACAAACATTGATGAATAATCCAGTTGTGCAAAGAATTGCTAAGTTGCCCTGTTTTTTAACACCTTGGCTTCCGGGAAGTTTTCAGCCTAAAACCAGCAGTTTGCATGTGCTTTTGCACGGCAATATCTCCACCGATGATTGTGCTTGAGAGCTGTTCAAATCCTCAAAAGATTCGGCAAATCTTCGTGTCTGCAACCAAAAAAAAATTTTGGGTTGGGGGTTGCGAATTTTTTGTGAGTGACGTCATAAGTGGAGGATTTTTAGGCCACCTTGGCCCACTTCACCTGGCCCTGGGCCCAAACCGTTAGATGGTAATATTTCGCTAAAGTTTTTATTAGAAACTAGGCTACAATCTGAGTCTTTTGATACTTTGGATGACCTGCTAGGGCTTCGGGTGCAAAAGTTATGATCTAAAGTAAACAAAATATCTGATTAATCCATTAATTAGATAATTAATTAATTTGTTTATTTTATATCATAACTTTTGAGCCAGAAACGCTAGAAAGTCGATCAAGGTTTCAATAGACTCAGATTCTGGCCTACTTTCCAATGAACACTTCAGCGAAATACTTCTGTCTAGCGGTTGGGCCCAGGTCAGGTACCAGCAGCCAAAAACGGTCAAAAACTTATCTCACCTATAACGTCACTCACAAAAAATCCACAACCCCCAACCAAAAATTTTCTTTTCATTGCAGACTTGCTGAGTCTTTTGAGGGTTTGAACAGCTCTCTAGCGCAATCTGCTAATGAGCTATGCACTTTTGGAAATTTTTTACATTTCCAAATGCACTTTTGGAAATCACTAAACCTGAATCATCAATCAAGATGCCATATCAGACTAGGTAGAAACTAGCAGTTGTTGACAAGGTATACTCTGTGTGACATGGTCAAGCATGACACTCAAGTTGAGTCTTCGGTGTGCAATGCTCATGTTTGACTACTTTTGCTTATTACCAAGAACAAGCTAGCGCATGATACCTGCGTTCTCAAAAGAAATTTTGACAACATAAAATGATAGTTTCCTGTGTGAAAAATGAATGAATGCAGTATGATGTTTATTTGCAGAAGCATGGCATGATCATTAGTTGAGTTTGTGCAGCATGACTGAAGAATCATGCACTTGCTTGCCATGGAATGCAAGCTGGATGCCATGTGTGCCAGTTTCTCCATTGAGAAAGCAGACACACATGTTGAACTTGCCAAGCACATAATGTGTCAAAGATTTATTGCTACAAAAGATATTACGTCAAGAACTGTAGTGACTTCCAGACAGGCAAAGCATTACAGTAGTCCAGACAGTTTTAAATTCAACAAGATAAATTTTTAAGTTTGGAACCTAAATAATGTCCCAATATCTTGGTTTTGAGTGTAAAACATAAAATACCCTATTTAACAAACTTGTGGGTTTGAAGCCAATAAACTAAATTTGAGCTAGGCATGAAATAAGTCACTTACCAACATATATCATTCGTTTGTTGGACATCCTTATGCTGCTTACTGCAAGAATTACTTGCTGGCAGCAATAGTGATTTGTCTAAACAAGGTTGAAGCAGCCTGTATAATCTGCAGGGAACCATTCATATGTGTGAAACATAAGATGGAAGGTACGCATGACAATCATCAGCCATCAGATGCAAACAAAAAATTGGAAAAGCCAGCAATACACCCCAAAATTAAAAGTGGCAAATGAAAGGGACCATGGCAAACATGAACAAAATAATCCCATGACATTTCAATTGAACAACATATAAAAACATAAATGTGAAGTCATAAACATAACAGTCATAAAAACATAACACAGATGATGGTGGGCAAGCAATCCGGTGGATTAAGAGTTGAAGTATGTATAGATGAGCAGGTGAAGCATGCACATAGATAGGTGAGAGAAGTAAACAACAATAAGGGTTATGTTTATGAGGCAGAGACCAATGCAATAAACACAACATTTCAGAACAAACGCATATAAGCAAGGGCAAAAACAGTGTTTATCCACACAAATCGTGTACATGTGATATAATTACCACGGACCAAAATGGAGTATCACAGTTGCATGTATGTCCCACCAGATCCAGACACATAGCATCAAATGAGGTTGAATAGGCAAAATTACAGTAGAAACATATTACAAAAGGGTTTTTAGCAGTAAACAGTAATCCAAAGTGTTGGGAACGGGTACATGAAAAACAAAGTAAGGTTAGTTGAAGAGTGGAGTATTTAGTTCTAGAAAAGATAATATTTCATTTATAATGTCATGACATACTGTACGACATTATCCACCTGCTACACCTAAGTAAAGTGAACTTTAAACAGGGTTGCCAGACATATCTTGAGAAAAAAAGCCAAACCATGCTGAAAAAAAGCTAAAACGGGTAAAAAAAGCCAAATTGTTCAATAAACATTAAATTAAAAATTCTTTATTACTTGTAGGGCATTTTAGAAGAATAAAGTTGTAGCATTACCTCTACACTCTACAGGACCAATTCCAAATCTTTAGCTTCCACTTTTCTACAACGTTTCCACTCGAACATTTGGCATTGTGGGTTGCAAGATATGCTACAACTTTATTATTTTATGAGTTGCCAGATAACTTTTGAGAAAATATACCAAGCCTGCCTAAAAAAGCCTAATAACACTCGTGACTCTACAGGGTTGCCTGTAAAAGGCGGAGCTCCGTAAATAGCGGAGCTTGGTTGCAGAGGTTTGCTGACGTAACCAGAGTGAAAAAAAGTTGCGTTGCAAACAAAAAAAAGGAAAAAAGTGAAGGAAAAATATTGTATCATTGCAACATAATATGCGTTTCCCCCAAAACATGGAATACATGGATGTTTGCGATGTTTAAAAATTTTATACATTCACACTGATGAAACCTATTTTATTGTCCCTAAACCGTTGTGAAACTCAGATAACTAAAAATCATAAAACTTCAAAATAGACTTTTTTCCGTAGTGTAACATCACCTTTTGCAGTAAAATCATTTTTGCTACACAGTACCGTTTACTTCTCATTGCTTAACGAAAAATATCGGTTTTAACAACTCCGGTGACGTCCTCAAACCTCCGCAACCAAGCTCCGCTATTTACGGAGCTCCACCATGCAACCCTCTTCAGCAAGATATTTAAAAAGCCAAAACACCAGTCTGATAGTATACGCCAACCGCCTCCATAAAAGCCAAATATTGAAAAAAAGCCAAAAAGTTAAACAATTTTTTTGATACCAACTGTCTTTAAAAAAAGCTAAATTTGTGAAATTTGGTGTCAAAAAAGCCAATCTGGGAACCTTGCAGAGGTGATCAGAGTCACTTTTTTTTACTCCTATTCTTAAGAAAGTGATTCCCCCCCTGCCCCGGAGCTCATTATTAGAAATTTACACTCCGACTCCTGTTTACACTTCAAAATCTTGAAAGCAGAGTCTGTTTTGCAACATGAACTGAAGTAAAATAACTGCTTGTTGAACTATTTTGCTTTTGGCCAATATGGATGAGTATTGCCATGCTTTTAGTGATGGCAAGCAAGTAGTGGTTTCTTGTCTGTGTCGGCCAACTGCAGGTTTTCCCTAACTTTATATCCTACCTCATTTTGTATTTGTGTATCGTACATCTCATTTTGCCTCATGAGGCAAAATATACACCATCCATGCTTTTGCTACCAAACTTGAAACCAAATAATAGAATCATAAGTTGTTCTCAAGTGAACCAAATCTCATTTGACTCCTTCAGCTCCGGCCTGAACTAAGTCATGTATAACTATTTTATTTAACTCTTTTGTGATTTAGGCTCAAGGACAAATGAAACAAGAACAAGACAACTACTGCTATCTTTTCACTTTACTTATCTTATCATGTCTTTCTTTAGCCTCTACAAATAAATCCACGAAGGCTACATTGAAAACACTTCATACCACTTTATTCACAAAATTGATTTGTTTCTTTCATTGTATTTGAACTTGCAAGATTGGAATGAAAGTTGTTTCGCACCCGCGCGACACTTACAAGATAGGCACAGCAATGCTTTGTTGCCTTCACTACTCCCACGAAACTGCATGGGTTAGACCAGTGTTACCCAACCTTTTTAGGCTTGCGGCGCCCTACAGAAAAAATAAAATTTGCGGCATCCAGTGGCGAGCCCATAGCAATTTTTTTTTTCTACTTGCAAGATGATAATGGCATGTTTAGGAATAGCCTGAACTGCATTTCTGCTAGCTTGACTGAAACTGCGCTGACTGCTGTTGCCGTTGCTGCATTGCAAAGATACATATTACATACTTTGTTGTCATCTACATACATTTCACTGAAACTAACAAATTGTGAATACTGATCAAAACACGACCCAGCAAAGAGGTAAAACTTCCAGTAATTGACGTCCTGTGATACAGCAGTTGAGCATAAGCTACATATGCACCAACCAGATCAGAACACAGACCGCCAGTCTGCCGGAGATGAGCGGAGTCACCTTTTTCAGACTCCGACTCCACTCCTGCTCCGACTCCGAAAAATTTTGAAAAATCAACTCTGACTTCTGTTAACACTCCAAAAACTTCCAAGTAACGGTTGCCTGTAATAGGCGGAGCTCCGAAAATAGCGGAGGTTTGATGACGTAACCGGAGTCGCTAAAACCGATAGTTTCCATTGCGCAATGAGAACTAATCGGCAGTACAAAATAATTGCACAGCAAAAGGTGATATTATACTACGGTAAAAAAAGTCTATTTTGAAGTTTGATAATTTATGGTTATCTGAGTTTCACGACGGTTCCTGGACAAAAAATAGATTTCAACAGTTGTGAATGTATAAAATTTTTAAACATCGCGAACTTCCACGCATTCCATGTTTGGGGAAATGCATATTAAGTTGATATCAACTTGATGAGCCAATGTGTTTTATGTATAGTTCCATATGTTTCTTGCTTCTGATACAAGAATGGCTAAACGTCACACCCAAACCCTAATTGATGTTTTCTGTAGACCTTTGTATTTGAAAACTGTAGGCAAAGCGAGTTTTCAAAACTTGCTTTCAGTCATGTCATTTATCTTTTCGTTGTACCTTTGAACTTTTACTTAATTGTGTACTTAGATCAGTCATGCTTGGGTGAGCACACACCAATCGGGGTGGTTAAATTGCAAGCCCAACATAGCAAAGTTGTTAATTTTCACACCTTTCTAACATATTATTTGGAAACGGGACGCCAACACCACTATGTTTTCCTGAAAATACAAGGCTTCACAAACAATGTGGTGGTTTTCACACATGAATTGGTTAGGTGCGCAACACATGAGCGATTACGGAAGCTAAACATACAAAATGCAGATTTTGACAGTGAAAACTTCATTTTACAAGAATGAAACCATCATTTTTTAAATCAGCACCCCAGAAAACATGGGATTAAAAAAAAACAATCACCAGTTTATTTTAAGGGGGAGGCTGTACAGAGCAGAAATCACTCAAGCGTGACCATAAAATTCAAATTTATTAAAAAATTGAAACGTCTGCCATTCGGTAACCGCTTGACCGATTTTGTTCAAATTTTTTTTGTTGGTTGTTATTTTTGAAGCTCTTTCATATGAGCCCACTTTGATCAAAATCTGAGAGGGTGGGTGAACATTTTTAATTTTTCTGTGCAATTAACATGGAATGACACGATATTAAGTTGCAATGATACAACATTTTTCCTTCACATTTTTCCTTTTTTTGCTTTTGCAAGCCAACTTTTTTCCACTCCGGTTACGTCATCAAATCTCCGCAACCAAGCTCCGCTATTTACGGAGCTCCGCCTTTTACAGGGCACCCCAAGTAACTCATATTAAAAAGATACTGTACTGTCTATTTTGCCTCATGAGGCAAAATATATGTCGTGGCTTTTTTGCCTTTAATAAAACACAAACGGTTGGAATGGTCGCATGACTAGCACAATACAGAAAGACACAACATCTTGAGGTTTAAAGTTATGGCTTAGCCTATTCTTTACACAACAAACACAAACAGCCACTAAAAGCTTGCCCACATTTAAATTAGACATTACGGTCAACTATGTAGGTCATACATTCCAAATTTGTCACGTGATGACTTCAAACAAGCGTGTGCAGCTACTGACAACATAACTTTAGAGCTGTTTTTGTCTCATGCGGTAAAATAGACGCTGCCTATCAAATATACACCTTAAAAGTATAGGTTCTACTGTATTAAATTATGAAGTGGCAACCATTGAAACACTAGTTTTAGTTAAGCCGTTCATGCTTCAGTAATTAACCAGATAGATGACAAGTATTTAAAGTGAGTGTTGATTTTCAATTTTTACAAAAGACTCATTTTAAATCTCCGAGGTTTGGAGATGATCACCTATTCACAAATATCTAATCGTACTTTAACCATGTGCTCATATAAAACTCTGAACTATGACTGTGCTAAACTGAGCCATTAACATGAATGTGCCAGCAAATCGTACAAAAAAAATTAACAAAATGAACATTTACGTTGCACGTAACTTAGTACAATCCCTTTCAAATTTATCATAGGCTACAGCGATGCAAAGCAATGTAGGTTATCTTTAAAGCTGCAACTATCAGGGCAAACATCCAACTTTTTCAGTATGGCTCCAAAATGTGAGCAGACGTTGGCCTATGCAGGCCGTGGCTAGACTAAAAATCTGCACAATGCGAATAGGCCTAAACATTATTGTACTACTGCACATAACTTAGTTCTAACAGCATCGTCAACTCCTGTCACTAGCTAGGCCACACTGCAGTCAGAGGTGGGCAAACGCTACTTTATTAATAGCGTCGCTACCGCTAGTTGTTAAATTTAATAGCGGCGCTACGGCAGCCGTTACTGACAAAAAATAGTAGCGAGCTATCGCTAACGCTATTCGCTACCACTCCTTTTGCTGCACTTAAAACAATTGGTGTTGTTTTACTGATTTAGGATCTACTTTGAAAAATCTAACCTTGAAATGTTTTTTGAAAAAAGTTGTTAAAGAAAAAACGTAGATTGAAAAAAATAGTCATTGAACAGTTATCATATCGGAAAAGTTATTTTACAGTGTATACACATAAAAATGAAACATAAACTGCACAAACGCCCAGAGTGCATTTAGCTTCGTGAGTGCCTTGCTATATGGTTTGACAATTATTTTCAACTCATTACAGATGTATATTCATATAACACAAGACAGGTTAAAACTCGACAATTTGCTTTACCAAAAGCACGTTCAAAGTCAGGTGCTAAAATGATACAATATAGTGCAATAGAAATCTGGTCAAAAATTCCTCCGGAGATAA
>Ga0210059_1002838_pt1 | contig 27401 bp, 18 predicted proteins | sample Ectturendosymbi2_FD_188042 | JGI IMG/M metagenome (GOLD analysis project Ga0210059, IMG submission 188042) | Ecteinascidia turbinata endosymbiont from Florida, USA - Sample 2 (SPAdes) (version 2) | ecosystem: Host-associated > Tunicates > Ascidians > Unclassified | place: Key West, Florida... | reverse complement strand
AAAAAGCTTTTCGCATTTTATTGAAGATGTAACAAGTTTGTCCAAAACCTTGCGTTCTAGAATTTTGCTCAAAGCATTATTATGGCGTAATAATGTATGACAATCAAAGCGCTTTGAAGAAACCTTAAACGGTTACGGCACGCTATGCAATTTAGCTTGATATTTGTTAGGCTAAGCCGAGTGCCTTAACCTTTTTCTACCTCAGCACCCCTTTTGGCCATGCCTAAGCAGTTCAACACCCCTACCATTGGCTAACACGTGGTTACTATAAGGATAAAGTTAAGACAAACGTATTCCTTTTACCTTTTGCCGCCACATATGTGTCCTTCCCCAGCACCCCCTGAAATTGATTTCAGCACCCCCTGGGGTTGCACCCCATGTTAAGAAACCCTGGGCTAAGGTCAGGTTGTTGTAAGTGCTGTTTGTATTGATATGTGTTGAAGACAGTTAGGTTGTGTTTTTTGTAAGAACAGAGTAGCAGTACCGTGCTGACAGATACTGACTTATGCGATCATTTTAACTAGTAATGTGCCCTTGTAAATCGTAAGCTGCTGGTTTTGATAGTCATGCTTGTCAGCAAGTTCATAGATGAGATAGAGCCCAGGTTCTGTTAGAGTCCAGGTTATGTTGGACGCGGAAGCGTTGGAAGCGGAAGCGGTTGACGAAATAGCCGCTTCCACATCCCTGGTAAAAACGCCCCAATATCGAGTTCGCAAGTGCGTTCACGAAGGTAAGCCAAGGGCGACGAATCGCTCACGCGTCAATCCGACAACAGTGCAGTGTAAAGTGGGTAACTGACGCCAATTGTGGGAGGACTACCTTGAAGCAACAGCGGTAATGAGTCACGCAAAAAGCGTTTCGGCACATGTGGCTTGCTCAGCTAAGAACTACTGACCACCGCTAGTGGGCTGTAAATTACCCATCGTGTTTTATGTTGTTTGAGCGTTTCTCTTGCTCAACCAGTTTTTTGAGTTTCTGTTTTACTTCAGCAGATTTCCTCTCCGTCTGATCGACAATTGAAGGCTCTAAGTTTGTTGTTGATCTTTCTAGGAAACCATAGCTCGCGTGCTTTCTCTAAGTTTTGCTTTAGTTCTCCAACATTTATCCCGTAAGCTTTTGCTTTGCAATTTACTGGACTGAAGATGCGCAAATGAAGTGAAATCGATTTCCTAGAAAAAGACCTTGCAATCAGATTTGGCTGCCTCGCCCTTGTGGAGACTTGTGCTGAAATGTGAATATGTGCAAGGCCAAATAATCGCAAAGTTATGAAAGCAGAACACTGCAGGCTGATTCCTCGAAAGCTCAACAGCAGGCCTACAGACTTCAATTCTTGAGTTTATGAAAGTTTTTTTAGTTTTTATTGTTTTTTCGTTTATGCAATATTGTTTTCAAGTTTCAGCAATTAGCTCCTGTAGTCACAACTGTTTTTTATCAAGACATGCACGGACAGGTTAGATTTTTTAGTCGTGTTGCAACTAATCCGATTAAACGTTTGTTTGTTCAATCAGGATTTGCCTCGTGGGGATGGTTTTAATGTACTTGATCAGAAAATGTGCGTCAATGCTGTCCAGAATTTTAATTAATCAGACCTCATAGTTGGTCTGTGATCGATTAATTTCGCATCACTTTGTCCAGATTTTCTTAATTAAGTCCACCTGGTCTGCGGTTTTGAATTGCTAGACAACTTTTTTCGATGGCATATCCAGGCGCGTCTAAACCGAGTTTCTTCATGTCATTTTACAATTAGGCCTTTGTTTATCTAGTTAAGTTCGCCTGGTCGGTGTACCTTTTGCTTTTAATCTGTATTCTGCTTTCAGTTTTTATTGGTTCAAGGTGCGACACCGTTTCCTTTTGATTAAACTGGACATAAGTTTGACAAGCCGCTTACGAAAGCAGAGTGCATGCGCGCTGCAACGTTTCAAAATTAAACCTTTTCGCAGACAACTACCTGCATTTCGTACTAGTATTGCTAACCTTTTTTGTTCATTTCCATAGCAAACTACCCTGAAGCTAGTCAGTACTGCCCAATTTGACAAAAACAAACAAAAATTACTCATTATGATGGCTATAATTCAGTGAAAAAAGAAACGCTTTTATGTCTTACTCAGAGCATTTTACTTATAGTGTAACCAATGTGTTTTGCCCTGTTTTGCAACAGAGTAAATCTAACCGAGTCAATCTTGCAGATTTTGACAAAAATTCAGAAAACATTTGCTTGCTTCCATCATGTCAGCGCTAACCTTTTGTTTTCGCGGTTTAACTTATTCCAAAGTAGCACACACGTTCAAATGTCAGAAGCGCAAAAACTTATTTAATCAGCAGTCTAATTTTATCAGTGGCCTTTTTCTTGTTAGGGAATCTGATCAACGTCGCGATTGCTGTTCTCTCACATCTTTGAACTGATATACTTCAAACATCTACCGAACATCTGCGTAACAGCGCTATATGCGTGTATCAACCGTCAAATTTATCGAAGTTGAAATGTAACGATTCTGCGCTACCCGCTTTGAAATGCGTGGAAACTCTCCAATACCCTGACCGCACGGAGGGAGCTGGCATGTTGGCAAGGCTGATTGCATGAGTCGACTTGCTCCTTTGCTTCTAAATTAAAGCCTTTCTGAGGCCAGTGAAAGTGGGACAGGGTACAACAAAAATCTCTTGACCAAATGATTTGTTAGCTTTCGGACACGACTGGTGAAATTAAGACAATTTATCAGTTTTGTCCCAACTTTAGAACACCTTGCATCCATGGTCGACCATATGGTCTCCCAATTAATATAACTACGATGTTCATAAACCGCCTCAGCTGTTCCACAGGTAATGTTTTCATCGCTGATGTCCATCAGCTTGTCAAGTGAAGTTTCTTAGAGAATAATAATCGGTTACTTAGCACAGAGTTGTTCAGCGTCAAACAAAGATGATGCTTAACCTCGACAACAGTGAGTTACCACAGACAGACTCACATTTATTGTACCACTGTTGTCTTTTGTTTTTGTGGAGAGAATTTACTTTCTAACTGCGTGTGTTGCTGAGAGACGTGCCAGGGAAGGACGCTTTTATCATACTACCAAATGGTCATTTGTGTGGATTGAGAGCTGCTTTCATTTGCACGTCCGCAAGCAGATGTGAAAGTTATGTTTTGTTATAAGCTTTTCAAAGGATTGCGACTTCTTTGAACTGCCGATTTGCAAAACCCACCACTGCTGGATTAGTGGTGTTTGACTTCATGATTGTGACAAATGGTACCATTGGCTTCTGAGCTGCCTTAAGAGTGGAGCTATTTCACTTCTACAGTAGGCATGGCTGTCTTTTTGCTGGCTGTTTTCCATTCTCCATCTTCCTTTTTTTCTGCATCTTCATTTCCCTATAGCAGGGTTTCTTAACCTGGGGTGCTAGCACCCCCAGGGAGTGCTGAAACCAATTTCAGGGGGTACTGGGGAAGGTCACATATGTGGCGGTCAAAGGTGAATGGAAGATATACTGTACTGGTCTTTATTTTAACTTTGTAGTAACCAGGTGTTAGCCAATGGTAAGGGGTGCTGGAAGCCTTAGGCGTGACCAAAAGGGGTGCTGATGTAGAAAAAGGTTAAGAAACGCTGCCCTATAGATAACAAACAGGTTGACTGCGTTTGCCTCCAGTTGCTGTCTTCGCCTAGTTGTTGAAACGACGTTACCTGTTACTGGCTGTTGTGTCTTTAGAGTTGGGTCATGAATGGCAAGTTTTCCTGTCGTAATATCCGCATAAGTTTTTCTGGTCTATGTGTAGTGTACAGTGTCATGTGCGATTCCTTTCTGGTTTCTTTTCTCATGCAAATACTAGTGAAAAATGTTTACGCGCTCAGTGGTATTAGTAGTTATTATTGCCGTAAGCTGAGCTCTTCAACTATTCGATTCCTTTTTATTTTTTCTGTTTTGACCTCTACCAGTACTTGTTATACTTTCTGCTTTGAGCTTTTCAGTTTCTGTCTTTAGTTGCTTTAGATCTCCGTATAGAAGTTAGTATCATTAATGTTTGTGAATTTTGAGTTATCTGTCACCAGAGCCAGTTTTGGTATTCATGGATCGCCAGATCAGTTGCACGTGAAGTTGCATCCTTTAGCACGCTAATAAACCTTAAGAGAAGGTCAACAACAATGTCTGTATCACTCTCATGCTCTTCTCCGTCTCGCTTGCCAAAGCCCTCGTTCTCAAATCTGTCCCTTATTAAATAGGAAATTGGCTGGTACCCAGGTCGAGGTGCAGTGGCGTAACTAGAGGTTTGAGCCAGGGAAAACTTAGCTGAAGGGGGCCCACTAGCCAATACTCAGAAAAAAGTTGACAAATGATAGAAAATCCGGATGTGCACGTCTATAACAAAACCTGACATCACCGGCAAATAACGCAAAAAAAACAACCCGCTGAAAACCAGCTGAACACCGAAATATAAGTTAAGTGGGGGCCTGATTTTTACATTTAGCCTGCCAGGAGAGGCAGTTCGCACTCCTGCCCCCCGTCAGTCACGACACTGCCGAGGTGGATTTATTTCGTGAAATCTACTGCACTACGATATTTGTAAATAATTTTTTGTTGTGTAAGGCTTCTAAGTGTTTACAGTTTTAATCATTCACTTTTGCAAATAGGTAAGTGCAACAGTATTTAAAGATGATGTATGGGCGTAACATTACGAAAGATAAAACCAAATGACCAGTTTTAACCTCTGTTGTACAGCAAGAAGGCATTTAGCATCACAAGGGAGCAAACGTATTACGTTTATGCAATACACAGAAATGTTTGCAATTGCCTTTACAATTGTTGAACAGACGGTCTTGAAAATATAGTTTCAGCACCAAAGATGACTTACATTGTGATTGCGTAGGATGAAATACGTGGGGCATACCCTATATTTACATCGTCTGCTCAAATTCACCCAAGTCTAGCCTCTATATCTTTTAGTTTATTGTGATACATGATATCAAACACGATTTTTGGTAGTAAACGTTCTTTTTGCAACTTTTCCAATATTTAAAAATTGTCAATGTGACCTATAGGGAACGGGAAAGACCAACGAAAAATTATATTGATCTTTTCCGTTCTAAGTTAAAACTTCAAGTACTTCAAAAACCAGTACATAAGCAAATTCACCAAACCTAGCGGAGAACAGTTTAGCTAGCTGAAGTGCACGACAGCAAAACGTTTTTGTGCATGATATGTTGGAATAAAGAAACTGAAAGCAAACCTTGTCCGATAGGCACTGTTTGAAGTAATCCCGCAATAAACGAGTATCTTCGACTTCATCCACTGTTGCATTTGAAATCTGGCTCTCAGTAGAAGCGCTGGTGACAGCTTGACGTTTTAACCGGAAGTGCTTTGGTTCATGACAACCTGCCAATTTTAAATCACCTGGTTCTCTCCGATCCTGACGAAAAGCAGATGTGCGCTTGGATATCAGGTTTTTATAAATTGTTCTTAAAACGAACGTACTAAAGTTTTGAACACCGAATATCTGATACTGCGACCCATTTTTAGCAATGTGGCGTATTCTCTTATTTTTTCACCACTACAATCAACAGAAGGCACCACGATCAAGAAATCACTACCTACCTGCAGTGGTCCCAATCCAACAATGCAGACACCCCACAACAAAGGCAAAGCAAACCAGCGCTTTCTTCATCTCTAAAATATTAATGTACACGTTTACAAGCCGCCAATGGCCAAATGCTCTTTTCGGTTGACAGATATGCCTCTCGGTGAAAGTTTCCTTGCACTAGACCCACGCCTGCTCTGTACAAGCTTGCTACTTCCAAAAGTTTGTGACTTGAGCCATGCCCGTTTATACATTCATCAAGTACTTTGTTCCTGCAAAAACCAGTATGAGGTGTTCGCCACGTTATGCTCAATACTAGATGTCTAAGGTCAAAAATTAAAGCGCTTTCGCAGCAACCTGGTGATAATGAACACTGGCACGAACAGCTACCACCTGTACTGTATGTCACCATAATAGCCGGGGGATAAAAATTGCTGATACTTGTTTGGTTTGCGCAAATGTCTCGATTTAGAACTGATGTTGCACATTTTTACACCATTGAAGTCGTCAATCCGAACTGCTTGCAGCTGAACAAACTATGAAGGGAAATGCGCTTGACCACAATATATTAACAATATGAAGCCACCTACAGCATCAAAACAGGCTATTTATTAAAAAATACTTTCATTTCCCAAATCGGATGCTCGCGATAGCTGCACAGCAATTACTGTCTCGCAGAATTACTATCAACAAGATAATCGTTGAAGTGGTTGCTAGCAAAATCCAACTTCGAAAACCTTGCGAAAACTTTTATTAAGTACGTTGTAACAGGAATCACGTTTCTCCATGTGCAGAACCACTGTTGGGAAAATTAGTTTCATATTTCTTCAAAATAGAAACACGCACAATTGAACAGTGCATTTTCTTTAAACCTACTGATCTAAAAATAAGGTTCAGTATCCATATTCTTAAAATAAAATGACAAAAGCGCATTTGTTGGAAGAATTCACTAGATATTCTTGTATGAACGCACAATGTCAATAAACATCAAGACATTTGCTAAGACAAAACTTTCTTTTTCACCAATTTCTTTCCAATTTTTCTAGCATGTTGCATCAACCTTTTTCAGAAAACTTGTACTGATTCTTATTATTCTATCTGTACAAGATATAAAAACAAGTTCTTTAATTATGTTTATTCAGAATGAAGCAGGTTGAATTAGGATGTTAACCCTTCCAGAAATTTAATTATTTGAAAGCTGAAAGCTTGCTCGCAAAGGTTGTCTTTTCTAAACAAGCTTTTTCAAAAGTACTACCGAGCAATCCGCAGCAAAAACTGTCAAGACGTTAAAGACAGGGGTGCACTGCTAAAAACTGTCGATTAAATTCGTTAGAAATCCGATTTTCTCATTTTAAGTACTTCGGTTGTCCTAGTTAATTATTTCGGTTTTTCTAGTTAAATGTCTCGGATGTCCCAGATACCGTTTGGCAGAGTTGGATCTGGCTAGTTTGTGAACAATGATATTATCGCGATAAAAGGTAGCTGTGAACAGACTTTGAAAGGCGCTTTCCGGAAAGGTCAGTTGTTAGTAAAAGGCTCCACTCTGGTGGGCCATAAACCTTATCAACACACGAACGACGATTAAAAGCTCTACTGCAGGTTTGTGACATTTCGAGGAATCAGCGGACTGGGCTCTACATTCATGACTTTACGGTGATTCAGACTTGCACGTATTTGTTTTCAAGTAACTAGTTTCAACAAAGGCGACGTCTGATCAATCAGCATATTTTTCATAGGAAATCGATTTCACGTTACACTACGCATCCTCAGTCCTGCATTCTGCAAGCAATGCTTGCGGGTGAAAAGTTAAATTAGGCTAAAGCAAGAGCAGATAAAGGAAGCAATTTCAAGGCTGAAATGAACAAATAAAACACAAACTGTGCGGCGCAAGTAAAAAACTGGAAAATACGTCGTTCTCAAAATACTGCTGTCACTGAATCTGAGAAACTGTCTGACAACAATTACCGAGCAACGCAATAAACCTGCACTGACGGAATCGCGCCGCAATGACTCAAAACAGAGCATTGGTAAAATGCATAAGCAGAACTGCGTTTAGCGTAACGTTCCAAAAATTTAGCATTTTAAAGGGCACTCCCTAGAGTAGCGTCCGCACACCTTACGAACGCAGTTAATGCAACCACTTTACAAATAACTGGAACAACCGTTGTTTCTGTAACAAAATAAACAACTGGTTACAGGGAAAACTTAAAATGATTGTCGTTAGAAGATATAAAAAAGCAGCGAAGAACACATGAAACAGTGTATTTTATAGAATTTTATGATGATTAACTTGCTTGTACTTGATATCGTCGTTTGTCCGGACTTACGTGCAAAGATGACGATTTACTAAACAGTCAAAGGACAGTATTAGTTAGTTGGTAGCAGTGCAAAGTTTTTCATCCTAAATCAGTGGTGGGCAATTAATTTGGCTTGGGGGCCACTTTGAGAAGGCCGCGTGTAGCGGAGAGTCGTACCTTCTAATTTCATTGCAAAATAAGTAAGATAAAAACAGTAATGGCACACAGAAAAGGTTTTGTTATAATTGTTCTTGCGCAAATGCACTTTATTCAGCGCAAGCAATTCAATGATAGAAATGTAACCTCACACAATTTTAAACAAATTTCAAGATTGAAGACTTCTCCTGAATGCTTCCACGGGCCACTGAAAATGCTGTGGCCGGCCACATGTGTCCGCAGGCCGCTAATTGCCCACCGCTGCCCTAAATAATACCAAACTGTTGAGAATTTTCACACCTATGTAAAACATGTTGTATCATTGGCAATGTCATGTGCTTTACATGTCCTAACAAGGATGAAGAAGATTTTTCAAAATATTGCAATCTTGGAGAGGCATTCCATCTTCAATACCACGCTATTGAACAGAACAAAATTTGTTTTAACAATGTTGTCACCCAATATGGAAACCAATTATATACCCAAGAAAAAATGGAATCATAACCGGTGATAACCATACTGTTCCAGCCGATTGCTAGTGTGTTAAATGAGGAAAAACTTTTCCGTAGATTCATCGATGGCATAATTTGAATAACCGCATCAAAAACTTCAAATGAACGCATTCAACAAGAACCAACTTCAACATTGTCAATGATGTTTTAGAACTAACGTTTCGCCAAGCCTGGAGATGTTCCCAGACGGGCGGAGCAGAATTCCTCGACGTTAATAATTGCATAATTAAGGAGATGATGTTGGGTTTGTCACTAAAAACTTTGTAAAAGTCACAGCGGAAGGAAAGCAGTTTAATGACAGCAAATCACACCACCCAAACCCGACATTTAAGTCCATCTCATACGACAAGCCATAAGTTTGAGGGTTCTCAACCCTAAGAGAAGAAAATTACCTCACCAGCTTAAGGCTTATGAAAGGATTTTCTCAAAATGTGCTTTGTGGTTCAAAATTTGTCGCAGCTTCCTGCAGGAAACGATTTGATAAGATCTATACATGAAAGAGTTATAAAATACATGCAAAAGTTATAAAATACTAAAACTGGATGAAAGCACTCAGCAAAATTAGAATAAAAAGTTAAAGGAAGTGGTTGAAGTTAAAATAATCAGTGGACTTATACATTTTCCTGTAAGTGTATGGATCGCTTTTTTAATACGTTCATATCACTGGGCAATAGGTTTGACAGTGAACACCAGCATGACTTAGACTCTCACCGTGAAAGGAAGCATGTCTGTATCATCTTGCTGTTTCATCCACACTCGCTGTTATGAAAGTACATGCTCTGTTTCTTCATAAAAATAAAGTTGTCAACTTGCAATAACTTCAGAAAAGTAATTTGTCAGCGTCGCATAAGACCGCTTACTTGTTCTATAATGTAAGTACGTTTTGATTAAAAAGCAAGAAAAGCCAAGGCAAACCTTTCTTCAAATTTATTTTCTATTTTCATTGTCAGGACGGTTAAAGTCATTCCACACATGTGCAAGATCCACCTTGTTACTTATGGCTTTGCATCGCCTCGAGTATTTTATCGACAAAAACATCATCAAAAGTTACAAAATTTATTACTGATCGCATAAATGAGATTTAACCTTAAGGAGTTTTGGAAGTGCGATTGAAATTATAAAAGGCATGCAATATTTGACTTCAAAATAATAGACGGTTTTAGTGTGTTTACATAACGTGCTTACCTTGCTTGCCTATCACATATATGTTTGATATCACCTTATTCTTAAGCTTACCAATGAAATAAACACAAGCAAGCTTTTGAGAATTGCAATTTTTTTCTTGGCTTGTTTTTGCAGTCGTTTTCTTTGTTTTTTGATATAGTTTTCATCTTATACGGTTTGAGGAGTAATTCTCAAGTAACAGGAACCACTAATGTGTTGTGCATTGTGGCTTCATACGCGTGGACGACAGGAGATATCTCATCACACTACTGAGAATTTTAAGGTTCTCGACGGTTTTTGTATGTTAACCATGGAATACTTACGCGGGAAGCGCGCACCCGGGTCAAATGAGGTCATTCACGTGACACTACGTAAGCGGAAGTTGGCGCGCTTTCAACTCTTCAGTAGCTTCATGTTTTTGTGTGACTTGTAAATAGGTGCGCTTGTGGTCATCCACGCTCTTCTAGATTTTGCACAGGGAGTGAGGTTCGGGTCTGGCACACCCGACGAAAGTATTAGTGTGTGTGACCGGGCAATGCTGACCCCACGTTATGGTTAGAGTGAGTGGCACTGCAAAAAGCTGAAACTCACACAGTGCATGCTTCTAGTGTCTTGTTAGCAGTATACAAAATGAGAAGTTCTTTACGCCCATAAGATTTTTTTTATGAGTAATTCAGTTCAGGCATACATGACACCGCTATATCAGGCATATATGACACCTTCGACACCCTACTTACTTTTCATCAAAAATCGTATGATATTACAGTACAAAGTAACTTTGTTAGTGCTCAAACTGCTCAGTGAGACTTATATTTTCAGTGTAGCTTCTGTGATAAACTGCAGTTGAAGGAAAGGGTATTTTTTTATTTTTGAAAACCGGGTCATGCACACCCGACGTAAGTATTAACGTGACGAAAAACTAAGGTAAGTGTTCCAGGGTTTTAAATACGATTCCCTTTCAAAACAGACCATTCGAAACAGATCACGTTCACAACAGACCTATTCATGACAGACCCGTTCATAACAGACCACGTTCATAACATACCAGTTAATAACAGACAATGTTCATAACTGGTTCGCAACTTGCCGCTTTCCTGAGACATTCTGGACATATGGCCCAAGCAACGTTACTTGGGTATCTCGATTCGGAGAAGTGGCTCGACATTCAGGGCTTTACGAATTTCACAGCTACGCACTTTTTCGAGAAGTGTCACACCGTGAACTCTTCGCAAAATTCCCATCTCTACCTGCTGCACTTGGGACAGTATTCTTTCAGTCATTACCCAAGACGATTCATGACCACAGGTGAAGATCGGGAAAAACAAAGACCGATTTAGAAACTGACGGCTTTGCGGTGTTTGAAAGCTTCCATTTGTCACCACAGAGCGGTAAATCGCACGCAGAACTGCGTTTGCTTTACCAATCCTTGTATCTATCTCCTTGTTCCGTCTTCCGTCACTTGTGAATACCACTGCAAAATACTTAAACTTTACTTAAAGGTTCTTGAACTTCTCCACCTGCAGCGGTTTATTGGCACTAACGTGCAGCATACACTAACTTGGGCTTCTGGAGAAACATAATACCTCGTTCTTTTTCGTTCTGATTTTCATTCCAGCTTGGTAGCACGCAGCAGAAAACCATTCAAGTGCATGTTTGAAGGCACTGTTGAGAACATGCTAGCAGTACCAATCGTCCACAGAAAGCAAACAGTTGATCTTGAAGCCAGGGCCAGATTTACCAATAGGCTTTGTAGGCTTAAGCCTACTAGGGCCTCAACGTCCAAGGAGGCCTCTAGAAAACTGTGGTACACATAGAATTGCCGGTATATGATCAGTTCGATTACAATTCTTCAACAATTTATGTCTAAATTGTTCATTACATTTAGTTTTATTCATCTAATCAGATTTCGTGTTATAACGCCATGGTCTTCCTACAAGTTTTTATGAAATCTCAATATGACGGTTGGTCAAGAAGTGTTTCCAACCCGGGTTTTCCCGCACCCGATACCCGTTTTTTTTCAACCACCAAACCCGGATATAAAAAAAACTGGAATTGCTGTTGCATTCAAAAATTAGCAATTCTGATAGCACATGAAGTTTTAGAGTGGCGCGTCTAACGGCGAAACTAGCACATTTGTACTTTCAACTATTAGTATGAGGCACGAGGTGCGGAGTTTGCTCGCTGACCATCGTACGTTGTTGTTGGTCCGTTTATAACTTCATTCAATTGACCTATTTAGACGGATCGTGACGTCATTTTGCACATATTGGGTGTCTACACAAACATTAGTCTTTTGGCTAACCTAATTATTAAATAACTACCATGTCAGGTAGTTCTTCAAAGCTATGCCGTAATTGCGTAGTTTCTAGTCATTTATAAGTTGTTATGTGTTAGTTCATGTACAAACTGTGATTCTTTGCAGAATCGATTCGTTCCTTTTCAGTTTGCAGTAACTTTCTATCAAATATTTGGCTTTCCTTTAGAAGCGACTACAGCATATCTTTAATCATACACATTCAGTTTAAAGACGTTAATAATCAAAGAAAATTAGAAGCTGAAAGTCATTTCTTATACAATAAGGCTTAGCAAACACCAAAGTGCAATTTGTGCTCCGTTATACAAAAGGAGGAGTTTCAAGCACTGAAAGTTTAACCACCATTTGAAATCAAAGCACATAACCCATGTTATCCATGAGAGTGAAGACAACAAAACTATTCCGGCACAGGATGAGATCCGATCACAAATTGTGATAAAGGAAATGAGTCTTTTTGAGGTTGCAAAGAAGAGGCCAGATATTGTAACCTTAAAAAACAGTGCCACGCCTTAATTACAATCAAAATTACAATCAAGCCCACATCAGTAGAACCAGAGAGGGTTTTTTCAGCCACGGGACTATTTGTCACAAAAGTCAGAAACAGACTGTCACTGAATGATGAGAGTGTGCTTTGATTGTCATGCGCCAGCGTTATAAAAATGATTAAAACACTGTGCCTAACTTAATAATTCGCTAATAAACTGCGCAGGAATCAACAGTGGTAATTTCACAGTGATATTGAGTTCTTATCGGTCAAAATCGCATTCATTTCAAAACCCGAAAAAAACTGGTTTCTCAGCTACCCGAAACCCAGGTTTTAAAATTTTGTCCCCGAACTGGAAACATAGTCAAGACTCATGCCGACTATAATGTCGTCATACTCAAAAAGTAAGTTGGCTGCGTGCTGCGTTTGGTGAATCGTGTCGATTTTTACGTGTGAATCAGGCGAAAGAACTTGTGGTTGATCGTGTTTGATATGCTATGCACCTGATCTAAGCTTAGGTTATACTGCAGATAAGAGATATGTGTAAGGCTAGCATTATACTACAATAAAAACATGGTTGCTATGATCTTGAGCAATACAGCAGTTTTGTTAACGTTTCTACTCATTCAGAAATCAAATTGCTATTGAGTACTTGCTCCTGTACCGATCCAGAGATTTTGATGAGCTATAACAAGCAAAGGTCACTTTGCCAAATGGCAACCACACAACTCTAACCCAAGGAGAAAAAGAATAAGCAAACAGCAAGAAAATGACGGAACAGCGTTTGGGTCTGATGCCTTAGATTAGTGGTTCTTAGTTTATCAACCACGCGGAGCTTTATTTTCTTAGGTCACTAGCTGCTCAGGAAAAAGGTCTTTTTCGATGTTCAAAAGAATTGAAACTGAATCACAATGTTCCAGGTTAGGTTGTCCACACTCGGTATTCGGTGCACTAAAAGTGACAAACTTGGGCAAACAAATTTTATTGAATGCCTAGATGATTTTGTTATGAAGACGGCCAAGACAAAAAACCTTTTTAATTGTAAACTGTAGGGGTCACCAACGTGGTGCCCGCGGGCACCAAGTCGCCCGCAAGGACCAAGTAGGCCCGCGGGCCTGTTCTAAAAATAATATTACCATGATTAATATCTTCACATTAACGAATATCAATAATAAAATACTTGAAGGTAAATTGAAAAAAATTTTTATTTCAGAAGTGTGTATTAAAGTAGTAACCCTACGCATCAATCGGTACACAACAAGTAACTCGCAGTTTCAAAAAGGTTGGTGACCCCTGGTATACTGTGCCCTGAGTCTGTTCAGCCTTACTTGATTCGATGATTGTAGCTTTTTATTTCTTAATACGCATTTCAATAATGACACCATAAGGGAAGCATCTCACATCCTTTCTTGCGATGGTTTTAATGCGTTCGATTCTTTCGCAGTCGGAAAAAGTAACAAGCACGCGAATCGTGATGCTACCAGTTGCAACCATTTGGGTCGTTTTACTTGACGTGAATTGCTCGTGTGTGCGAGATTTTTACAGCCGTGGTCCCAACGGCCGCTCCACATATGTGTAGTAGTGGGTTTGGTTTTTAGAAAATTGTTAACTTTGGATGCGACTGTTTAGCACAAATAAGAAAAAAGAAATGTGAAACTTACGCAGGCCATGTGTTTTGTCAAAAATTTAACCGTGATCTCTTAGGTTGGTTCGCCTGTCGAAATTAATAATCCTGTTCCCGCCAGCCAAGCCCGATTTCCACAATTCCGTGCCATTGAACACTGTTGCGTCGAAAGTAGCAACAAGCGCAGTGATCGTGGGGCGTTCTAGTAAGGATTTACAAATCATTTATTGACAGTACTTTTAATAGAGCGTCAATATCGTCATTTTCGGCTTTGCGCTTTTCCATTTTTCCCTCGTAACAGTGAGAGATGGGGCCTCACACGTGGATATCCTAGGGCTAAATCCGTCCTGCTTGCAGCTCCCAACAGTGAAGCCATCGTCGACTCGACAGTGGCTGTTTATCCAAGTCATACAGACAGACTATGAAGAGGGTGGTGTGTGGTGAAAGCACACACCCATGTCACTAACAACAGGTGGCCGTCAACACTGTACTGGCGCAACACTCGCCACAGATTTTCACGAGGAAGCCGGTCGTGTACTTTTTTCGAGGTCGACAAAACATGTGTAGACATCTTGGCATGCTCCCAAGATTTCTCGAAAATTTGCCGGAGAGCGAAAATTTGGTCGGCAGTGTTACAGCCGGGACGAAAACCTCACTAGGTATCATCAAGCTTTGGCATACACGTTTCCAGGGAGGCTAAAGCGAGAGATGCAGGGACCGATTTTCAGGGGGGACATGTTCCCCCAACGTTTGGACAAGTGGGGGCACAATACCATTTGTACCCCCAATATTTTGTGATAAAAATGATGTAGTTGTAGAAATTTCGTGGTTACATTACTGTTGAAAAAAAAACAACAATAAACCGGGAAATAAATAAGAAAATGAACATTATCATTGGAGTACCTACAGACACAGCGTACAGATTTACTATGTAAAGATCGACCTTAGCTGGGCACTTGAAGGTATTCCGTGAAATGGAACCAAATGTAAGGTGCACGTTTCCTGCAGCTGAGGATTTGTAGAGGCTACTTTTAACATCACCTGCAAGTTCTTGTGAAGCAGAGCCATCCTTCAGTGTCCACGCAGGTTGAAAACATGACTGCTCTGTACCATGACCCAAGTACGCCTAAATCATGTCGTTATTTGTCATGTACATCAGGAGTCAGGATATATTACGTGAATTAACCTGCCAAGATATTGCCAAGGGATTTGTAAGTCCAATGATGAAAGGTGCCGTGTGTTTGGAAAAATGTAAATACTATCTCCATCCCATGTACATGACAAACAACAGTATAACTTAGGCGTGATTTTGAGTTATTGTAGGGTGCAGCCATGCCAGTTAATGAACTCTGAGAGATACATGCTTATAAATTGGAATTGCATTATGTAGCTGTCAATTATTTGAATCTTAGAGATACGTGTTCATAAATTCTACTTTTAATGCATTGTTGATGCCTTGTTTGCTTTTATAATTGAAGTGCTGTGTAATTCTTCAAGTGCTAATACTAAAGTTGTGTATACATAGTAACGAAGCAAATACCTAATAAGCATTGTCAAATGCTGTCACTGTACTATACAACTGCCACAAGGCCATGGGCGTGCGTAGACAGGAGGCGCTTGGGCCACGGTCCCCAAAACATGTAACTTCCATAATTGCCAATTTTTTCAAAAAGGTTGTACAACTCTTGAGTGAACATGGAGCGGTCAACGAAACGAAAACAATAATGTATCACACAAAGTTAGTCAACTCGGTCTCTGGTGAGATGCCTAGGATGTTAGCACATTCACTCCTCCCTACCTTTTTGTGCAAGGGGATGATCATCCCAGCTAGCCAAACTTTCGGTACCCTCCCAGAACACAATGACACTTGACACGCACGAGTCAGCAAAAGAACTCCTCGACTGAACGCTTTAAGCATTTCAGGTCGAATTTCATCACATTTATCACACCCTGCAGCCTTCTCGCAACCTTCAGTATTTTGGAACTTGGAAGGACTGCATTTTGCTACCCCAAATGTACCTGCTGTGTGACCAACATTATGATTTAAACTGTATTTAAGAGATCCTTGAAATACTTTCTCCATTTGCCACGGATGTCCTTCTCATTGCTGAGTAAGATACCATTCGATCCTTGATGGATCTAGTAGCTTGCGGTATCTTTCGCCCCGAAGACACCACATAGTAATTCTCCCAGGATTGCATTGTGGTCTTGTTCACTGTGAGGGCTGCAGACTTTCGCGCCTCAGCGTATCGCAAATGCAAAGAGTCGGCTTTGTTTTGAAACCATGCCTTGTCGGCTACTTTCTTTGCTTGAATAATATCTTCCATCAAGGAGTTATTTTTGTCATTTTTTGCCACACCGAGTCGTTTCCGTCCGCATACTTGAGCATCAGAGCAAGCTACAGCTACTTTGAAACAGCTTCCACTCCACCTCTGAGTCCGTTGTGCATTCCGAAAGAGTTGTGAAAACTTTTCTTGCATTTTGTCCGCCAGGTCCTCCCACTTCATTTGGTAGAATCTCCTGGTCTTGCACGTTCGTGTATGCCCTGGCGGTTTTTCCAGACGTAAATTGTAGAGCACTAGGTGATGATCGGTCAACAGTTCTTCCCCCCTTTTGACACGAACGTCCAACACTTATTGGTACAAGTCAGATCAAACTATGTAGAAATTAATGAGCGACCGCTGACTCGAAGAATCTCTGCACCATATGTACAGTAGGCTACTTATGCTAATATATGTGTTGGAAGAAAGTGTTCATGAAGCACTGTGCGTTGTTACAGCACAGCTGCATGAGGAGTCTTCCGTTGTCATTTACGTCACCATCTCAACACCGACTGATCACACCCCTCCATATCCCAGATTGCTTCTCACCGTATGTGCTAAACGTATGTGGGGCGGCAATAGCTCAGTGGTTAAATGTCCGCTTCCTATTTGGAAGGTTGAGTGTTCGATCCACAGCCATTGAGTGAATTGCCGTAGTGCTCCTTGGGCGTTGACCAGACTTCGGCCTGCTGCCAATTGCTGTCACCAAAAAAAAACACGTATGTGCACTGACGTCTTCACTTCTCCCAGAAGGGTCGTAAATTCTTGGTACAGTGCACTTGCGTTTAGGCCGTAGGCAATAGGCACATATACCTGTCTTACATACATGGAGCGGCCCAACAGCTTTAACCTCCACATGCAAACCCTTCATCTTGGTGGGATCCATTCAGCAATACAGTTTGCGAACCGAGGGCTTACAAGTACCCCACTGCAGCCTGAGCAAACTTTGCTGGTTCAAGCCGGAAGAGAAGAGTTTCCACACATCGGCCAGCTCTACAGTGTTAGAACCACGACGCTTAGTCGAAGAGATGTTAACAATATCTAGGGAATATTATTTGGCTTCCTCAAGCAGTTCGTGTTCTTTTCCTATGAATGAAGCTACGCTGCAGTTTCCATTTGCAAGCTTGTGGTGAGATTGCTGTTTATTGCTGCTTACGCGTGGCTTTTAAGTATCCCAGAGTAGAAGCACTCTACGCTGACACCATTTGCCTTCCCAGATGCGTAGAGGCGCATAGTGAAACCTCTATGTTTGGATATCTGGTGGGAGAGATTGTTGCTAATTTTTCGAACAGGTCCTTCCAGTGGTGTACGAGCTGGGTGTGCAAAGCTGCAAGCGCAGCCCGAAAGGTTTCGCTTTTCGAAAATTCGGGCACAGACGCTTTGAAATTTATTAACACTATTGATGAAAATAAGATTTTTGTGGTTGAATGTATAAACAAAAGTTCATTATGTCTTAAAAACACACCGAATATAAAATCAGCAAACTGTTTCTAGTAACTCGATTTTAGTTTGTGAGAGTTGATAAGTAACTGACTCACTTGAAAGTTTCACCAAAAATGATGCATTTAGGGCATTTCATTTATGTGCTTTACTCATTGTAGGCCTACTCTGTGGGAATCGAGTATGCTGCAGCAGGGCCGCAACCAACTGATATTTTCGGGGGAGGCAAAATGATGTAACTTGTTGTTGTACCCAACAAATACATACGTTTGTGAAAATTTCGGGGGTGCTACAGGGTACTTCATATTAGCAGAGTCCATGCCAGGCAAGTAGAAAATATCTTTTGCTTTTAATTTAACGATAGTGTGCTGTAGTGTTTGGATTAACACATTTTGCCATACAGTTAGTTGCATATATGTGCAGTTGAACAGACAATGTTGTGATACTCGTGGCACCATCATAATATGAATAATATGATACATGTCACATATACCGGTATGTCTACAGAGAAGGAAGCAGCTTTAGGCCTACATCAGCTAGTTGTGAAGTTTCTTACTGACGACAATAGTTGGAATGTGAATGGAAGTACAATCCTCAGAACTGTGGGGGGCAGACGCTCAAACTCATGGTACTGGGCCAGCTGGTTTCTGCCCACGTTCTTGCACAGTCCAACTTATGTTTTTTCAGTCGGTTTCTTAAGAGCCAAATTTCAAGTAACAAATTTAAAATTTTCAAGGCTGTGGCAACAGTGGCGTACGCAGAAAATTATCATGGAGGGGGTTCCATTCAGTGGCATATGGTGGTCGTTTGTATTTGGTGTGCGCTGTTTGTGACGTCACAATTTGACGTCACTCATGTTTCCAAAGCAACGTTTTGGCGAAGTTTGTTGACATAATAGGTGTCGTAAGAAGTACAGATGCTTTATTCAGAGCGAGCTCTTGACACTTGCAAACCGTGCAATTTCACAGGGAACTCAATAAATATGTAATGGGAGTGTTGTCAGATAACTTCACCGCTGGCATTTTCGTTAGCTTCATTATGACTGTTTCTGTTTCTGATATCGAGGGAATTCTGAACAAATTAATAATTTGGTCATGAATTGCAACAACTTGTTAAGTGAATGTAGTGAGCACGTGTTGTGCTGATTTGTATGACATCAGTCGTCGCGAAACTTCCAGAAGGGCCCCCAATTTGAACTAGCCTCGGGCCCCGAAAATGAAAATTCGCCTCTGAGTACCGTTTTTTTCTTTTTCATTCTTTTTTTGTAACCGCTTTCATACAGATGGCCCGAATCTCTCTCACGCTCAGATGCACTATATTGTCATGTTGTTACTGTACTGAAGAGTCTGGAGTAGACTAGACATTTGCATTTTCGCCCGTTTCAAGGTAAATTATGAAGTTATGCCTCTGCGCAGTTTTGCAAACTTTTAGTTAACATTGAGTCGTCATAGGAAAGATCGTTGCGCGGAGCCCCCAAAAGCACGTGACCCTAGGCCATGGCCTATTTAGCCTATGCGTAAATCCGTCCCTGGCTGTTTGCTCAGCTCGCCAAATCCTGTACGCGACGTATCTCCCAGTCATATCATCGATAAAAGAACAGAAATGATTATCGGGACTCAAATCTTTGTTTCAAGTGCACTTCAGTTAAAAAAAACAAACAAAACAAAACAAACGCCGCAATCTGACATATAAATATGAAATCTCAACACTTTGCCACTGGAAACAGAGAAAATAACAACAAAAGCGAAATGAACAATTACAGACAGAATGAGCGCATAGCGAAAAGCAGCAGTTTCACCTGAAGCTTTTCCGAATAAAAAGTTGTTTGCTGTGTGCACTGCTCTGAGTGTTGCAATAATTGGTTCGCTTTTATTGAAAATAAGAAGCGTTTGCATTTCGAACAAAATAAATAAGACCAAGAGCATCGTCGTTCATCTGAAAATGTTAGGTCAGCATAAACCACACGTGCGTTTGCATTTTGCTCGAATTGTTTGATCGGTTCCACACCTTCCTCGCAAAACACTGCAAAATGTTCCCCAAGATGAATCATCGGAGCAGGCATCTGCAACGACACTCTAGTTAACACTGCCCATAACACACCGATGTCTCTTGGCAGAACTTGGAATGATTCGTGTAAGGAACTGTGCAGGTTGCATGTACTTTGCAGCATTTATTGGGACTTTACAACACTACAAACTTCAAATCTTTGCACTCCACACAAAAAATAAAAGAACTTCCAAGGAGCTGCATCACCAACAAGCCAGGTCCGCATTCACTTTTAAATTTATTTTTGACAAAGAACTTCCTGGTTTCGATTTCAAAGGTAATCCCAGTCCCATCGCCACGGGGTAATTTTGGGGGGTTAGACCCCCAAACAGAGCTCTAAGCCCCCCGAAATTGAATTATGAAGCACTATAAATTGAAGGAGTTTTTATCAACTTTCAGAATGTCAAGCCTCCCTGAACAAACATAAAGTCCCCCTATTGAAAACTTTCTGGCGACTGTTCTGGGTAAACCGTATAGTCTGTAAAACATCGGTAGGCCCTAGCTCGTTTTCAAAAAAATATATTTTTTGGGTTTTTTCTGCTGTATGTGCAGTTTGTAAAGGTTACACGCATTTCAATCTTCTATTGTGCTGTCTATGCAGTGTCAAAAGTCTCATAAAATTCCCTTTCTGAGATGTCAGGAGTCACAGCAACGTGCTACGCAATGAATTTTGAGAAAATCCGTGATCAGGGTCTTGAGCAGAAAAATTTTCAAATAGCATGGTTGCATAAAAATATCGCTAGGAGCACGGAACAACTTTATAAAGGTTTTGCCTGTTAAACCCGTAGGCTTAAAACCAGGAAACATTTTAGGGAGCGCACAAATTGTAGCCTTCAAGTGTGTTCAACGAAATGAGAACACTTCATTCCGCATCCTCCTAATTGCGCGCAAACCACTTGTCATAGAAATAGGCGTAGACTTACTGGCTCGGCAGCACGTCAACCTGCAATTAGCATCCATGAAAGCTTTACGAGTGAGACACTCTTTCTTTTTCTCTCGACAGTACGTTTCTCCTCTCCCGTCTGTGTAGGATGCGCAAGGATCTGCCCAGAAACATTCGCTGTCAGTATTGCGACAGTTGTTTCAAGCGGGAATTCGTTGAGATAACGTGACCCTGTTCGACCAGTTTGCGACGTACCACAAGAATCTTTACAAATATTAACTGACTCGTTCCTTCACTGATTGTTGAACAGAATGTTTATCAACGTACGCAGCAAAAATATCTGGTCCAAAAGTTTAAGTGTTGCAATAGAAATTGGTGATTTCGTCACACAAGACTCTTATCCGATCTTAGAATAACCCACTCTATTAATCTATTAATTTTTCCGAAACAATGCAGTCAACCAGAGCAGAAAGAAACTGCTTGGCAGTCTTGCTTGTATGTTTGTGCATTTTGAAATCGAGTATTCAGCTTTCTTACCTTGCGAGACTCGAGCAACAAGTGTTAAATGTGCTAGTTTCAAAATAAAACTATGATACCATTAGTCTGGAGGTTCGCTTCTGGAATGCAATTGCTGGACTACGTTTAGGTGCTTCAAGTAGATTTATATGATGGCATTGTAAAAGCATGGATATATATACAGCAATCATAAAACACACCCACTTTTGCTCTTAATTCGTTAGACATTGATGTACTACAAATCATTACCAGTTCCATTCGGGGTAATTTAAGTGACTGCTCATTGGGGTATCAGCTTACTGATTAAATACGGTACATGAAAAAGAACTTTATTTTTATGAAACTATATTTTCTGTGTTTTGAAAACTCACCAATGGGACATGGTGGAGCGGAGCAATTCTTTTCCATTCGACTTTCTCCCAAGCACGTTGCGTTTAAGCAAATTCTGAAAATACAAACAAGCATTTCAAGAACACGCAAATACAGTTTCTAAACTCATTTAAGAAATGCTGTCACGCAAAGCGAGTTAAACGTAATTTATGTAGGAAAAAATCTTTCTGTGCGAAAGTAAATTGTGGAACAGGAATGACCAATTCTTCCTTAGCTGCTGCGTTCTGGTTGTGTTGTCTTCATTTTATATAGGAAAGCAATTTAACTTGCATGGTCTATTGCTCCTGTTTTAGGCCATTACCAACCCATTGAAAAGTATTTAGCGTGCTGTATTTTTCTGCAAATAGTTTTTGAGTAAGTTGCAATTAATTGTAATAAAACCCTAAAATCTTGTGCCTCTTTTAATATTATGGAAATAAGAGAGATAGATTGCTGTAGTTGCTTGTGCAAGCTTTTGCGTGGTCAGTCTGGTTCAGTATCTCTCTTAAGCAATTTTCTCATGTGAAGGCACTCCTGTTCTGTTGAGAATGTCAATACGAGCAGTTTTGCTGTATGCAAATGTGCTTCCTTTTCCCTTACGTACGAACTTGGGTGTTGTGACCTTGGGTTTGAAACAAACCATATGAGCTAACAACAACAAATGAAATAAAATAGGTTCAAAATTTGCACGCATGTTCCAGAAGCGTTTTCGCGTTTGTGGATTCATGCCAGCGGCCTTTCGACAAAACGCAAAGACTTTATTTCCAGCCCTATGCTTAGGCTAAGCTCGCAGGGTATTTGCACCGCACTTACCTCCTTTTAACGGATACACCTGTTCCGCACGTAACATCACAGTCACCGTACGGGGACCAACGACTCCATGTGCCGTAGCATTCAGTCACGTTGCAGATCTCTTTCTCGGCTTGAGGACCCGCGCACTGATTAGATCTGCCTGTCCCTTCGCAAGTTCGCTGCCTCGAGCGGGAAGAGTTCCCACATGTAGCTGAACATTCTGACCACGGTTGCCACGCCGACCACGTTGCGAGACAAGGCTGTGTGCTGCATGACTGAGTTTCTTCATTTCGCTGACAGTTTGATCCGTTTTTATGACACAGAGATAATGTTCTTTGTTGCACTCCGCCTCCACACGTCACAGAGCAAGTGGACCATAGAGTAACGCTCCGCACCAATTGCACGCAGGTCTTTACGTTGCATTTCCGCTCTGCAAACATCAGTAATCTTGATATCATTTTCATCGTCGGTTACTGCCGTTTCATAAATTAACAAAAACACGGCGTTACAAACGAAGTTTTTTCCCGCCGTTTTTTCCTCAAATGAAGTGACGAGCATGTACCTTGGAAGCATGGAAGCCCTTTGTGTCCAAAGTTTTTCGAGCTACACGAAGCAGTTTTTATAAATCTAAAGAGTAATGTTATTGTTCTACTGCGACCTTCAAGTCATATATCAGCAATCAGCATTGCCCGAGTCTAATCCCAGAAAACCTCGTATGACCATTTTCTTCCACTGTTTATCCAGCTTAGCTCAGGTACCGGAAACCTCTGAATGGGAAATACACCATTGCACGTCTTTACCAATCTCTCCTTTTCCTATGATTCACCCATTCTATCTGTGACTTGTACATTTTGAAGGTCTACATCTACTGGTTGGTTATCCAACAAGAAACAAAGACATAAAATGTGGTGTGTGAATTCTACCGCTTCTCTTTAACCTTATCCGCTCTATTTCCGCTGGTTGTAACTCTTAGAAGCTGCACCAGCAATAAGTTTGTGGTTTTGGTAGTTACGGAATTTTGGAATCGTCAAATCATGTCAAGGTGTAAAAATTGGTAAATACAAAGACTGATTTCTCTTGTCGCATACGTACCTTGTCTAAGTGGAATCGAAACGAAAACGCCACAGCCACCTGGCCTGTTGCAGTGGCGATCCCGGTACTGCTTTCCGCCATTGCAACTCACTGAACATGCCGACCAACTCGACCAGTCTGACAAGCCTGTAATAATATTTCCAAATGTAAATAACTTTTCCTGTACGTGGTGCCATTTGCATTTTAAAGCTGAGAGAAACAAGTGAAGAAGCCTATTCCCACAGACGTGGTTACCGTCTATTGGTCCAGTCCTGCAGCAACTTTCGGCGCAGTGCCTGCTCATGAAGTTGCGATATCGGACGCACCAATCAGGATTTTTGCTGCAAAACCCGCTTCCAATTCCATCAGTCTTATTCCGACACGGGAACTCTGTTGAGTTTGAATTGACTGTTTTAGAGCATACGATACGAAGGCTTCAAAGATTGTACACTCAAACGTTAAAAAACGGAAACAGCTTGAACTGTACGTGTGCACTGTGCATACAACGGAAGTTGCCCACAATACTTGCTGCCTGCTTGATGTCATGCCGCACGTACCTCCGCAAACTATAGGTTACTTTCATTACACAATGTGAACAGGGATGAAATATAGTTATAGAAAACTTTTAATCTGATCAGACCGAACTGCGTTTACCTTGGCAGACCTGCTCGTTGCATTGTTCCGTTTTCATGGAAAATCCAGGACAAGCGCTACCATGACGACATCTTCGACTGCTGGTCCTATTTCCGCCTCCACAGCTGAGAGAACACCTTGACCAAGCTGACCATGAAGACCACGTGGGACACGCCGGCAGTGCGCATGTTTCAAGGCGCGAAGAAGAACCACTGCAGTTTCCTTCGCCATCGAGACAAGTACGGCTTTGCCGTCTCTCAGCCGTGCCACATGTAGCACTGCACGCGGTGACATCTGCCCATTCGCTCCATCCGCATCGATTAGTGTTGCAGACCTGATTTCAAAACCAAAGGTCATTTTTTTCGCAGCGCACCATCAGGCTGCTTTGCGCAGTTTTGGTGGTCTCCTTGGGCGGTAGCACCACCTACACGTTCGACGGAACAGTCTACCCGGGAAATGGTGTTTTGCCGAACAGTTTGTTCACCTCCTTGTTGCTAAACGCTACGTTATATTTTAAAAGGCATCCATTTAAATAGTCATAATTACAAAGAGAATAACTCTGGAAAGTACCCAGAAGCGGCGGTGGAATTTACAGCAGTTGCATATACAGTAATATATAATTAATTGAGATATTTGTTTATGTCCTAGACTCCTCACAACCTTAACTGTGTTGGAGCGATTTGCTTCAGTTTGGAATAATACACTTGTATCTCCTATAAACTTGTACATCGTTCGGCATAGAGGTTTGTTATCACAATCTACAGCGAAATAATGTTAAGCCGTTCGCCGCGGTTATGAAAGCGTCTTCGACACGTCACCTACGTACCTGCGACTCGATGGCGGAACCATCGTCACAACCGTTGTCCCCAACTACCCCATCCAAGCAAGGTCTTGTTCTGGTTCTGAGGCCAGTGCCACAAGTTTCGGAGCAGGAGCTCCAGCTCGAATAGGCTCCCCATCCTGAAAAATTAGAAAGTTTTTAGAAAAAGCTGTTGTAGGAAAAAATTATTTGAAAATGTACTGCTACTCCTAAAACTACTTTCTTTTTTAGTTGTATTACAAAAGTAATCGCATGAAATTCATAGTTCTTTGCACTCACGTAGTTGATATCAGTGTTCACACTTTGTATGCCTTCTGTTCTGTGATCATTAGGGCCATTTTTATGACCTAAACAACTTGATATTATGACTTTAGTTTTCTGAAAAAATGACATTATATGACCAAACAAAAACTGACTGAGCTAGAACACACAACTACTGTGCAAAGAAGCATTACCAGCGAAAATAGGCATAAGAGATGATAAGCCCATGGTTTTTTGAAGCCCCACTAACACAAACAGCTCAAAATATGAGTACAACATATAGCCTATAGTTCGGTTTAAACGAAATTGAAAACATACATGTCCACTGGTTTATTTGTTTGGCGCAGCAAGAACATGCATTTAGGTAATGCATTACATTTCATCGGAATAACTTGGTTCACCTACATCTTTGCGAGCATTCCCAGGTTGACCAAGTGGGTTCAGTTTCCAGGTTGCAGCTTAGACCTAGCGATATAGTAGTTTCACCTGATATTTCGAATTTTTTTCAATATTTTCCTTATTGAATTAAGATGAAAGTATGCAAAATATGACTTTATGATATAACATGGAAAATATGACTTTTTATGACTTTATAACTTTTTTTATAGACGTCGTAGGGGTGCGATTTTTGTTTCAAAATTCGTTTCATAGTTTTCTGTATCACAGAAAAAATATGACGTCTATAACTGTAAATGGCCCTATTGATCATACAGTTGCAGTCAAACAAAGTCACAGGCAACTGGTGTTTGAGACAAGGTTTTCGCCAGTGAGTACGATAGTGATGCCTGGTCTTTCATTTGCAATTGGTACCTCATTTGGTGTTTGTGGTGATGCAGAAATTGCACATTTGGCGTAACCAGAAAACTTGGCAAAAGAATGATGCAGAAATCACCTTTTCTAGCCATCTGTTCGAAATTTTCAAATCTGTTTGGATAAACACTGGAGAGCATTTGTTTCCCTCACCTTGTTTCTCGTACCAGTTTTGTTTCACTACAGGGATTTAGTTTAAAGTAAGTTCGTGCGCCCCTTGTTGGTTGCTTGACCTCACCAACAACCAAAACCTGACCGCAGTGGCGTACGCAGAAAATTTTCATGGGGGGGGTTCATTCAGTGGCATAGGGTAGTCATTTGTATTTAGTGTGCGCTGATTATGACGTCACACTTTGACGTCGTAGTCCTGTTTCCAAACCAACGTTTTGGCGAAGTTTGTTGACATAATATGCACATTTTTCTATACATCCACTCTCCTTATTTTATGTGTCATTGAACTGAAGATAAACTATTAGGCTATCGGAGGAAAATACACCCAACGCTCAACGCTACGATACAACAGTTCGTAACTGCAAAAAATATCAGGCTGCGCGTTAAAACAGGGGAGTACAACACCCTCATCAATTCGTCAGGGCAATTTACAACGGAAAAATGAGGCTGCGCCAATGTCTTATCGAATACGTGCAGTCGAGCATAGACTAAGTGGGGATGGACTGGCTGGCGCACACCCCGGTTTGAAAAATCGAATCTTGATAAACTACACAAGAATTGAGAATGCGCATAAAGTACGCATGAAAACTTTCGATTTTGTTGTTATTTATACAACTCCAGCAAACGTTTTGTTTTCTTTTTTTCCTGCTGAGACACAACTGCTGTTTTTGAGCTCGTGCAACAGTTCTGTCATGCTGCAGAAATCGGTAGGCCTAATGCAGCTAATGTGGGCAGCGCTTGCGCTGATCAGCCTTAGCAGACAAAATAAATGTAATTTTTCGAATAAAGTGACCTATCGCCGAACACAATCTTAAACATGCATAGCCTAATGGACGAAAGGTCTGCAAAAAGTGGTGAGATGGTTTTTGTGCCCAGACGATAACCCAGATTCCTACCGAAACCTAATTATTACTTTTTGGCCCATTAAAAATGTTCCTTGAACTTTGCATGCAAATTCATACTTTGTTATTTGCATCAAGTCGACAAATTAACAAGCAAAAATATGCGAAAACAATTAATCTCCTTTACGCAGGTAATAAAGTTTTTGTAAAATATCAACCTCAACGGGGGGGTTAATCCACCCCCCTTCCTCGCGTACGCCCTTGGCACTGAATATAAACTAAAATATCAGCGCTCCAAGTTAGGATATCGGA
>Ga0210059_1002836_pt1 | contig 27405 bp, 18 predicted proteins | sample Ectturendosymbi2_FD_188042 | JGI IMG/M metagenome (GOLD analysis project Ga0210059, IMG submission 188042) | Ecteinascidia turbinata endosymbiont from Florida, USA - Sample 2 (SPAdes) (version 2) | ecosystem: Host-associated > Tunicates > Ascidians > Unclassified | place: Key West, Florida... | reverse complement strand
GAACTCAATTAGAGGTGGAAGTGCGGAAAATCTTACCTTCCGCGCAAACGAAAATAGGTTGTGTCAAGTCTTTCGCAGTCAAATGTGCGCATAAATGCAACTCACTGCGCATAAATGCAACTTTCGTTGAAAATAAATGCAACTTTCTCACTTTTTTACTGCAACAAAAACTTGCCCTAGTGATCACTCAACGATGAATAGCACTTTGCACTTGAATTTTAAAGCATGCGCAAACGCAGCTGCACTCGCTGTGATTTTGTCGCAGATATTTTCACATGTCCTCAGTACCACTAGCTCGAAAAGATACATGCAGCAAACCTGCGGTAAATAAATTCAGTTTGCGTAAAAAAGGTTGATATCAATGTTCAAGTACATTAATGCCGGTAAGTTATTAATCAAAAAACATTGCAAAACGTTCTCATCATATCCATTCGTAAGACTTGGTATCTTTAAGACTCTGGGTGCCAACCTCTTGTGCGAGTGATGTTTATTTGAAACTGCGTAAAATTTTTAAGTTTTAGTGCGCACAAGACCATGGCCTTCTTTACTGAAAATAGAGAGTTCATTATTTAGTCACGAAAATGTTGTGTATTGAGCCATCAGTGAAAGACGGAGCAACAAGTGTTCTTTGTGTACGGCGTAATGATTCTGGGGGTTGAGATGAACATAAGTAAGTGTGCCTTATCAACAAGATCACTCAGGAAAATTGTGAAGATGTGCATCATCTTATGCAGAGGGATCCCTTACATCTCGGGCCCCTTTTTGAAAAATAATGGTGGCGCAGACCTCACTGACCTTGTTTTTTCGACCATAGACCATGCGTCCTGGCTTGGAAAAATAAAAAATGTCCTCGCGAAAGAATCGATAACCCCTTTCTTCCGTGACGGCGGATCCGCGAAGTTAATTTTGTGTCACGGTTTGTAACACCAAAATCAAGGTCACCCTACTTATTTTCACGTAGTTTAGAACCGGCATCAAGGTCGAATGTGTCATCGGAATAGGTTGAACTTAAATTTGGAAATATGCTTGTTGATTGTACGCTTTGAGCAAGGAGTGCTTGGGGCCGCCGGCAGAGACGATTTCGTTGCAGGTTAAAACCAGACTCTACACGTGTTTTTTCGTTTGTACACCTTGTGTTTTAAAGATATTCATTAGTGTTAGAATTGACAATGCAAAAAACACATTCGAATCAAGTCGTGTATTTGAACGTTTCGAAAACAACTGTTTTCATCGCAAAAACAAATGAAGGAAGCGGAAAACAAAACTACCGAAGGCGTGGGCGGTGCGACATGTGCGAACAACAGGGGCGAATGAACAACCTAATTTAAACCAGACCACCTGGCTTTGCGTGTATAATTTTTTTGACAGATCGATCAGCCCTGAAGGACCGTGGTGAACAAAGGCACTGCAGAGGTTGACTTTAATTTGTTGAATTTACGGGATGTGAAACGCTTCATCTCACTTCCGAAGGCGCCTCTCATAAACTTTGAAACAAATTAAAACGTAAAATTGTGCAAAACTCGTATGCATTTTTGTTGGATTTGTGACACCGTCCTCACGTTAGGCAGTGGGTTGTTGCGGAGGTATGAACAGTAATTTTCGACTGAACTTGTATGTGAACATATATATCTACAGTAAATGTTCCACGTGAAACAACTTTCCTTTCATAAATGACAAACTTTCAAATAGCAATTGTTTAAATGAAAAATAAAATGAGAACTGTTTTCCCGACGATTGCAAATTGTTAGCTTTGAATCTAACAACCGTTTTTTTTTAATACATAAATGCAAAAATCAGATTCCTTTGTTTAACCCCCGAAATTAGTTCTCAGAAGTTCCTGTTTTTGCGTAACCCAACGCGCAATGTGATCGGAAGACATGTAAAAATGGAGCGCCCACATGTTACGAAAGTAATTTTTGACCTTTTCAACTTCCTCATTGCAAGCAACCGTAGCACAAAGCTATCCTCCTCGTAATTACGTACGAATTCGTTGACCCCTACAACAACACAAGCGGTTTTAGTACAGCATTGAGGATTTATTTCAAGCAGCAGTGTATATACGATCTAAATATTCGAAGATGTTTTCTGTTAGACGGCGCTGTTGAATTTCAATGTCCAGCCCGACCAAAATATGAGGAAAAGTTGATTATGACCATCTCTGCAACCTCTCCCACAAGTAACCGTAAACATTTGAAAACCCTCCGTCCCCTCTTTTGTTTACGTGGTATGTGAACGCTCCCAAAGACATCTTGTAAAACAAGCGTCTCTATGACAGTTCATATGCAAAGGAAGCACCCACACAAGCTTTGATGAACACTGAATTTTTCTGATGAAAAAAGCTATTTAAGTCATGTGTATACTCTCTTATTTTACACAAGTGACAGGCTAGGTTCCACTCCCGGTTGTATCGTGCCGAAGATTTGAAAAATGTTTTTTGGCACAATGGGTGAGTGCAAGGATGAGGTTCAAGAGCGGTCCTGTAATTGGAATGCAGCATTCACTGCGCAAGCAGCCGCGTGCCCCCCGGCGCAAGCAAGCAGATATGGACGGCATGGTCGCCTCGTTACAGTTTGAGACATAGTCGTAGCCAGGGGGGTCATGGTCTCCCCAAATTTTTAGCAAATTTAGTCATTTTGTGCATTGAGAAGTGGCGTCCCAAACAAAAATACTGTTGCTCGCGTGAGCTCAAACATATTTCGTTTCCTAAAAATTTTTTGGGCTGGCTACGCCACTGCTCTGAGGAGAGTACAAAAGCGGGTGTAATGAAAAGTGGACTAAACTTGCTGTATGAAAATGTTTAAAAACGAACATCAAGCTTTGAGCAAGTAAGCAAGGTTGCGGAGTCGGAGTTTTTTGGGTGGAGTCGAGTCGGATTCCTAACAACACTGGGAGTCGGAGTCGGATTATTTTGTCCGACTCCGGATGTCTAATTGGATCATGTTTTACATCACACTCCTAAATTGGGAATTCCTGTTGAAATGGTACAACATCTTTTCAAACTTTTGTTGAAACACTTCTTGCTGTGTACCACGATTTCCATTGATTTTAACAGCCAAATTTCATTCACTTTATGCTAAGGAGTTGGAGTCGGAAATTTTGGAAAGGTCAGAGTCGGATATTTTACCTCCGACTCCGCAACCCTGCAAGTAAGTGTGGACTTTGTCCGCGTGTCGAACTAAACTTGTAGGTGAAATAAAGACAGGTCACAACTTCCTGCTTTTCGTTGCTGTTTGTCGTCCGTCGACGTCACATTTTCTGAGCAGGCATTGAGAGTTCAGAACATTGAAATAACTGTTGCTTCTGCTTTGCCATCAAAGTGCGGGGCAGTACAAGAGAAAATTTTTGTCCATTATTCAAAAAATGTTAGCATGGAGACAGAACCCTCACCAGAAAGTCTTCAACAGGGAGTCTCTGCGTTTGTGCAAGGGGCTTGACATTGAAAATTTGATAAACACTACATTGATTTAGAGTGTTTCATATTTCAATTTAGGGGAGCTTCATGCTTAGTTTGGAGGGCTAAGCCCACCAAAGTGCCCCGTGTCGGCGGTACTGCATGGAGAGCGTCGTAAAAGCTCCCCGCCTACAGTATATGTGAGGTATAGAGAAAGGAAATGCTAAGATATGTATCCTGTTGCGCTAGGCAAAACTTTTGATCACTTCAAAAATGACTTTTTTTTGTGTTTTTCAAAATTTGATTTTAGTGACGGCAATTGGCGGCAGGCTGAAGCCTGAAATTTGCTTTTTAGCGCCGGGCAGTTGAAGCGAACGCACTTGTCCAAGGAGTGTTACGGCTTTTTGTGTTTGTCACTGGCAATGTGAGCAGTGAAGTGCGTCTCATCCAGTTCACATAATAAAATCCATTGGCCTTTTCGAACATAATGCTTGTTAACTTATGCCGTAACGGCAGCGGCGTTACGAGAAGGGAAAACTTGGCTGAAAGGGCCCTCTGGCCACTGAACAAGATCCACTAGCCAACAATAAGAAAAAAAACAACTTAGAAAAGATGGTAAATGCGGATGTGGATGACTATACTAAAACCCTAAAATACTCCGACATTCGCAAAAAAAGCAACCTACTAAAAATGAAAAGAATACTAAGACCGAAATGTAAGTAAAGTGGGGGCCGGTTTTTACATTTGGCTTGACAGGGTGGAGGTGATTCATCCCTCTGCTTCCGTCAGTTACGCCACTGCGTAACGAAAAACGCACTTGCTATGCGTTGATAACGTGAAATATTCCAATGCGAAAATTGGCTTCGCAATCGAACGGCAATAACAGAAAATTTGACTTTGTTCAGAACCCGAACCGCGGTCGCTGGCGATGCGTCCGATGACTCGTGAAGAATGGGAAGCTCGCCAGAGCGTGGTCAGGCGGGTGTATGACGAGGAGACCGGCCGCACACGGCTGGTGAAGGGAGACGGCGAGATCTTGGAGGAGATCGTGTCGCGACAACGGCACCAGGAAATCAACAAACAGGCGACTAAGAGCGACGGCGATGCATTTCGATCTCGACTCGGCTTGAACAAATCTTGAGGCTTCAAGGCGGAAAAAGGCGAAGTGCATACTCTATGAATCCCTCATTCGGCCTATCCCAGTTTCCTCGCTGACCACGGAGACGTTGTAATCGGAGTGGCCGTGGTTTGCCCCGGCAAATGACGTCAAGCCATTATTGTCATACACTTGCAAAACAGATGCACTTATAAGGTGTCTCCAACGCAGACTTTAACGCCTTTATTTGCTCTCGCGCACAGTTATAGAACTAAGCGTATCTACCCAGGGAAGCACTGTCTCCAACGTAGCGGCCTCACATCAGTTTTACAGTAGATCCTCTCTTCGATGATCGCGACTTGGGGTGAACCAAGCCCCCCCGCCGCCTATACTCGAGCAGGCTTCCACGAGGCGTCGTGAACGGCTTCGACAGGCGCTCGAGCTCCTGGGCAACGTTCGGATAGATCTTGTCCAGGTTATCCAGCAGTGCTTCGTATTTCTGGAGAGGATTTTCGGGGTTGCCATTCCCTGTGCGTTGCAATAGCCATCGTTTATAAACCAGTCGATATACTAACGGCGAGTGCAAACCAAGACTTATGAGCAGGGGCGTAACGAGGAGGGGCAAGGGGGCCACAATTCCCCGGGCGCTGAATCACTGCGTGGAGCGCCGAAAATTCTCAACAATGCCAAAAGTACTTTCTTACATACAGTACATTTGCCTCCGAAAGATCTCAGGTTCGAACATGGGGGCGCCAAACTTGCGTTTTTCCCCAGGTGCCACCTAACCTCGTTACGCCCCTACTTATGAGTGAAATAGCCATGAACTGCACGCTTGTTAGCGTGGTACGATCAAGCAGAGAAATTGACAAAGCTGTCCAACCGGGCCTGTCTTCATTATTTTAATCTAAAACTTTTAGTGGATCGAGCTCGAGTTGCAGCTTTTTTGGTCGGCACGTGCTTTTGAATGTTGATTTCTTAGTTTTGCTTGCTTGTAATGCGAAGCGAAGAAATTCTAATACAGTACCAACTAAAAGCAACGGCAACTTCACCACTCATAACTGTTTTGTTTGCGAAGCGATGGAAAATCGTCCGAAGCCTTGCAACTAAAAGCATCAGACATGGCTAGCGTCCGAGCCCGAGCGGAGATGCTTCAGCGACGGTGACTATCGTTAACGAACGCGCTCTCTTCAATGCGTGACGAAAAGCCAGCTCTGAAACATCGTCATTTGGTTTCTTTCTAGCAGTTATCTTGTGGGGCTTAACTATGACAAATGTCTAGGTGGCAATTTTTTACTCACTTACGACCTTGATCAGAATGTATTTTTTTCTTCCCTCCAAAAACTCACTGGCAAATTCCCGGAGATTCTCTTTTTCAGAGAGATGGCAGAGGTGGCCTGCTTCATCAACTAGATCCAGTGAAAGAGCATCAACTGCCAAACAAGACATTAGTTCGACTTGTGTAAAACTATTTTCTGCGCGTTTGTACTATCGTCGTTATAGAGCCATCAACTTTTTCTAGTAACTTGTATTTAAAAGAGCCTTGCGCTTTTTTCAACACCACTAGGTATAGCTCCTCGCGAACGCATGTCAGGTGCGTGTATAAGTTCTTTCCTGCGCCCGCCCTGACTACCTGGCAACACCTGCATTGTGGCTGTTGTATCGAACCCATACAGCTGGCAACTCCGAACTCTACGTACTTTCCTCATCCGGGACGCATTTCTCTTTGATATTCCGGAGCAGGAGGTTGCACTTGCTGTAAGGATTGAAGATTTCCTCTTTTCCGTCTGCAAAGCAATCAGCCTCCTGATAGAGCTCTCGTTGTTGAACCGGTCCTTCCTATCTCATATTGGTTTGTGCGCGATGTCCATTAAGCTTGATTCGAAACTTCACATCTAATTATTTTGAAACTGCTTCAGTTTGTAGTTCGTTTGGTAGCTAGCAACAGCTTGAAAAACAGTGAGTTAGTATCAGCAGGCCCGTAACCAGCTGGGGACACCAGGGGGAGCAAAGAGTTTTTTGAGAGGGGTAAAAATTTTTTAAACTATGTCCAATAGCTTCAAAATATGTCCAACACATTTCCAGGGGGAGCGAAAATTTTTCTAGGGGGGTCTTAGACCCCCTGCTCCCCCTGGTTACGGGCCTGAGTACCAGTGGTTTATTTCTTAAACGGTTTGCTGACTCGTAGTGACAAGGATAAACTCACCTCCAAACATAACAGTAAAAAACACTTGCGTTGCCATGGTAGTCAGGTTGAAAACACTTGGTCAGGTATCCAGGATTTTTTATAGATCAAAAACAACCCAGTTTGAAGTTGAACTTCAAAGCTGTGCATTTACGTTCGCTTTTCCTGAGTGAAAAAATTTTCTTCGAGACTGTTGAGTAATCTTGCATTGTACCAGCCTGCTCTTACCTACAATCAATGCATAAAGACCTTTTACCGCAGGGCTGCAAATCAACCCAGCAGTACACAACACGCTGGTTGATAGACAGGTTATCGGTTTTCATCAAGAACATCGATTCACTCGTGCCGCCAAGCGAAACTAAGAGAAGTAAAAGCATGAAAATTTTCTGATTGTTGCTCCTAATAACCCTTGCAAGTGATTCACCAAGTTTTTTCTATGTACCTATTTCGTGAGCGTGAGAAAGCTATCTTTTGTCGGTAGCATCTAACACGTTTTAAAGAATTATTTCTTCAATGGGGTTGTCGGACGGTAGACACAAGTCACTGCTTGTATTTCGTGAAATGCCCGATGTGTTTGAATTTCTTAGAACGGTGATAGGTGTTATCAAACAGTTGATGCCATACACAACATCCGATTGTCAATTCATTACCCCGCTTGTTTCCTGCCCTGTTGAAAATTTAATAGGATTCTCTAAACTGCCGGTTCCCAGCAGAATCAAATTTTATTACCCACGTATGCAATGCACTGGGCTGGACGAGATACAGCAGGGTTGCGGAGTCGAAGGTAAAATATCCGACTCCAACTCCGACCTTTCCGAAATTTTCGACTCCGATTTTCCAAAATTTCCGACTCCGGCCTTTCAAAAAATTCCGACTCCTCAACATCAAGGGAATGAAATTTTGCTGTTAAAATCAATGGAAATCGTGGTGCAGAGCAAGAAATCTGTTTCAACAAAAGTTTCAAAATAAATTTTACCATTTCAACAGGAATTCCCAATTTAGGACTGTGATGTAAAAAATGATCCAATTGGACTTTCGGAGTCGGATAAAAAATCCGACTCCCAGTGTTGTTATGAATCCGACTTCACCCAAAAACCTCCGACTCCGCAACCCCACGAGACAGGGCATCGACGATCAAATGACTTATTAAAGTCGGGCTGTTGTAACCAGGGCTGTGGAGCCGGAGCCTGAAAATTGGGTTCCGGTTCCACAAATACAGTTTGTGGAGCAAGCGAGTTATACAAATCATGCAATGTTTTTTTCTGATTCTGTGGACCAAATCGTTCTGGAGCCGGACTCAACAAAACTAGATGCACGGAGCCAGAAATTTGAGTACCGGCTCCACAGCCCTGGTTGTAAAGCAAATTTTCCCATTGGGCGCCAGATGTAGGTTGGTGTTGAAACAAAGTAGCTGAACCTTAGGTACTGTAGGCAATAGAGCAGAAAAGTCGTCAATAGGGGAGCTTTACGTTTGGGCGAGCGGGTTGACGTTTGTGCAGGGGCCTTGACATTAAAATTTAACAAAAATTCCATTGATTTATAATGTTTCATATTTTAATTTGGAGATGTTTGGCTCTTTGCTTGGGGGATAAGCTCACCAACGCTCCCCGTGGCGACGGGACTGTAACAGAGACCAGCGCGGGTTGAAATTTTTTGTCCGCTCTCGCCCCGCACCCGCAGGAATTAAAGAAATCTTGCCCGCACCCACAAACTTCTAACCCGCCCCGCACTGTTTCCGAACCAAACCTGCAACTGTCGCTGGGTCTGAAAATCGCTAAAAACTCATGGAATGCGTTTCATCGCTAGTGGCAATTTATTCAGTGGTTCACTTCAATGCCAACGGAACTTTTTGAAAAACACTGTAAGGTAAAAATGTGAAACCTAGTCAAACTTCGGCGCTTCTTTTTCAGAGCGCTGTTGAAAAAGTGTATGTCGTTCACCGAAGAATTCTTTTAAATTTGCTCTTCTGCTATTCACGACATGATCATCGATAATAATAAACTCTCGTTCATTAGCAGCGCTGGTTGCCATCACACAGAGCGCAATTCCTGCAAGATCACTGAGACCTGGAAACTCCAATCTGTTATCGCCAATACTAGAGAATGTCTCTACACCAGTCATGTCTAACCCGAGGCCCACATGCGGCCCAGTAAGCTTTTCATTATTGTGTATGTACTGTATGAACAATACAACGACAGCCTGTCTTTATAAGCCCGTGTGTTGTAATCTCAAATTCGACGTTTTCGATGGAATAGTCTTCAGTGCCTGTTTATCATGTTCCACGCACTGGTAGATTTCCACATATCCAGTGACACCTCAGTGCAAAACTGATTTCTAGTTTTCTGATTATTACTCATGTGTGCCGCTGCATGAAATTGATTTCTAACTACCTTTGTTCTTCCATTAGCACTAAATTTGTCTATGGCATCACCGTTCAGGAGTGATTAAAAGTACCATACACTCGTTACTATTGCAGTTAGGATTCAAATGCTCTCAGTATCTTCAAGCTAAATTTTGGTTTGCTAAGATGAAAGTATGCCATTCAACGTGCAGCCCTCACGAAGGTAGTGGCATATTTTTTGGCCCGGTTAAGGCATTGCAGTTGACATAGCCGTGCTCTACACCATTGTACCACATGCTCTGTGTAGCATTATTATTTTTGCACATGTCAATTTCACATGCATTGAGTAAACATTCAGTAACCCGCACAAATAATTTCTTATCTCGCGCCCGCCCTGCACCAAATTCAACCCGCACGCGTAACTCTGCGGGTTTCCGCACCCGCCCCGCAAATGCGAGTACCCGCGCAGGTCAACCCGCCCCGCGCGGGACTCTAGTAGGTAACGAGTGTTGATTGGTTGGGCAAAATGTTGGAGACATTAGGTCAATGTTTCTCAACCTTTCATGGTTCGTGCCTCCCTTTCAGAGACACTTAACACCCATGAGCCCTTGCAGAGCACACCTCCGCGCATGGCCACACAAAACGCCCTATGGTTCCTTTAAGTAACACAAGGCCCCGGTTGAGAAACCTGCATTAGATGTAGTCATCCACGTAGCACCACCAAAACTACGCTGGAAACTTAAGAAAAAATACTTTGACAGTACGTCAAGAGGGCTCTCCCCCCTTGTGGTTTTCTCTCCTTATTTTCCTCATGGAATCAAAGGTAGAATTTTAAGATCACATTAAAAATGTTTTGCGACTCGCCAACAGTACTCCACGATTCATGCGGCCGAACCAATGTAATAGATAGATTCTCCACTCGTGATCTATGCAATTGTTCTTTGTACAAAGGTGTGTTAGCTGCACTCTGAAGTGAACAGCGTGTTTTATCCCTTTTGACAATTGTGACTGGCCACAAGGTTCAAACATCAGTCACTATAAACTGCAAAGACCACGAGCCAGTCGGTGGCGAATGCTGAGAATCATCGTCCCACTACCTTTTGATAGTGTTTCCTTAATTTTTGAAGTGGTAATAAGTACCTGCGGTTGTGGTCACATTTTTTAAGGTTCTTACACAAAAAATTCAAATATCTTAACCGCGGGCAAAGCATCTCTACAGTGGATGCATGTCCTTTCAAAGTAGTGCTGCCTCACTTTTTTATCTCTGGGTAATGTACTACTGTGAAATCATGTATGATACCCGTGATTTCTTGCCACATGACCTGGCCAGAATGATACAACGTGATAATATATGATGCTATTTGTCGGGACAAGTTATAGCGAATTTACTACTCTGTATGAAATTTCAGATGCATCTTCACTTTTTATTATGACATGCTATTGAGTAGAATGTTTTATATCTAGCCTACTCACGCTTGGAAAAAATAATTCCTTCCTGAGATTAATAACCATCGACTCGCTTCACGTCCAAAACGGACTTTTGAGGGTCTTCATGTAAGTAAACTGAGAGTGCGTCATCTTCGTTTTGTTTATTTTCTGCAGTGTTTGCAAGGATTAATAAGCTAAGTTTAGGGTATTTGTGATACAACAATTAAACTGTTCTTTCATAAATGCTGATTACTACGTAAACCGCTGGATTCGGCACCATCCTGTGTGGCCGTGTCCGAACTTCCATACGAGGTGACGATAGTTTGAGAGACAAGACCAAACGGTTTTGTGTCATATGTTTCCCACTCGAGGGCAGGATTATGGCTGTCGCAAATGTCTTTTAGCAACATCTCTGAAACGAAGGCGGGGTCTGTCGACACTTCGTGTACCTGAGCTCATTCGCCACAGAGAATCTTTTTTGGTAAACTACTACACTCCGGAGGGCAAACGTGACCAAGACTGCGCAAGCGCCTTGTTCTGAGATAAATGTACAAGGAAATACAGCCTGTGCGCGGGAAAATTACCTAATTTGCGGTAATCTAGCATGTTTGGACAATCTGCCGTCCGTGCCGGTTCGCAGGAAAACTCCATCGGCGATGACATTTTTATTATGGTCATGGAATGCATTATGGAAAACAGCAGAGAGGAAAAGTCCAAACAGGGTGGAAAACAGAACACAGCCTTGCTTTACGTCACTCTTCAATTCAAGGGGCGACGACAGACCATTTTTAAAACGTGCCTTCACATCGTCATGCTGCGACCTGGTAAGCCTGAGAAATTGGGGGGACAGCTGAAATTTTGTAGGACGAAGTATGGCCATTCTTTCAGGCTATATGAAATGCCTTGGTCAAGTCAACAAAGGCGATGTGCAACCGGCGGTGTTGATAATTTTGTTTTTTTATTCGTTTGGATCAGCCACATGGTCCATATTACAGAGGTTATTCAAAGAACACAAGGACACAAAAATGTCTATGGAAAGAGATACTTTCCCAGCAAAGAATCAGACACCAAGATCTTACAGAGTACATTTCGCCTACGAAGTAGGCATCATCAGCTCTTATTCAAATAGAATCAATACAAAAATGCTTACAAAAATGATATAAAAGTACTTAGACACAACACGGTCCCGCAACCAGGGTGGGCAACCGGGCAAATGCCTCCCCCGAAATTAAAAAAAAACTTGTCTAATTGTTAGGTACGACCAGGGGTGTAGTGGAGCCGGAACGCGTGGGAACGGCGTTCCCACACCTTTTCCATGGTTTGCTTCAAAATGACTTTGAAGCTGTTTTAAATTGGCTATTTTTTAATGCGTTCCCACACCTTTTTTGTTAGCACTACATCCCTGGGTACGACATCAAGCTACAAGCATTTTGTTCACCCTCCCGAAAATATCAGCTGGTTGCTGGCAAAACACATCGCAAGGTAGGTGTTAGGTGATACATAGACTGATAGTGAAGATGAACAAACACTGAAACAACGCACCAGTACTTACTGCCTTCGGTCGTTTTTGTACAGATGGGAAAAAATGAAGATGCACCTCGCTTAAAAAAGCATACCGATTGTTTTCCTTTCAAGGCATCAAAATGTTGTTGTGACAAAATAGGTAAATTGATGCCAGGGCGAACGCTTTCATTCCTTGGGATGTAGTACAAAATATGTCTGGCGTTGTTGATCAAAGATGCCTTTGAGTCTGTAAGACAATAAAGTGTTTTCACTTGTCTCTAAATGCCGTCCTTTAGTGAGGTATAGAGTGATAGGTGCATTCTCAACAAACCTCTGGCCGTGTACAGTCATGTTTCCTGCAGTGCATCCCGCTCTGGCCAAGCCCAAGAGAACTGGGAATTCGTCAAGGCAGGTGGCAAATTGGCGAATAGACATGAATTGATTTATTTATTTTTTCTTGTGACTCAGCTAATAAACAGAAGCAATACAAAGAGCCATCGCGCAATATAAGAAGACCAATTGTCAGTGAACATTAGAATAAATGAAAATACAATGGCACAATATCTGCTGAATGTGAACAAAGAGTGGCATTGTGTCACGTAGGGTTGATGAAGGACCATGTAGGTCATCTAGTCAACCAATCCCATTTATCACTCTTTGAAAAATAACAGCTGAAGATCAAATAAGCACAGGTGTAAAAACAAACAAATAAATACAGAACATGGTGAAGTAAATTTACAGATAAAAGAGCATGCCTACGTACACACAGGAGTGGATCAAAATTAATCGACGAAATTTGATGTAGTTAAAAATGTTTAAACAAATCATAAAAAAGTAAAAAATGATCGTTGAGGCACAAAAGAAAAACAAAAAAACTCTGGAGTGTTATTTCATGCCGAATAAATGGGATGTGCACAAGAAAGAACGAGAAACAAAAAAGTAGATATACATAAAAAACAAATAACATTATATTATACAAATTATTGCAACTAACAGAATTTTGTTCCAGATAAGTGTTGAACCGGGAACTCCATCTTGTCTCACTGCATTGGCTACAGTGAAGGGGTCTGAAAAACAAGTCTCCCACTTAATTGGTATGGTGTGGTACCTATACCAACTCACCAGCAGTCTTACTGTACACATAGGTACATGGCGCATAGGTATACACATAGGTACATTAATTTTGTAAATAGTAGATTGTGTTTGGTTCTGTAAAATGCCTTGGATCCAGCTAAAACAGCTGCAAACACTTTGGTGCTTTTGTTTACGTAATATTGTAGAAGCTGCTTGAGTAAAAATACACATAGATCGGCGTCATGTTCTGATTTTCTTAGTGGTGGCAGGAAATAGTGAAATGCAGGATAAAATATAATGTTCAAGTAGTTTGGAGACAATTGTTGCAAGAGAAAGAGTTCTGCAATTACCATGCAACACTTGTGTCAACATTCTGATTTTTGCAAATAGGTACAATGACAGTTTTCATGCACTGTTGAGGAATTTGTTCACGCACACACCGGAGTATCGAGATAAAAACACATTGTATGAGCTCACCCGGCCATAATTTTATCATAACCAGCAGCCCAGTTTAGGGAGAGATTGTGGATTTGTCCTGAAGCTTATTACTATTGCATATAATCCAGTTATAATGCATGAACTGCGACACGCTATGCGTAGAGGTGAAGCGATCAGCGAAATATGAAGACTTGTAGCATGTGGGAGCATTTTGCGAGAATTTACGCAAAATAGTGTGGATGCTCACTGTTGCTGCTACACCGCATTACCAGTTTAGCGAGGCCGAAAAAACAGTTCAAATTTTTGGAATGGTGAACAATGAAAAGTTGAAAAACATTCTCCTGGACACAAAAAAAAATGATAAAAAAATTGTTTTATTGATGTTTCCATTGCACCTCGACCGCATGCAAGAATCGAAGCAACACATTGGACGAAATCATGGGCGTAGGAGCAGGCAAATTCTTGGGGGTGCGAAGGATTTTTGCCTAAATTTCCCCAATCTTGCTCGACAAGTTTTTGTACAACTTTTTCTTACAAATTTTCTCCCACAGAGATCATGAAGACCTTTTTTTGGCGTGACCTCCAAAAACTCAAATAACGATTAATCGCGAGTTCTGAAGATAGGGTAAGTGAAGGGCGTCCGCAAGGGGGGTCTTGGGGTTAATACCCCCTTGAGCTTGATATTTTACGAAAACTTTATTACCTGCGCAAAGGAGATTAATTGTTTTCGCATACTTTTTGCTTGTTAATTTGTCGACTTAATGTAAATACCACGGAATGAATTTGCATGCGAATTTCAAGGAACATTACAAATGGGCCAAAAAGCAATAATTAGGTTTTAGGGGGAATCTGGGTCGTCGTCTGCATCCAGAAACCATCTGACCACTTTTTGCAGACCTTTCCTCCACTACGCATGTTTAAGATTGGGTTCCGCGATAGTTCGCTTTATCGGAAACCATTGTCTTTATTTTGTCTGCTATGGGTGAGCAGCACAAGCGCTGACCGCATTGGCTACATTACCAATTTCTGTAGAATAATAAAACTGTTGCACGAGCTCAAAAACAGCAGTTGCTAAAACAGAAGCGTTCAAGCATTTGATAACGTCTTAGCAGGGAAAGAGGAAAACAAAAAATTTGCTGGACTTCTACATAACAAAAAATTGACAGTTTACTTGCGTACTTTATGCACATTCTCAATTCTTGTATAGTTTAGCAAGATTCGATCTTGCAAATCGGGGTGCGCGTCAGACAGTCCAGCCGCACACTTTCTATGCTCCACTGCTCGTCTTTGACAAGACATTAGCGCAGCCTCATTTTGCTGTTGTAAATTGCTCTGACGCAGTGATGAGTGTGTTTTACTCCCCTGTTTTAACGCGCAGCCTGATATTTTTGCAATTATGAACTGCTTTGTCGTAGCGTTGAGTGTATTTTCCTCCGATATCTAACCTAGGGCGCTGACAGTTTTTATTCAGTTCAATGCCACATAAACTAAGGGGAGTGCATGAAGAAGAGTATGCATATTATGTCAACAAACTTCGCCAAAACGTTGGTTTGGAAACATGAATACGACGTCAAATTGCGACGTCACAAACAGCGCACACCAAATACAAATGACCACCATATGCCACTGAATGAAAACCCTCCCCATGAAAATTTTCTGCGTACGCTACTGGGGTAAGTCATAGTTATATATAAACGAGGCAAGTCCAACATGAACGAGAGACAAATAATCTCATCGGCGTTAGTTAGAAACTGACTGGTCCCGAATCTATCCGGCAATTGTCGTTCCATGGGGAAAGTTGACTTTCACCCTCAGCTTTGAACTTATTTATTAAGCCATACCTCACTTTTCGAAAGTAAAAATGGTCTTCTGATAACTAAAAAGCTATTACAATCACAATATAATATCACAAATTTTTTTTGCTAAATTAAGTATCGGTATTCTGTTCTGTACAGGGAGGGATACAGGGGGGCGATTGTGGCAATCTCCCCCTAAAACCTGCGTAATAGCTTTATTCATCATGATTTTGTACAATTCGGAAAACAGCATTCGCGATATAAGGCCATTTTGCTGTCCATTCGTTTGTCGCAGCAGTGTTGTGAAGTATACTTCATCTCATTTACAGTAGTGATCCCGTAATGAGGCTTGACTATCAAATTTTACTGAAATCGCCCCCCCCCCTAACTTTACTGGCTGGATCTCCAAGTTCCGTAGTTGCTGTGCTGAAGCAATTCGTTTACTGCTGAACTCTGATGATCATCAGCGCCGAGCACCAAATTCTATAACCACTGCATCGCCTTAAATCTGCTACTATCTGGCGTGATCAGTAAATGCGTTTACAGTAAAGGCTTTTCCGCAGTTTCAATTGGAAAGACATATCAACTGATGGGTGTGCGACTCCACGTAAGATAACCCTGGATCAACTGTGTGTAATTTTATTACGAACATGGAACGGCAATCCGCGTTAGTAAAAACGAGATGCAGAACAAGAACGGCTAAAGTTTGTGAACACAAGTTAATCCCGGTTTCTCTGTAATTCCGAAACAGCTGTGTTGTCACGTGTAATTTAAAATATGCGAGCGACAGAGTTCCGTTTCGCAGATCTTGCTTTAGTTGAGGGTTGTCCTGTGCGTTTCTTTTGCCCTTGCCAGTGTTTTCCTTTGGGCGAAAGTTGCGCAGGTCTTGACATTCGTTCAAGTCTTTCAGCGAGATCCGGATAAAGTTTCTCGATATTGTTCAGCAGCGATTCATACTTGTTCGGCTCAACGTCAGCATTGGGAGACTCTGTTCATGTAACAGGAAAATGACACTGATCAGTGTTAGGAACAGACGTACGTAGCCTAACTAAATTTTATTTTGAAGCTGCAATTAGCCGCAGCTTTCAGGGTCGGCAAAACAATTTTTCTGGATGAGACAATCTGTCAGATATACCCGAGACGGAAAAATTGAAGAATTCCACCAAAACTGTTACGCTTTTGAAAAACCTTTTTTCTTTTTGGTTTGGACCAAGCAGACTCCTGCTACTGCCGAAAAAATGTGACAATCTGGGTCAGGTTTTTCAAAAATTCTTGACTCCGGATCCAGGTCCGAAAAAAGCTCAGAATCCTGCCTGAGTCGACTCCTGCGCACAGGATCCGTGACCACCTCTGATAAGAGCTATTAGCCACAATTCATAGTCTCTAGAAGCTTTGTGTGTTCGGCAGTCTATTCTGGTGCCGATGCTGATCGCCACACAAAAATACAAACGTGTTTATTTATTTTGGAAAAAAAATTTGTTCATATTTAACGCTTTTGTCGATTTCTAGTGTTGGATAAATCGTCAGAAGACTACCTGCATTTTTTATCAGATTTGAAATGAAAAACTGTTATGTATCTGTGGGCAGCAAGCAAAGAAGAAATTCAAGCTATATTCTTTCCACAGACCTTTAAAGACGTATTACTAGGAGCAGAAGAATAACTGCCGCATTTACATTAGTCAAAATCGGGTACATACAGTAATTCTTTTCAAGTTGAGAGGAATTCACGGTGGGAGTGGTTTAACGCATAACCCACGAGTACCAAAGCTCATATAGGGAATGGGAAAGTCGCCAAAATTTGCTTCTAATGCATCAAACTGTGGTAGTTTGCTGCGAATGTCGCATATTTAGAAGTTGTAATTATGAGGAACATGTCGATTTATGCATAATTCTTTACATTTATCATATACCAATAAAACGATATTGCGTAAATTGCTTTGGAAAATTTTGTGTATACGTCAGTTGACTTCATTATTATTCATTGACTGGAATCCAGTGAATTAATTTCTTGCAACATACTAGCACATTATGAGCGTCTTAATATTCCATATGACTTTGAAGCAAGCTACATTTCTGCGAAATCGTATGGGCTATACATGTTCAAGATGGTCTCTTGATACTGAAACTAGGAGCATATATCCGAGGGTTGTCTGTGAAAAAAGTTTATTAAGACAGTGTGCGTTTACAAGAAGACTAGTTTAGCAGAATTATTTTCCGTGTAGCAAACTTACTATGCAGTCATAAAATATAATAAAACGATTAAAATCGCAGAATAAAATTAATATTGAAGTAATAAATCACGGTTGTTTAGCACATGCGACGACAAAAAAAGGATATTTAAGCAGCCTTGTCCGCTAAAAGCTAGACTCACTAGAACACATATATTCTTTATATCTCACGCCTCTATAATGAAACAAAAAAACTTGAAATGTTGCACTGAAAATTTTCATTAATATCAAGCGTGTCTGATAATTAAAATCAGAGTCAGTCTTGATGAAAACCCGCTGTCAAGCATGTTGAAATGTCGGCGTCGTTTACTAAAAATCAACAGTTGTGCAAAAGTTATTTTTATTTAAATATACAGTTGTGGTTCTGCGAAAATGCAGAGTCAGCCTTACAATTGCTTTTAAACAGTGTTTTTCTCTAGCGCGTTAAAGAGATTGCAAAATTTTTATCATATTAATGCTCCAAACGGTGAATCAGAAGTAAATTTTCTTACTGTAAAATATCCGAGGCAACTGTATTAATCAGTTACCAGAGAACTACTGTACACGAATTCGCACAGCAATCATTTACTTCTGCTTTGAAAAAGATCATGACGACTTACTTGTAACTTTAACCAAGACATATTTTCTTCTTCCTTCCAAATACTGGCTGGCGTATTCGGTAAGATTTTCTTTGTCCGAAATATTCGAAACATGGCCAGACTCGTCCACGAGGTCTAAGACGACTGCGAAAGGAAATTGGTCAACAATTGAAATCTTTCACCGTTGTTACCGTGCGTGACGCAAGATCGCACATATCCGTTTCGTCGGCGTAGCATTCGGAGCTAAACCTTGTTATCCTAATGACAGCAGCAAAAACAGAAACTACTCTACAAGACGGGAACTGAATACAACATGCGAGCCAACGAGTGTTGTGGTTTTGAACTTTGGAATGCACTGAAAAGAGCGGAAAGGGGCGCAGATGAGAACAAATGGTTAAAACGTGTTGTGTGCGTCAGTTTGCGACGTGTGCATGACTACAGCGCATCGCTTTGCATTCGCATTTTTTTGGTACGCACGAGCTTACCACTTCTTTTGGCTTGATGCAATTTTCTGTATAGTCTATGCGTTGAATTCCCGGACTTGTGCAAAAAGCGACAGGTATATTACTACCATTTTTCTTATCCACTCAGCATTTTCAAATATTGAAGACACATTAGTGGAATTTGAAATTACGTGCATTCAAAGGATCATGGGCGTCGGAGAGGGGGACAGGGCGGGGCTTTGATCTTTTTTGGATTCAAAATCCAAAAATTTTGCCAAAATTTTTTTTTCGATTTTGAAAATTTTAGCAAAAAACGTTGTTTTGTTGATTTCGAGTGGAAAAAACAAATTTCACCACTTTTGGCCCCCGCCTAGAAAAATTTTGGAAAAATCCATAGGAGCCCCCTCTGGACAAAATCCTTCCGACACCCATGCAAAGGATGGTTATTTCGTCTATGTTTAACACTCGTTTGGCGCATAGGCCTACTGCATCCTAACTTCGTCCTTTATTTTTTCAGTCATTGAAACACGCATACATTGCTCGGCATTTTATTAAGAAACATTTCTTACTTCCATCATTGCAACGACACTTCTCTTTGATACATTCTAGCAGAAGAAGACTTTTGCAGTGGGGATTAAATAACTCTTCTTGATTATCTGAAAAAGAAATACAAGAAAGTTTTTGCAGCTGTCTTAAAAATGCGGAGGTAAATCAAACCTTTCCCTCATTAATGTCGTGTAATATTGACTATTTAAAGCAAAATGCAAATGATATGCTTTAGTGCAAAGTTCCCCAGTAGTTTGATTCCTTTTTAGGTTCTAGCTCAAAGCATTAAAAACATTTTTTGTTTTTTACGGATGCTTTATATAATGATTCGATAAAACATAATGAACGAAATTAATCAACACAATTGCTTTTTTTCTCGATGTAGATTTCATTACTAACCTCCATATTTGACCGTTATAAAGAGTTGATTTGACATTGAATGAGTTATTATGTTGAAAAGCAACACAGATTGTGTACTAAGACAATATGCGTTCTTGTTTTCTGTGAAAACAATGAGTGATCTGAAAATCTTGATAAAACAAGAAACATAGATTAGTACATCGTAAATCTCATACAAAGTTGCCTTGACCATGCTGACTTTATGCCTCCAAGTTTCAAACGGCATGTTGTTTTTTTTAATTTCACACTTTTTTGCCATAACCCGATGAGAACAAGAAAATGTCGCTGATATTGCACTTAAAGTTTACTGATGAAACATTTCATGCCACAAGACTCAAGCAGTGGTGAAAGAATTGCTTTCTTCTCAAAGAGATCTTGTGTTCCAAGGCCAAGAAGTAACTGGCAACGGTACGTTTTGTGTTGCAGCCAAATCAGTCTCGATGACGCAGTGTTCGTAAGCAAAATGTATCTTGAAAGCTAACATATATAATATACTCACTGACATTGTGTCGCACAGAACTGGCGATATAGACTGCGGTTAACATGACCTTTCGGAAACGAAGGGCTGTGACATCTCCGAAGGAAAAACCTTTGATAACAGATCTTGCTGACTTTTTCACATTTGTGAGAACCTGGACGCTGTCGTTCTTATTCCTGTCAAACCTTAATGGTTGGGGAAAATTAAGAGCATATGACTCAGCTTGAAACGTAACAACGTGAGTACTACAATGGCACGGAGTTAATACGAATGTTACACTTAGTTTAGTCTTTAAAGTAAAACTTATAAGAATCACTGCGTGTCTTCAGCGCGAGTTCGTGAATGGGCTCCAGATATTTGACATCAGGCCCGCAACCAGTGAGTGGGTGTAACCGGACAACTGCCCCCTACAACATTTTCAAATTGTAATCATTTATCCCCCCCGAAAATATCATCTGGTTGCGAACCTGTTCAACATGCTGAAATAACCTGAACTCTGACCTATCTGATCTTTATTCTTTTTCGTCTGATCTTTATTCTCCATGCCCTGCTTTTTGCTTGATCCACGAACACAGTGTAGCTTTCTTTCATTTTACCAAATAAAATTAACTCTTGATTCCAATGCTAGCAACTGATACATATGCACCATAGCATACTCGATAATTCTGGTTAGGAAACTTTTGTTGCGTTATTAAAAAGAATGTATACAGGCTAACGCGATGATTTATGTACAGCAGAGCTGGACTTTTCCGAGAAGACAGAAAAGCGTGCGTTTTCGTCGATACTTCTTCACAAAAGACTCTTTGTTGTCTTAAACAAAGACTGTTGTTGGCGCTATAGTAAACCAAATGTTTAGATTATGAATACACCCCAACGCATGAAGAGATATCGTTCACCTCGTCTATGCGAGGCGGCTGCACTGAGTGTAGTTTTCAGATTTATTTTCTTACATTTTCACACTCAGCCGTCCAACAATGTACATGCAATGGATCTTCCGAATCCGATATAATTATCTTACGTTATATGCAGAAGCTACAAATAGCAATTTTAGCTGCAAATTGTATGACGTTTATAGTTAGAAGAAACCCTTTTTAATCGTTAGTAGTGGCAAGATTTGTTATGCGTCTTTAGATGCAGCCCTATGCTTTCATATTGAAAACAAAACCTTTTTTCTTGATTTGCAAATATCTTACCAGAGATTTCAAGTGTCGAGTCAGAAAAGGGGCTCGAGTTGTGCTTACAGCAACGCAGACGAGTTTTAATAATGCCTCCACTCAATCTGACTCGAAGACACATTGCTAGGTCTGACACATGACTTTGACTCGAAAGTTACATAACCAGGGCTGTACTCGACTTGCAGTTCCACGACTCGCATCCTACGAGCTTTTTTTCTTTTTCCAATATCAGTGGCATTTTTTGTTGAAAAACAAAAGCCGGACTTAGCCTTCTATGCACACTTCCGCATATGAAGCACTTGAAGGGTAAGGGCCATTTGGCAGCGACCTATACAAACGATTGGTTACTCAGTTCGTGAGCTTTTTGTTGGCGATGAAACGACCATTGTTGCAAATTAATCGGAGCGATCGTTCTAAAAGGCCGTTCACAATTGTCAACTCTTCACTCGCGTACGAACCTTGCACTGGAAGGAGTTGAATGCCGCATCGTAGTCTTTTTCCAATTGTAAAAAGTTTTATTTTCGAGCGACCGATGCCGGCTACTGAGCATTATAAACTTGCTTGCACGCTACATTTGATGATCGCAGTTTTTTGCAGCTGTTTCTTGAGCACTTGTTCGTAAACAATGTGGGAATATGATGCAACTATGGTGGCCGCACAGCTGTAATTTGGAATCGGCATGTTTTTTCGCACGCTGTCAAGAGGAAGGGAGAGGATTTGCGAAAAATCTACGGTTTGTACGTTCGTCAAAATCATTGGCCGTTGCGAACAGCCTCTCACGGGATGGCATCAGTCAAAACCTTGTCATTCCTGTTTTTGACGTCTGTTAACGAGCTGATAAGCAGCGAGTTGACAGGAATGGGCATTGGTTACTTTACATTTCTACCGAAGTAAGGCTCAGGTCGACCCAAAGCCAGATGCGACAAGTCATTCCTTTTGATTGACACACCGCACGTCTCACCCGCATAGTTATTACACGGGCACGACCGTTTTGTCTGCGTAGAGTCACGTCTACGCTGTAGACGTTGAAAAAGCTGAAAATCGGATTTCGGCAAAAATCTCACGAAAACGTTTTTCCTAACGTCTAAGAGTCGCGGCTATTCTCTCGGGGTCCTTACAAAAACGAGAGAGCGTTTGTGACGCGTTTGCAGCAGTACGATGTGCTTGACGCATCGTATGCGCATGTTTTGCTATCTTATTCTATGACACACAACGCTCGTACTGAGCTACGTTGCACCTCCTTGAGCAGAAGTACATTTTTTAAATTTTTGCTCTTTTTGTGAATTCAGTGTGTTTACTCTGTTAGCAAGCTTGAGTTAGGTTAAAGTGAACTGTAGCTCGAAGGCATGGAATAATTGTTTTGTAATATATACAAGCTCTGGGCATGACGCTAGAGTGCGACCGGTGGTGGTGATGTGATTCGGGAGTCAAGGTTTTCTTTAATTAGGGACCCGATTCGGGTCCCTAGAATCAGCGAAAATTATCATCCGGTCCCTAGAATCAGAGAAATCGGGTCCTTACAGGTCCATACCGGGTACCTAACATTTTCCTTAAAAAAACCCTGGGGAGTATTCCCAAATATGGGCGTCGCAAGGGGAGGCTACGAGGACAAGGCCCTCCCTGATTTTGAAATTTTATATTCTCCCATTAACTTTTTAGCAGAAAAAAACTTTTCACGTAGCTTCGAATTGGTAATATAAAATTTCACTACTGTTGGTCCACCAGAAAAATCCTTTCCCGCTGGAAAAATTCGCTATTGGCCCTACCTAGAAAAAATCCTTTCGACGCCCAGGTCGACGTTGGGCTAGGGTGATGACAGGGCTCCATTCTTGGATTAAAAAGTGTCATTGAAAGGGCAGTGTGTTCTTCAGCCACGCAAGGCAATCAGCCAACCATACAAGTCGAGAGTATGAAAAAATATCGGGAGACAATAAGAAAGTGAGGAATATTTCTCCACTCTGGCAGCTCTGCAGCTAAACATGGATCCAATGCATTAGCCAAACTTTCCTTAGGATTCTCTGGGGATGTGAAGTGCGGTCTACTGATCACCGGCAACTCAGTTAAACTAACCCTTGCGTTGGGTCGCTTGAGAATTGTTTCGAAGCAAACATCTTCTCTCGAAGAGGTTCTACCACACACATAATGTATATCAGAACTGATAAATTTCTCTGAAAGTAGATTTGTTTGTTGATATTTTAAAAACAAGCATTAATCGATCCAGGCTATTAGTTATATGAAGCGCATGACCTTGACCAATTAAAGTCTAGGCCAGTTTGATAGTTTGTTCTTTAAATGTCTATGAATTATATAAAATAGCAAAATTAAGACTTAAAGTGCCTGCAATCCAGGAACGAAGCAAAACCGCACAGTGTAGTTTTATGTGCATATACATGCGGAAAGTGTTTGGCATTTTAAGCCAAACGTACCATTTTATGAATCATGTACTGTGATGATTGTAAAAATCTAGTAATCATCGCTTACACGCTAAACAAACGTGTGGGTCATGTACGCAGTTTCCCATTCATAGCATTTCTATGATTCTATTTAGATAAAGGGGCATCTTTCGTCAAATGGACTCCAGACATCTGAAAACCTCGCTTGCATCAGTTAATGCTCCAAAACCTTGTAGAGCTTCACAAATTCTTTACTTCAATCACTTCAAACATACACTTTCATGTCATGTTTAGCGTACGTGAAATATCTTTTGTTGAAATAACTGATTTTTTCACATCAAACTAAAAATACTTACGAGCGAAAAAATTAGTGCATGAAAACATCATATAGCACATGCGGTAAAATCTATTCACTATTTCTCAAAATTTCTTGGAGTTTTTTGTTCTTCATAAATATTTTAAGACTATTTTAAGATACTATTTGACCATTAAAAGCGAAACGTTATACAACGATTTAATCAGGTTTAACTCTGAAGCAAAACAGCTCAGCGACTCAAGCTGGGCAACAGCCCCAACAGTGGTGTGCAAACTGTTGCCTACGAAGAAAAATGTGGTGGACCTTGGATACTTCTTGAAATATGACCATCGAGTCCGAAAGGATTAAGCTTGGAGCGTTTCCTGAAAGACATTTCGTAAACAAAAAATATTCTTATAAATGTCAATAGTCCGCACTAACTTTGCAACAGAACAAAATGGAGCAAAAACTTTCTATTGCTAGAATATTTGTTACAAAGTTCGGAAAGATCTTCGTTTAGTCGTTTTTTCAAGCGTGCATGCGTGTGCACGAGTGATCTATTCCAAATCGACGGACTGCTTAGACTAGCAAAATGGGCAAAAACGTGCTTGCAGGCCGTAAACACAATAGGGGTGCCTGCTATTGTCTACAAGAAAACACCACAACGCTATTTTTGCCTTCCGCTCTTCAAGTTCTGTCTCAGCCATGAGCTTCAGCAATAGAGGGAAGAATCGGGAACATGTTTTCCAGGAAAAGTCTCTTTAAGAAGGTGAAATGAAAGTAAATACGTGTATACCGAATTTTTAAGGCTGAGTCCATGGGAGTCCGCAGGGGGGCAAAACGGGCATTTGGTCTCCCCTTGGAAGTTGGGACTGAGAACTCTTTTAAAGAGTATTGTGAACGTCCATTTCCACTGAAGCCTGAAAACGATAAGCAAAATGTTGATGTTGCCCACCATGGAAATATTTCTGCGGTCGCCCATGGCTGAGTCGCACTTTCACTCATTGCAAATAAATAAAGTGTTCGTGGCAACAAAAAGCAAACCATTCAACTATCATGCAAATATGAGGTTCTATCCACTATTTTCGTAATGTCAAAAGGCACTGTGCTTGCACTTCGGGGTTTAATCAGGCTGAACAGCTGCAGCTGCTTGTGCACATTAGCTGCGCGTCAAGTTGAACAGCTTTGTCTAAGCCGGGGATCTCCAAATTACGGCCCACGAAGCCATAATCAGTGGAGTAGTGCCAAAAGCTAAGTGGGGGTGCGTTTTTCATATTGCCAAAACACAATACAAGCAGAAAATGGTGGTTTCCATTCTTAACAGAAACTTTTGTTGGCGTGCTTCATCTTGTAGGATTGCCGTTTTTCTATTTGAGCATCACTGAGCTTACCGGTAAACATTCCTTATTGCCTATCAGCTTTACGAAATGAAACATAGGAATAAACTGATAAATGCTTGGATTGGTAACATGGTGCATATTTGTGTAGCAATAAAGCTTTGAGCTGAGCTGAACCTGACCCAAACTCACAGCACATAGAAGTACCTATGACACACAGATACCTTAATCTACTCTTTGCTGGCTAACCTTCGCGAACGTGGTGAGGACATGGGTCGAAATAATAAAAATTCCTGGCTATCCCCACGTAATGCTGACGACAGAACCAAGCTTTGCACAGCTATTCAAATAAAATTTTTCTTCACAAAGTCAACAATTTTCGACCGCGGAAATAATTCGCAACATGCGTCCCATTTCGTTTTTCAGTGCAGTTAAAAAATCTCGGCTCCGAGCGTCGTGTCCCCTTTACCCTCGGCATCTCATTGTCAGAGAATACGTCTTTTGCTGTTTTCAAAATTGGAAAATCGCCGCATTTCCTTTGCGAAGAATAATAAAAATATACTGATGCTGCGTCAGGCCATAACACCTTATAATTGAAGTTTCGAAGGAGACACGTCTTCACCGGTCATTTAAAGACCTCTCCGCCCCCGCACCAGAACATGATAATTCAAAGATAAACATTGAATAAATCTATTGCTGAGACCACGATGGTTTTGCCTTCACTATTCGTGGAACTTCTGTACAAATATTTCTCTCGGAAAAGTTGGAGGAAAACTGATGGTGCTTTCACCACACCAGTTGCGCACTTGCTTTCACGATGGATGGCAAACTCTGATCAGTCAACTGCTTTTCTTGATGGAAGGTGACAAATTTACAATAAACAGTCTCGTTTAACAAAAACACGAAACGCCCGTTTCGAACAGTTTTAAACTTCACGTTATAATGACAGGAATGTAGTACCCAGAGCAGATCTTCCTGCTGCTACGTCGCAAATTGCTGTGGCAACAGCACTAACGTTCGAAGTACCTGCCTTCAATCAAAGAAGGAATGCCGAGTTGACTGTACGCTTCAAGAACACGACTTCTGATCATAATCATGTTTGAAGGAAACATATATCTATTTCTGCATTTACACAGGCCAGCAAGAAATCGCATTTATGAACCACTACCCAGTGTTGAGTGACAAATACTGTATCATCGGAAGCTTATAGCTTGTGTCGATTCTTTTGTCTCATTGAAACTATTCATGTTTCGTAATGGATCGTCTCACATCTGCGTGTAAACCGATCTGGTGGTTTCACTTATCTCGCGGCGAGTTGCCACACACGAGCACGGCGATATCAGATCTACACCGCGCTGTCCTTTCTTGCGCGCTTTATTATTTTCCAGCATGCTTAAAGCAACGTGTAAGCTATGGTCAGGCTGCTTTTGGTTGAGGTGGGGTATCCGGCATCAGTCAACACAAGTGGTGCATAAAGTTTTTCTAATGCCGGCCGCATTACGGTTTTTATTGTTGTTTTTTTACAAATTACGGCCGCCGGTAAGTTTCTTGCATTGCTTCTGTTCAGCTTGTATTATACTCAGTCGAGCCTCACATATCTGTTGGCCGTTTTTCTACCAGCATGCTTATACTACAGCAGAAAAGGAATTTTGCTATACCAAAAACTTTCTGAACTACGTGTAGGCTACATAGCCGTATAACCTTTTATCGAAGGCCAGGGCCACAAGTTGTGCAAACGTTGGCTTCTTTCCCTTGGTTGCATGAGGTAAGGTGCATACGAAGTTTTACTTCAAATGTTTCAGAGGAAAGATTGATCTTTAGGGAGAAACTGAACCTTAACAAATCTTAGGAATCTGCAATCATGCGAAAATAATAAAGTGCTCTTCTCGCTGTGTATTATCATGAGGTTTCCTTTCGTTGCGGTTGTAGCAAATTAACGATCGTTGCAGTTGCAGCCAAATAAACGGTAACGAATGTAAAGTGCAATAACTGTTTTAACTTTTTGATGAAAAAAGGAGACTCTTGTGTTGCAAATAGAGGAACTGCTGATGGTTCTAGTTAGTAGGACCAATGAATTCACCACCTCGGAGCATCGTTGTAGATGGGCAACCTGTAACAATAACTACTTGGTTTCAGATGTCGTGCCAATAGTCGCTCGTAACAAAAATACTTTATACCCATTAGTTGCATTGTAGTTATGAACTCGTCCTTCATCATTAGCAACATGTTACGCACTGAATCTTCACCCTGCAACAGGACATTGAGGATGAACTTGTTGAAAACA
>Ga0210059_1002835_pt1 | contig 27411 bp, 17 predicted proteins | sample Ectturendosymbi2_FD_188042 | JGI IMG/M metagenome (GOLD analysis project Ga0210059, IMG submission 188042) | Ecteinascidia turbinata endosymbiont from Florida, USA - Sample 2 (SPAdes) (version 2) | ecosystem: Host-associated > Tunicates > Ascidians > Unclassified | place: Key West, Florida... | reverse complement strand
CTCTGTGATTGAGTGATCGAACTTTGCAGTGTCCGTTTGATCGATGGCGTGTCAAGCCACAACGCTTTCGCATTTTACCTAGACTAGACCAAGTTAGGAATTAGCGCCCTACTCCGCAGTAGTGCTGTAACAAGTGTTACGTGTTAGCTAACAATAGTGTTAAGAATGTGTCTGTAACCCTATGGTTCTGTCTTCAATGCAGTTGCAAAAAGTGTCTGTAACCCTGTGATTTCGCCGGCTTCAATGCCTTGTACTACGTTCTGTATTGTCTGTTTTTATCAACCTGCGTTCTGCAGAGTGTGTGTGTTCATACTATGGACTTCGTGTCTGCTCATAAACCAATAAATTAATTAATGTCAGTTATTTTGTTTGTAAAAATATAGAAATGATAATTGGCAATTACTTTTTTGATGGGTGTCGTGTAAATTAAAGCTTTTTGGTAAGATATCAGGTACCCACAACAAGCGATAGTATGGGAATAACATTAACAACTGAAAGTTTTTGGACTTAGGCTAGCCTTAGACCTCACCTATTTTTCTTTTTCTCACCCTAACCCAAACCTAAACCGACACACTTTCCTAAACACGAATCCCTACGCCCTAATTATCAGTTTTCTCAGCGTATGTGATATGTATAATATTAGTCTGTGCATGTGCACATCAGAGGTGAGCGGATATTGGTTTTTCAACTCCTGATCCATATCTGAAAAAAATTTTGCATATCCAATCCTTATAAACCTAAACCTAACCCCTAAACATAACACTTAAACCTAAACTGCAAATCTGACCACAAAAGTTTGGAAACTTTTGAAAAAACAAATAAAAATAGTGCCATGAAGCGTGCAACCACTATAGGCTACTTCTGAAACGAAAGGTGTCAGATCGTGGCCAGAGTCAACGTGAAAACCATTTACACAGTAAGACACGTCTACCTGACTACCATGACAGTGCTGTTAATGTTGCAAACTCAGCGTTTTATTCTAACCGTGTCACCGCCAGCAGACCTATAGTCACTTCCAAACAAAAACACCCTGTCATTTTGTGACCCAGTCCATGAAAATAACATCACGTGTTGTGGACTTTCGATTGGAAAAACAAAAAAATAGTGTATTTTGCTGCCAATGGTATAGCTCTGCTGTGGTTATTTTTCCATTTGAACTGTAGTGTAGTCTATCCGGCTTTGTCTATTTATAACACTGAGTTTGTGGCGCTAGCAATAGATACGATGAACCTGGTCAAGTGGGAATTCTTGCTGTGCGAGTGGTCGTCGTTTGGGCTCTCAGCATTGTTTTTTAGGCTAGGCTGATAGAGACGACTCTTTTTATGGGTAAACTTTTGATGTAAGCTACAGTACTTTTTTAAGAAGTTTTGAAAATCAGACCCAGGTTTCTCATTTGGGTTAGGGTTTTAAGTTGTATGGCAAAGACGCTCCGCTAATCCAAGGATATAGTCCTTGTAGTTGTCATGTGACCAATTCAACCAATCTGGTTCAGCTAATTGCAAAAGAGCTTCAGCATCCAATCAATTGGTAAAATAAAGAAAATAGATTTTGTAACTCTGAGAGGAGATCAGGAGATCACAGTATGAAATGAATATGATAAAAGTATGTAGCTTACAAAAACTGCAAACTCAAACTGTCTTTTAGCAAAGGTTGACTGCATAAAACTTTAGGTAGAATTTCAAAATTCTAACCAAAAAAATGTAACTTTAGCCTAAACGCTGAAATTGACCGATTGATCGCAGAGTGTGACTTGGTCCATCGCGTCTGATTTTGCATTGGATTGACAAGATATCTAAAAAGAACATTTTTCAAACAATATTCCAGAAAACAGCCTACATACAAATTATCCATCAGTTGGTTGGTCATGTATATTCTTTGGTGCCTATTGCAGTGGCTGACCATAGGATAACTCGGCAGATTATTGCGTGGCAATCATGATTTAGGCGTAACAGACACTTTGCCTTCTGTCTGTGCATGTAAGGCTATGGTGCACTGTATTTGCACATGTGATACTCAACTTTGGCATGTGATATTGTATTTGTAACTTTATTACCGACCGGTCGATCCCGAGTTATCAAGAAATTTTCTAGTTGATGCCCGTCAAAGACAAGTTGGCCACCCATGAAACAAACTACATTACCCTACACAACACACACATACGCCATTCAGCACAACAAACAAAGCAGCATACCAGCAATATAAGAGCAGCGCACTACTTCCACTTGGCCGCAAAAAATTAACGATGAAGTAACACGAATTACCATTGATTGTGATGAGTGCAGCACATGCTGACAAAATAAAAAAATAGCAAAAAAACACTGCCACGATTATTTGTGACATTTTGAATTACTCTGAGGAAAATTTCGTAATAGAAATCAAACCAATATCCTGATCCTGTCCTGGTCCAATTTTTTGTAATATTGTCCTCGAGAATATCACTGATTATGCCTACTGAATGAGTCAAAATCAACTAAAGTATGTAAGTCGATTCATAAGAACAAATCAGAGGATGCAAATAGCCAAATTCTTACAAAATACCTGCGTGCACAATTAATGGATAAAATTCAGTCTGCGTTTCTTTTTGAACAACTTGTCGATAACCATCTCAAGATCAATGTCACATTACGATTATTCGTCAAAAAAGCCAATCCATCAGACGGTTTTGCTCAGGTCCGTAACCAGGTTGGAATACCAGGTGGGGCGAAGGATTTTCTTAGAGGGGCCCAAATTTTTAAGCTATGTCCAATCAGGCCCGTAACTAGCTTGGGACACCAGGGGTCGTGCGGAGTTCTCTGAGAGGGGTCCAAAATTTTCAAACTATGTTCAATAGTTTTCAACTATGCCCAACAGATTTTTCCAGGCGGGGCGAAAAGGTTTGCAGGGGAGGTTTCGGCCCCTTTTTCCCCTGGTTACTGGCCTGTGTCCAATAGTTTTAAAGTATGTCCAACACATTTTTCCAGGGGGGCTGAAAATTGTTCTAGCTCGTTACGGGCCTGGTTTTTCCCCATACTAGTGCTGCGTAGATAGGCTAGCAACCGTTGAAGCGTTGAAATTGAACGTTCATTTGTTGCTGTTGTGACTGGCAACGTTGCAAATAAGTGCAGCATTGTGTGAATGTTTGAGAAAAAGACACAATAGGAGTGTGTCTATGAGGTTTAACTGGCAGCTCAGAGTTCGGGTTACTGGCTCAGGGTCTATGAGAGTGGGGTCCAGCAGGTACATTGTTCCGGGGCACAACAGCTACGGAGGGGCCTGAGACAGGACAGGCCCGTAACCAGCTTGAGACACCAAGGGGACGAAGAGTTTTCTGAGAGGGGCACAATTTGTCTTAACTGTGTTTAATAGTTTTCAACTTTGTCCAGCATATTTTTCTAGGAGGACAACAATTTTTCTAAGGGGGCCTTCGCCCCCTGATACTCCCCTATTGACGGGCCTGCTTAAGGAACGATTGAGTGTTTGTTACTAACACACTCGGAATAATGTAGCGAAATTAATCCCGCCCGGTGATAAAACTGGTTTTGCCTAAAGGATTTGGTAAGAAGTGTGATGCATTTTAATGTGAATTGCTGGCAGTGCATTTTCCTGCAAGGGCGTACGCAAGGGTGGGTGGGTGGGGTTACCCCCCCCCCCTTGAGCTTGATATTTTACAAAAACTTTAATACCTGCGCAAAGAGAATTAACTGTTTTCGCATACTTTTTGCTTGTTAATTTGTCGACTTAACGCAAATGCCACAGAATGAATTTGTATGCAAATTTCAAGGAACATTGTAAATGGGCCAAAAGTAATACTATAGAATTTGTCTAATTCGTCAGCGTTTACTTCGTCAATTCGCTCAATTCGTTACTTTTTTGTCGGTCCCGGCAGAATTCCTATCTTTTGTGTACATTTCTGTTCGTCTAATTCGCTATCGTCTAATTCGTCAGTTTTGCTCAATTCGTCACCTCTTTCATCCCTGAGAAGCGTTTTGTTCGGCTAAAACATCATTTTCAGTTTCGCTTCTGATATAGCAGCTAGTTTAACACGTGTGGGAATTCAAACAAATTAAGGATCTTTATCTGAGAATTGTTGCATCTCGCAAATTGTTTATCGAATTTACACACGAAGTGCAAAGCGCGACCCGACTCCCCACTGAAAGGATGCGGAAAGTCTAAGGTTTATTAAAAATTTGAAAGGTTTTAGATTGAATGGAGGAGTCGAGATAGAGTGGAGGAATTAAAGAGTTTAATTTAAACGATAAAAAAATTTTCCCAGTGAAAATTTCGATTGAGAGTAGCGCTTTCTGCAGTTCATTTTAGGTTGCTTGCATAAATCGTCACTTCGCCTAAATCGTCAGTTTTTTCTAATTCCCTTGAGGTGACGAGTTAGGCATATTCTACTGTAATTATATTTTGATGGGAGTCTGAAGTATCATCTGGATCCAGATACCATCTCACCACTTTTTGCAGACCTTTCGTCTACTACGCATGTTTAAGATTGCATTCCGCGATAGTTCACTTAATCCAAAACAATTGTCTTTATTTTGTCTGCTATGGCTGATCAGCGCAAGCGCTGACCGCATTGGCTTCATTACCATTTTCTGTCGCACGATAAAACTGTTGCACGAGTTCAAAAGCAGCTGTGGTTAACATAGAAGCATTCAGACATTTGATAATGTCTCAACAGGGAAAAAGGAAAATTAAAGTTTGCTTGACTTCTATACAAACAAAAAATCGAAAGTTTTCTTGCGTACTTTATGCGCATTCTCAATTCTTATATAGTTTAGCAAGATTCGATCTTGCAAACCGGGATGTGTGCCAGCCAGTCCAGCGGCACACTTTCTATGCTCGAGTGCTCGTGTTCGACCAGACATTAGCGCAGCCTCATTTTGCAGTTGCAAATTGCTCTGTTGACGCAAGGATGAGTGTGTCTTACTCCCCTGTTTTAATGGGCAGCCTGATATTTTTGCAGTTGTGAACTGCTGTGCGGTAGCGTTGAGTGTATTTTCCTCCGATATCCCTACTGTAACCTGGAGCACTGATAGTTTATATTCAGTGCAATGACACATATATTAAGGAGAGTGGGTGTAGAAGAATATGCATATTATGTCAACAAACTTCGCCCGAACGTTGCTTATAAACATGAATATGGCTTCAAATTGTGACGTCACAAACAGCGCACATCAAATGCAAATGACCACCATATGCCACTGCATGAAACACCCCCCATGAAAGTTTTCTGCGTACGCCACTGTTTTCCTGATACGATGTATTGATAATTATTAGCAGTAATTATTGCTGAACTTAAAGGTTTGCCTGCTTTGTCGAATTTAAGACATTCACGATTACTGTCCCAGTGTGTCCATTTAACTGAATATTTCTTTACGTCTTTCATTTTTGAACATTTTCAAACAAACCTTTAATAAAAACTCTCTCTAATAAACCGAGAGTTTTAAACTAAGAGATCCTTCAAATGAAATTTAATTGGAAATATGCCAGTTCACAATACAATCTAATCTAACAGCAGTAGCCCTCGAATGTTAGGCATATGTGTAAGATAATAACTGAAAAGTTTAAAACTAACAAGTAACTGCACTGCAGGTCGCAAGTGCTTATAGTGCAGCGCGAAGGTGTGCTGTGCATTTTGCTGATTGTTAAACTTGCGCCGCAAGCTGATACAAGGTCGAATCGAATGTGAGTTTAGGATTAGCGGACATACCCAGAAATTAATGTTTACTGCACATTTTGCCTGTTAAACCAAAGTGACTCTATGACTATGTTCATTTAATTGAGGTCTATTTGAATATGCTTTTAATAGTGGTTCAAGGAGTCATTTCCCAAATATTAATGTTGGAGGGATTCTTTGAATATGTTGCATCTATGTATAATACTGTCGGTGTTCTCTTGAATTAAATGACATGAAATTGTTTTCCAATTAACTGTGACATGCTTATGAAACAACATTTTTATTATTTGTAGACATTGTTCTTAAGGCAATTGCCCGATTGCCCCCCCTCTGGTTGCGGGCCTGGGTTAGGGTATAGGTTTTAAGGTTAATTAGAGTTTAGCTTGCAGTTCACGCATTGCAAACAAGAAGCCGCAAACAGCTTGCCAGCACTATGACCATCGCAATACTCGTCCATCGGACTGAGCCGTTAACTAAGCAAGTCATGGTCAACTAAACAAGTCATGCATTCCGAACTTGTCATGTCACCACTACAACCAATCATGTTTGGCAAATGGCAGAATAGCTCGAATTACTATTTTGCCTAATGAGGCAAAATAGTCAGTGCCTAAAATTACTTCCTTTAGAGATGGCATGGGCCAGCACTTCTGAATACTGGCCTGCCCGGAGCTAACAAGACACCACCCAGGCCTGGTCTATTTATGCGTAACCACAAATGATTTATGACCCAGCCTGTGGCCTGTAGAATAGCGGAACCTCAAAAGTGAAGTAACAACACTTAGGTTTTCAGCTCATTGTCCTTTGTGCACTAAAACCGTATGGTCTAAAGACCAGGGTTGCGGAGTCGGAGGTGAAATATCCGACTCCGAGTCCAACTCCGACCTTTCCAAAATTTCCGAATCCCGACTCCGACCTTTTCAAAATTTCCGACTCCTTAACATAAAGGGAATGAAATTTTGCTGTTAAAATCAATGGAAATCGTGGTGCACAGCAAGAAATCTCTGTTTCAACAAACGTTTCAAAGAAATTCTACCATTTCAACAGGAATTCCCAATTTAAAAGAGTGATGAAGCAATGATCTCATTGGACGTCCGGAGTCTGAGTTGGACAAAAAAATCCGACTCCGACTCCCAGTTGTGGCGTGGTGATTCGTCACATATAACGTTGAATTCGTAGTAGCAACAGTAGAGTCTACCTAGCCGAGTGGGGAAAACTCCATTTATTCCTGTTACATGGAGAGTCGTGGGTACGATTCTCGCTTTCTGTGCCTCAGGGCGACGCAGCATTGTGGCTACAACACAGCGTTGTTAGGAATCCGTCTCCACCCAAAAACCTCCGGCTCCGCAACCCTGCTTTAGGGCTGTGGCTATAGGCCGCCAGCAGACCTTCACTTTTTAAAAATTAGTCCTATTCATCCGCCACTGGTAACGACGCTAACGCACAGCGAGAGTGTGCTAAAGTCCACAACACTTGCCAGTAACGTACTAAACCTTAAACCCTAACCTGAACCTAACCCCTAATTCTAAATCCTAAACCTGAACCCAAGCCTTAAACGTCAGCGACAGCGACAGACCATAAATGAAAGTGTTTTGTTGCTTTGACAGGCTTGCCAACCTGTCTTCACCAAAAGACGCCAGACGTTGTCCCAGAAAAAGCCAAAAAAAGCCAGATAGTAGTCTTAAGACATATATACATAAAAGGGGGTAATGTTTCATTCATAACGAAATAATACTGCAAAGGGGTCTTACAGAAAGCGCAAAACATGCGAAAGACAACAAAACTGACAGAAAACGCAAAAATTGGGAAGGCAATAGCTATTCACTGAAGAGAGTGGTGGGCAGCAACACTGGGCAATACACTGAGGGTGGCTAAAATCAGATCAAACGTGCACACAGGCTAGTATACTGGCCGCGTCCCCTCTGACCACAGCCAGGGACGAGCGCTGGTGGAGTCACTGTCGCTCCATGATACAAATAAAATAATAAGGAACGGAAGGTTAGTTTTTTAAGGAGGTCATCTGACCTATCATCACGTTTCTTTGCAATGTGGCTCAAAAAAGGGCAGAGGACTTGCCATACACACTCGTGGTTTCGATTGCCCCTGGTTGAAAGCAGTAATTGTCAGAGGTCATTTATATACATAAAACATGCATAAACAACGACAAAACAGACACTGAAACTCTTCAGAAGCTTAGATATAATAAAATTCCAATCTTTAGAAGCATTTTCTTTACGGGTAATTGCACGGTCGTACATTTGTTTCATTTTTTAAACATCGAAAGTTTTTAGGGGAGCAGTAAAATCTTTGTAATATTCTCTGCACCCTGCATAGCCATACACCTAGACTCTCGTCAAAAGATAATTGTAATGATAATAATGATGGTTTATTGCAGACACATGGTCCATATTGTAGGCACAGTAAACAACGCATGAGCACAAAAAATGGTTAGCAATAACTCATTACAGAATAGGTGTTTGCACATGATCACACGGACAGAAGTAAAAAACATTTTTAACATCACCCCAGCTGTAGCGTCATACACCCATCATAATACAGGGATCCAGTAGTGTGAGAAAAATGAATGCTACTCAGGCAATGTTTTGAGAGAGCCAAGCCTTTACGAGTGAAAAAAGCCAGATTTTTTTCTGGCTGTTTTTGATTTTCAAAAAAGCGAACTGCGTTGAAAAACTCAGAACAATGACATCATAACACGTTGAAAAAAGCTCTGAACAATGGCATCATCATATTATGATGTCATTGCTCAGAAATTCAAAACCTGGCTTCAAAAATCCAAATTGACAACCCTGTTCTTTCATTGATTCATGACATGGTTCACTGAGTTGCGTGGAAACATGTGATACGGAACATTAGCAGAACGGTAAAGTGGAGATAGCAGCAGCAAAAATATTTGCTGTTGGATTTTGAAACTTTGCAAAAAAAAATTTTCGTCTAATTGTCGAGCAGTCCGGAATAACATCACCGCTAAAAAATTGTTAGCGGACTATTTCAAAACCTTTAGCAGACGCCCTGAACACTGGACTTTCAGCGGCCCGTGCAAAGGTGTTTTCGACGATCCAGAATAGGTTGAAACCAAAAACGTCGTCGTTTCCTTGTTTCCAACAACAACAGAGCCAACAAAGCAACAGCTTTCCGTCTTCGGGCCCATCTCCTCCGTTAATCTGTTTGGTCTGCAGTGGTACCCAACAACGACCTACGTCCGTTTCGTTCTTGAAGATCAAACTGCAAGTCTGCAGCAGCTCAAGTGACGGAGCTTTTAAGCGAAATGACGTTGCCCGGGCAACAACCATGGGCGCAATTTGGTGTGGGACACGGGGGACGTGTCCCCTCACTTTTCAGGTGGGGGAGATATAATATGCCATGTCCCCCCACTTTTTCTCTTCTGGTTTTATACTTGGAGAAGTTAAAAAAATAAAAGTGACGTTTGCCACGTTTTGCGTGAAGTGCTTTAGTTAGATATTACCGTGGGCGCAATTTTGTTGCAAAATGTGAGGGGACAGTTGAGTGCAAAATCAATAAAGTCATCGGGTCGATGCAGAAGTAAAGTTTTATAAATACATATTTCCAATCTTGTTTATAGAGGTGTTTTAAAAGCAAGACTAATTACGCTAATACATCAACAGGGTTTTATCAGACCAGTATGGTGGCCCATGCGTGCCACCCTAAAATTTTCTTCTTTCTGGCATTTAAAAAAAAGATAAAAAAAAAACTATAAAAATTTTTCAAATATAATCGCAACTTAAAATCTTTTCGTTTCAAAAACAATTTACTTTACTTTCAAAAACACTTTCGCTACGCAAATGGTTTATACATAAAAAACATTTTCGTTTTGAAAACAATTTTACTTTCGTTTCAAAAACACTTTTGCTTTGCAAATGGTTTATAAATGAAAACGACCTCGTTTTGAAAACAATTATTTTCGTTTCGGAAACACTTTCACTTTTTTTCGGAAACACTTTCATTTTGCAAAAAAATGTAAATCAAAAGCGTTTCGAAAACAAACGGCATATGCTTTTCTGGTCGTGGCCCATGCGTGCCAGAGATGAGCATTGGACTGGAATTGGGTTGGACTGGATCCGGACTGTAACAAATTTTGTTGAATTTGGATTAGATCCGGATTGCAAATAACTTCAAAATTGCGCGAACGTGTGAACTCGTCGTGAGTCTTTCCTTTTTGTGATAACCTATCCTTGGGGGAACGTCTTTGAGGGATTTATGTCATGAGACGTATAAATTGCGGCTTAGAGTAAGCGCATGGTATCTTTTACGTCACGAGAAGCGGATGGATTGTGCGCATGGGGAATGGTGGTTGTGATGCAGTCTGTCAGTACTGCCAAATCTGTTTCTGAATACGTGACAACCAACGTTACAGCAAAACCAGTTACATATCTACACGAACCAAATCCATGCTGTGCTGTAGTCTCTCACATGTGCAGGTGTAAAACTCTCACTGTTTCAAGAAAATAACCTTCCTAACAGTACACCACACTGGGTAAAATGTCGGACAGAAGCAGTTAAACATCTTTCGCGGTCTCTAGAAACTTGGAAAATGGTAAATATCATTTTATTGAAACTAAAATTGATAAACTAACAGAATCCAGGGATACCATACCAAACTCTGTTTCAACATCAACTTGGCTATTTGTAATATCCATGGGCGCAATTTGATGGGGGACACGGAGGATGTGTCCCCCCTTTTTTCAGGTGGGGGGACATAATATGCCATGTCCCCCCACTTTTTCTCTTCAGGTTTTATATTTGGAAAATTTCCAAAAATAACAGTGACGTTTGCCACGTTTTGCGTGAAGTGCTTTGTATGTTAAATATTACACATAGCCAAGTTGATGCTAAAACAGAGTTTGGTGGACTATCACAGGATTCTGTTAGTTCTCTTATAATAACTACACCTCTTATAAAATGCATAAATACTGATGCGTTCTACTATAAGAGTGATATGCACGTGCGACCAATGCGATTCAGCATTTTGTGCACTCCAACTGACAGCTCTGATAAAACCCAATTGGTGTATTAGCGTGATTAGTCTTGCTTTTAAAACACCTCTATAAACAAGATTGGAAATCTGTATTTATAAAACTTTACTTCTGCATCGACCCGATGACTTTATTGATTTCACACCAAACTGTTCCCCCCACATTTTGCAACAAAATTACGCCTAGTGCAACAACTATCGTCATTCATGAGTCGTACGCTTTTCTTGCGTGCAGTGCAAACGTGCGAATGGTGCACCAACCACAGTAGCTACGTTTTTGTGCGAAACTAAAATAGCGTGAAAATGCTGCCCAGGGTAATCCCATGTGATTGATTGTTTCCGGTAAGTCATCAGCGACGCGGCGGTTCTTGGAAGACGCAAGTTTACAGACAAACAGTGTGCTTTTGAAGAGTCGGAAAAGGCGGCTAAAAGTCTGTTGACCTATACAACGATTCTCCTGTTGTCTTAAATACTTTCGGTTATCAAGACGTTGGTACAAAAGCGCAAGCTGCAATGAAAATCTTCGCCTTTAATGTTGTTCGTTCGCTTAATTTTGTGGAAATTGTTGCAGTTCTTGGTTTGTTCGTCAATTCACAGGCGCAGGAAAGTCAGGACGTTTGCATTTCACTTCCTCGACAGCAAACAACTTCGACAACTAACCTTGTGGGTTCCCCAGGAAAAAGAGGTCCTAAGGGTCACCCAGGCCCTAAAGGTGACATTGGTCCAGAAGGCCCTTGCGTTTGTGATCGCAATGAGCAGCGAAGGATTCAAAATGAACTAGTTTCCATGAGAGGTAAGTTTGTCGTGTTAGGAACAGATTTCATTTGGACTGCGAAAATGATTTTGTAATATTGCAATGAGGAGTAAGGGGACATATGGACATATACATCCTGGCAGTACTTGAAGATTAGTTTATCTTAAAAAGCAGCTGTATGGTATGTCATATACCGCTTTCGTTTATTTGGTGAAATGTTCGATTTGTAAGTTGTAAGATTTAGAGTATACATAGGCGAGAAGTGTATGTTAATGATAAACGATAAAAACTCTCTAATGTGTAACATTTTCTAGAACGGCATAAATTGCAGCAAATAAAAAGGTCTCAGCATGGATTGTATGTATGAACGTCGAACCCCGGTAACCTTCTGTTACGTAACCTTCTTAGCAGAGTCGGAGGAAGGACCCCGTACCCCCGGCCGGGGTGCCCGGGTAAAAAGGGGCCCTCAAATTTGACTGAGTACCTTTGTTACGGCATATAGAGACATCAGAACTGAACTCACCATGAACTGATTTCACATTTTCCCTTTCAATGTTCATATTTATCTCATACGTCAAAGAAATTGATCTTCACACCACCCACAACTTCTTAATGCCAACCATTGCGAAATGCATTGTGAATAGCTTCGTTGTTAGCATTTGCTTTGGTAAGCTGGCTGTTCGTGCAGGTAACGTTTGCTGAATCCACGTTGATTGCAAGCATTTTTGTATAGCCTAGTAAAAAATTATTCAGGAGAGTTAAGTTGTAGACCAGTTGCGTAGCTAGAGGTTTTAGCCAGGGTGGGAAACGTAGCTGAAAGATGCTCACTGGCCCCCGCAGGAAGCACCACGCCAACATTCAGAAAAAAGTTTAGAAATGAAAGTGTATCCGGATATGGATTTCTGTATTCTAAAACCCGAAATCACCGGAAAACAACAGTCGAAAAACTTCCAATAAACGCAAAAAGCAACAACTTACTGAAAACCAAAAGAGTACTGAATACCAAAATATAAGCAAAATGGGGCTCAGTTTTTGCATTTAGCTTATCAGGGGAGAGGTTCACACCCTTGTACCCCCTCAGTCACACCACTGTTGTAGACCTGTGTTGTATCCTTACACTGTACAAGAATAGAATAACCAATATACAATCGTATAAAATCGTATTCGTAGCCCATGCCTGTAATATCCAATGTATCTTGCATCAGAGTTGTCCAATGAAAACTCGAAACTTTACACCAATGAGAATTCCAGTTATTTAACGAATATCTCTGTGCCCAGTGGTGGGTCTCGGGCCAGTTGTGGGCCGTTCAGCACTTTTTTATTGGGCCACGCACAACACTTGTTGTTGTGGGCCGGGTTTGCTGCGCCGGTTGCGTGGGATCAAACATAGGCTACTGTAACAACTGTATAGAACATTGATTGTTTGACGTTAACACAGCATTAATGTTGTCATTATGGGGTTTATTACATTAACATAGCATTGCTCTGTTACAGATAACTGAATACAACATAAGTTTGAAAATAGGCGTTCAAAAAAGCACATGCTTTTAATTACGATCGAAAGGGCATGGGCGTCTGCAAGGGGGTCAAAACGGTCATTCGTCCCCCCATTTGGAATTTGGGACTAAGAACCAAAAATTTCTAGCAAACCTGAAGTCAGGAGCTTAATTAAGATTACATTGAATTAATTCTTGCATTGACAGTTTATTTGCCGGTATGACACCCACAGTGCACAAGAACCAGGTTCACTGTCCTGGTGTTGTGTAGTGATGAGTTTGCAGTTAACTCATATCCGCTGCTTTGCCTGTCTGCAGAGGCAAGTTGCGAAACTTGCGTGTACATTGTTCTACTGTTGGCTTTTATTGCGTAACAATAACATGGCAACGAATCTCCACGTGTTCACTTCAAGTTACGGTAACAGGTGTTTTGCCGCATGCGAGTGTTGAGGTGATGCAGGGAGACAGTGAGTTCTGATAGCGGATAGAAGAGATGGCACGGGCCGCTGACAGTCCAGTCTTCGGGCCGTCCGCAAAACGTTTTGAAACAGTTCGCTAACAATTGTTTTAGCGGTGACGTCATTCCTGGCCGCTGCAGTCTGCTCGCCGAAAAAATTTTGTTTTTTACAAAATTTCAAAACCTAACAGCGAACTTTTTTGCTGCTGTTCTCTCCATTTTACCTTTATGTCAACGTTCCATTTCACTTGTTTCCACGCAAATCAGTGAACCGTGTTATGAACCAATCACAGTGTAGGGACTGGGGTTGTAGGTTATTGTAGAGGTCCCTACTAGTTGAGGGGTCAACCTAGTTCTTGCAGGAGCACAGGTCGGTCTCCTCTCCCAACAAAGCAACCTGACGTTGCCAAGCCAAAGCAAGGCAAATTGCTCTCACCACTTTGTCCGCTAATAACTCTCCAGTAGTACTCTAAGTTGACTGCTTCTTTCGATTATATTCAGATATACAACAAAAACTCCGATACACTTGAGCGTGAAGGCAGAAACACGTAACGTAACGGTTCGATGTAGAGTCAGAATTAGAATGACGACGAACAAAAGCGTTGGGCGTTCGAATGCGCCACAGGAAACAGCGGCCGACTGCGGTTATGTAGGTTTGCAGGTTATCGCGTCGACGGTCGGACTGTTCGCAAACAAGCACATCGCGTTGAATCACGAATGGAATATTACTGGGAATTACGCAGTAAGAATGCACAAAACAGTAAAGCACTAATGTGTCCACTACAAAAGCAACAGACATTTTTATTTATAGTGCGTCGCCGAGGTTTGGGTTTAGGACGAGTGTCCGAGTCATTTTTGTCGAGTCAGAGTCGAGTCAGAGTCACAAGCCCTTCGAGTCAGAGTCGAGTCAGAGTCTTCTAAAATTTTTCGAGTCGAGTCAGAGTCACGACTTGGTCGAGTCGAGTCAGAGTTGAGTCACGAGAACTGTCGAGTCATTTCGAGTCATTGGTTTGCAAGCTCGAGTCAATGTCGAGTCACACGAAATTTCACGTTCTTTCTACGACATTTTTTTGCTATGAAATGGCACCCAACATGCCATAAAATGGCGCCCGATTAAGTTAGAAAATGGTATCCAATGTTGTTCCAACAAGTTTGATTGCAGGTTATTTATATCTAAGTTCTCTCAGTTTGCATTTTACTTGTCTCTTTTACAACCAGTCATTTCAAAGAGTGTAGCTCAACCTTTCTGCAAGTTTTGCAGCCTCTCAGTTAACATTTTGTTGAATGTGCGATTCACCACGAACGGGATGTGCGTGATGAACAACTCCCGTGTGGCGCGAACAAGCAGAAATAAAATTAGCACGACGTGGGATCTTTATTGTTCCTTGGTACCACAGTGCGAAGATTTGTGCACTTGCTACTCTGCCTTTCCAGTCACAACAAAGTGGTGCTTTAACCCGCATGTGAAGATGGTGCCAGGTACAACCTTCACTAAACAAACGTGCAATAGGTACGGTTTGTTGGAAATACGAGGGATGTTGTTGCAACCGTTGCATTGAAAGTGTGGTTGGCGTTGCATTGAAAGTGTGGTTTTCGCATGCCCAATGCATGAAAATGACCAGAGATGAACATGTACTAGGATTTATAAGCGTACGGGAAGGCATTTTACTGGGGGGGGCGGAAAAAATTTGCCCTGAAAATAACAATTTTCCCTAAAAATAAGCAGTTTGCCCTGAAAATAACGTTTTAGTTCAATCCGAATGGGGCCTGAACCTTACGTAAATCTGTTCTATAGAGTTGAATTCGTTTATAACGGCTTCGTCTGGAGCGTCAATTCGCCCATAACGTTACATTTTGTTTGGTCGCGATGGCATCTTTTACATGCATTTCATTTCGCTTATAATGACAAATTGTGAATTCGGCAATAACGTTCTTTATGCAATAACCTAGAGGTGTCGTTATAGGTAAATTCTGTAGTTTTTGCTTGTTAACTCAAGGGGTTGAAGTTCCTTGCGTATTGTGTTCTCCCAGACAAGAAACTTTACGGCAGGGGTCACCAACGTGGTGCCCGCGGGCACCAGGTCGCCCGCAAGGACCATGTAGGTTGCCCGCGGGCCTGTTCTAAAAATAACATCAGCATGATCAATGTCTTCACCAATAATAAAATAATGGAGGGTAAATTGAGTAAAATTTTTATTTCAGAAGTGTGTAATACACACTTGTATCAAATTAGTAGCCCTCCGCATTAATCGGAACACAAGAAGTAGCTCGCAGTTTCAAAAAGGTTTGCGAGCCTGCTTTACGGTAATTGCTTTACTGATGCAAACAGGTACACGACTTCGATAACGCAATGTTTTAAAAGCGGCGGTTCCGGATCGTACGGTATGACTCCCTAAACCTGCTTGTGTTATCGCTGCTGTGCGCTTGAGCAAGGCACTTAAAGATGCGCACTCAAAGGAGCCAAGCACGTCCGTGCTGCCCGCTTCTAAAACTCCTGTTAATAAAAAAATCTATCATTCCTGCACCTCCACCCAGCGCAAACTCGAAAACGAACAAAGAAGTTACCGAATTCTTATATGAAGCTGCTGAACTACCGACATCCGATTGCTCGATTCTTACAGAAAATGAGGGCTTGGTCCAGATCACAGTCACTATAACTAATCACGACTTTGGTCCTGATTACAAACTACACTAGTCCAAATTACACAGATCACCCCCAAGTGAATATACATTGTATTGAAAATTTTTTCACCGTTCACGGTTTTTGAGCAACTTGCGCTTGCCCTGAAAAAACAGATTTGCCCTGAAATTTTTCACTGCATTGAATATACTTTTTACATTCAGGATTTTTAAGAACTTGCGCTTGCCCTAAAAACAGAGTTTGCCCTGAAATTTTTCACTGTATTGAAATTAGGAGTTTTGAGCAACTATGCGCTTGCCATGAAAAACAAAGTTGCCCTAAATTCACTGTATTGAATATATTTTTTACGTTCAGGATTTTTGACCAACCTGTGCTTTCCCTGAAAAACAGAGTGTGCCCTGAAATTTTTCCCTGTATTGAAATATCTTTTATCATTCGGGATTTTTGAGAAAATTGTGCTTGCCCTGAAAACATAGCTTGCCCTGAATTTTTTCAAGCCCGGGGGGGAGGCCGACCCCCCGCCTCGTACGCCTATGCTAGGATTTAAACCTTACGACATTTCAATATATTGATTGATTTGGAAGTAATCATTCTTGTTTAAACAGAATTGGTTTGGAATTGATGATTTTTTTTAACTTCTTCTCAACTTTCCTTTCAGTTTTTGGACTGCAGATTACTGTAACTTTCGGTTCAGTTTTGGGACTGCAGGTTACTGTAGGACTGCAGGTCAACACTGGATTGCTGCCACCGACACGTTGGCAGCCATTTGTTGCAGGCATAATGCTGTGTCGCCCTGAGCCAACCAAAAAAAGAGTCGAACCGACAATCCTTAGCATAATAGAATTGAGATAACGCATTTGACTAGGTTCGATCTCCTAGTGCTGCTACGAATTCAACGTTATATGTGACTTTGTCACGTCGCCACCTGTGGTTAGGCTAATAACAGTGGCAGGAATTTGGATTTAAACAAGATTCGGTTTTCGCATTTACATTATATTTTGCAATATAGTTTTTGGTTTGGATTGAATCTGGAAAGCTTCAATCACTTTACTGGTATCTGGAAAAGACTTAAGGTCACAGAATGAGGCCCACTGCCATGATCACGATATGCAAATACTACATTAAACCACGATAAGGCGTCAATATATTGTGCCCTACTGACCTCTCAGTGAAAGCAAAGTCTCAGGTCTACCTCTACGCAAGATGGGGAAACTTGGTCCTTAAAATGCAGCATAGCACAACTAGACAGGAAAAACAGAAAATTTCCGGCAATCTTGATCATCACTGAAGCATAAAATGCTCATTTCTCTGTGTGCAAACGAACTGGTTTTGTCCATCAGGAACTGAAAGATATTGTAAAAATGACTCTGAGTCGAGTCTCTAGTCATTTTGTAAAAACCGTGACTCGAGTCGAGTCAACATTTTTCTCAACGTGACTCGAGTCGAGTCAGAGTCACCACAAATCATGACTCGAGTCGAGTCATTGACTCGAGTCACGCTATCACTGAGGACAAATATTCCCAAACATTCCCTGGCCATGTACCCCTTCACCATCTCGTATCCCTGAAATTTCTTATGGCAAAAAGGATGAGGAAAATAACAAAAACATATTTACCAATATATGCATACAATGATTTTAAAAATATTCACCGATGTAGACCTATGTATAAATACGAGTATTTCGAAATGAACAATATGTGAAAATAATTTTACCCTTTATTACTAACCTTAAATGTACACTTTCAGATAGGGAAATCTATCCCTAGGGGTACCTGTACCCCAGTTTGTGAACCCTTGGTTTAGGATTAAGGTTAGGCTTAGTTTAGGATTTAGGGCAGGGGTCACTAAACTTTTTAAAACTCAAGAGCTATTTCTTGGTACAGATTCAAGCGAAGGGATACCAGTTTGATACACAGACTTTTGAAATAAAACTTTGCACAATTTGTCTTGATATTATGTCATCATTAATAACAAAAATTAAAGATATTTATCAATGTGAAGACACTGATCATGTTTATGCTATTGTCAGAACAGGCCCGTTGGCGACCCACATGGTCCGTACGGGTGACCTGGTGACCATAGGCACCACGCTGGTGGTCCCTGGTTTAGGTTTAGTAGGTTACTAGCAAGTGTAGGGCAGCCTAGTGCACTCTTGTCATGCGTTAGTGTCACGTTACAGGCGACGGACGAAGAAGTTTTCAAAAGTGAAAGTCCTCTGGCGGACCTATAGCCACTCTGCCTTATAAGACTACATGGTTTCAGTGTCCAAAGGACAATGAACTGAAAACTTGTTACTTTAGATTTAAGGTTACTTTATATTACGGGCCACTGGCCGGTATGGGCCACAAAAATAAGTTGTAGTTTAGAATAAACAGGCTAACAAGAAACCGGGCGGTTTCATTGTCCATTGTCAGTGTGAGACTGAAAAAGTCCAATGTCAGTGTGAGATTGAACGCTTGTCCGGTTTATGTAGATCAGGGGTTCGCAACCTTTCTCCTACCATGTACCCCTTCAGCATTCCGACAGATGAGCATGTATCCCTTCAGCAATTCAACAGTTAAGCATGTACCTCTTCAGCATTTAGACAGATCAACATGCACCCCTAAAATTTCCTATGACAAAACATTTTATTGTGATTATTCATAGATATATTTAACAATAATAAGCATATAATGATATTTGAAAAGAATATTCACTGATATATGTATAAATATTTGGGAAATATTATTGTAAATATATTTTGCTCTTCTATTGCCAACCTTAAATGTACCCTTCCGGATTGGGAAATGTACCCCTGGGGGTACATGTACCCCAGGTTGGGAGCCCCTGATGTAGATGAACGTTCACCGTGAAAAAGTCAGTAACGACAAGCCAAGTTTTATTGAAAGGGCGTTTGATTGCTTGTTTCCAAGTGATGCTGGCAAGTCTTGCTTGGTAACATAAAGACATAATTGTGGGTTTTGTTGAAGGCCATGTCAATTTGCTTTATTGTAAAAAATCACCCTGCTTGAAAAATCTGCATATATATTTTGTAACTTATCGCAATATAGCTTACCTGACTATTGCTGCCGACGAAGTGCATTTTTTGTGACTATTGCCGTAAAATGAACCAAATTCTTTTTGTGTAGAAAGGGTAAAACGCTTTGTGAACGTCCGTTTGCATTGCATCGCCAGCAACCTGAACAGTATAAGCAAAATGTCGACGTTGCCCCAGGCCCGTCGCCAGGATGTAGCAGCAAGGGGGGCAAAAAAACAGAAGGAGGGCCCAAAAACCAGAAGGGGGGCACATTTTTAATATACAGTATTGGATATATGCAGCAAACAGTGGGCCAAACGTGAAATGGGGGGGGCCGGGCACCACTGACCCCCCCGCTGGCGACGGCCCTGCGTTGCCCTCCCTGGAAAAATTTCTGCGGACGCCTATGGAAAGGGGACTTGGGGCCATTCTAACGAAAATTTGACGATCAATGTTGTACGCAATACAGCTGAACGGAGCTTCAGCAAAGTGAGGCTAATCAAAAAATTTCACAGATCATCTATATCTGGTGAAAAACTGACAAATCTGGCAATGATACTGTATCTATTGGAAGTGAAACTGAGCGCTAGATATGACTGAGTTGACAAAAATATTTCCATTTTTTGTAAACTTGGAAAGTTATTTTCCTATAGCTTGAAACAAGCAAATGCTTAAAGCTGTCTGCTTTATAGGTTGTGTTGATACTGTTGAAAATAATTTTATAAGCATTTGTTAAAAAATTCGATGTTTTTGTTTACATAAATACTATGTGTTAAATGTATTGTATATTGGGAGCCCCATCGTCCAGGTTCGGGGGGGGCCAACACCTAGCGCCGGCCCTGCTCCTTAGTGATAATGAAAAATGCACAACCACTCGCTTTCCGTTATCCGTACTTGTTTTATTGATCACATTGATCAGTATCACAAACCATTAAAGATGCAAATCATTCATTTTAGCGAAGCGGTCGTGGTTTTCTAAAATCACGCACCAGTGACTTTATCTTACGAGCAGGCCTGTTGTGTCTTTAAAATAGGTGGACCCTATGTCTCTCAGAAAACTCTTCGCTCCTCTGGTGTCCCAAGCTGGTTACGGGCCTTTATGCAACTTTAGCTGATTTGCTGAAATGTGCGATTAGTAAGTTGTAAGATTTTGAGTATGAATAGACGAGAAGTGCCTAATGTGTAAAGTTTTGTAGAGCGGCATATAGAATATAAAAAGATCACAGCATGGATGTTATGCACTCTAAGCCAACAAACGAAAATATGGGCAAAGAAATAGTTTTTTCCCTACCGAGCATATTTGCATTTTTAAAGATGTTCAAAGTGAGAAGTTAAGCATATGAACAGTTTCTCACTGTAGCTGCAAGCAATGAGCTCGAACTACTGCATTATTTCAGCACACGCCAGGCCCGTAACCACGGAGGGTTATTCGGGGGAAGTGCCCTCAAATTTTGTGCCCAGAAAAAAATTTATTTGAATATATAATAAAACAAAAATATATTGCCCCTAAGAATGTCTTTTGCTCCCCCCGAAACCTTAAAACCTGGCTACGGGCCTGGCACACGCACTGTTCTTGCAACGTAATTTTTAATTGCAAAATGCGTTACGATATATTTATAAATAGTTGTAAACCTGTCTCGGTAATGTGATTAGAGCAACTGCAAATATTTGGTGAATCCCTGCAGAGAAGCATCAAAATTAGCATGAAACCTCAGTGGCTATTTCCCACAAACCTCAGTCTTAATATTGGCACTTCCGTGTGAAAAAATTTTTGTCAATATCTTAAACTGTCCGAAAAATACGAAATGTTGATTGGCACGTCTTTCAAGCTGCATAAATTGGTTTTTCGTTTCAGAAAAACTCACGGAACTGACAAATTTTGTGAAACTCGAACATCCTTGTAAGTATTGGTTTCCTCGTAGTTTTTGAAGTTTTGACTAACAAGCCAGTGATGTAATAGTTTTCTTTTTTCGATTACACTTGCAACTGGTCCAGCGGGTGGACTGGGAGATGCCAAGTCATCAAGCACGTTTAGTGGTCGGAGGGTCTCGCAGCGTAAAATAATGTGGTGTTCTGTTTGTTTATCCGCCCTTCATATGCAAGAGGCTGTCTCTCTCAGTCCCCCACACCAACACATGTCAGAACCGAAACTGCCGACTCCAGTTCTGAGCCGGTTTGAAGTGACCCTTGACATAAATTGCGGGAAAGGTTGGAACTAAGGGAAGGCCGATATTCGGGCTAACGCGAAACTGGGGAGTGAGGTATAATGTCCTTCCATAAACTCATCCATGCTTTTTTTGATGTCAAACGCAAAGACTGGAAGGGTGGCAGCGTGGCCTTGCCTTCAGACGCTGTGGGCGGAGGCTCTGCAAGTCTGAGATGTAACCGTAGATGGGTGGTGATTATTGAATGCGGCTTGGCATCCCAGTTTATATGTGAGCTAGTCTCTGCCAGGGTAGGTGGTTCGATCTCCGCCAGAGCGACCAAAATCATGTAAATAAGAAGGGAGAAAAACGATCACTCAGTGCCAGAGGAGTAATTACACTTTATGAGACACTGATAATTGATCGGTCGTCTGCTGCGTGAGACCAAACCCCAATGAAAATCATCACCAAAAGGACCGAGGTATTATGTCTCTCTAGAAAAGCAATCCAGTGCACGCTGCAAGTAAGCGGCAATATACTGCAGAAGGTGGAGAAATTCAAGTATCTTGGGCTTGGACGGTATTCACGAGTGATAGAAGGCGGAACAGGGGATTGATACACCGATTGGCAAACGCAGATCTGCATGAGCCTTATCGTTCTGTGTTTACAAAACGGGAACTTAACGCTGCCAATCAAACGCCGTAACGCTGCCAATTTTTAAATCTGTCCTTGTTCCCATAGGCGTACGGGAAGGCATTTTACTGGGGGGGCGGAAAAAATTTGCCCTGAAAATAACAATTTGCCCTGAAAATAACAATCTGCCCTAAAAATAACAATCTGCCCTAAAAATAAACAATTTGCCCTGAAACTAAGTTTTTACTTTAATCCGAGTGGGACCTGAAACCTTATGTAAATCTGTTCTATACAGCGGAATTCATGTAGAACGGCTTCCTCTGTAACGTTAATTCCCCCATAGCGTTACATTTTGTTTGGTCGCAATGGCATTTCAATTCGCTTAAAATGTCAATTCGGCAATAAAGTTCTTTATGCAATCTCCTAGAGATGACGTCATAGGCAAATTCTGTGGTTACCTAATTGCTTGTTAACTCAGGGGTTGAAGTTTCTTGCGTGTTGTGTTCTCCCAGACAAGACATTTTACGGTAATTGCCTTTACTGACGCAAATATGTACGCGACTTCGTTGACGCAAAGCAATGTTTAAAAAGCGACGGTTCCGGATCGTATGGTCTGACTCCCTAAACCTGCCTGTGTTATCGTTGCTGTGCGCTTGAGCAAGGCACTTAAAGACCCGCACTCAAAGGGGCCAAACAATCTGCATGTCCTTGCTTCCCGCTTCTAAACCTACTGTTAATCAAAAAATCTACCATCTTAACACCCTGCACCTCTACGCAGCGAAAACGAACAAAGACTCGAAAACGAACAAAGAAAGAGTTACCGGATTCTTATTCCAACCTGTTGAAGTACCGACATCCGATTGTTGGATTTTTACAGAAATTAAACGAGGGCTTCGTCCAGATCAAAGTCACTATAGATTTTCACAGCCGGGAGTGTCTATCATAAACGTATTTTCAATACGATACGCCAGACTATCCTTTACGAAAAGTGCCACACCTCCAGCGTTAGTTGGGGAATCATGGTATTCAATAGAGTATCCCTGCGAACGGAAACCATAATTATACAGTGTATTGAAAGTTTTTTACAGTTCACGATTTTTGAGCAACTTGCGCTTGCCCTGACAAAAACAGAGTTGCTCTGAAAATTTTCACTGTAGTGAATATACTTTTATATTCAAGATTTTTATTAACATGCGCTTGCCCTGAAAACAGAGTTTCCCCTGAAATTTTTCACTGTATTGAATATATTTTTTACTATTTAGGATTTTTGAGCAACTTGCGCTTGCCCTTAAAAAAACAGAGTTGCTCTGAAAATTTTCACTTTATGGAGTATACTTTTAATATTCAGGATTTTTATCAACTTGCGCTGGCCCTGAAAACAGAGGGTGCCCTGAATTCACATTACTAAATATATATTTTTTATTATTCTGGATTTTTGAGCAGATTGCGCTTGCCCTGGAAAACAAAGTTGCCCTGGGATTTTTCACTGTATTGAAATATATTTTATCATTCAGGATTTTTGAGCAACTTGCGCTTGCCTTGAAAAACAGATTTGCCCCGAAAATTTTCACTGTATGGAATATAAGTTTTACATTCAGGATTTTTGAGCAACTTGCGCTTGCCCCGAAAAACAGAGTTCGCCCTGGAATTTTTCACTGTATTGAATATGTATTTTTTATCATTTAGGATTTTTGAGCAACTTGCGCTTGCCCCGAAAAACAGAGTTTGTCCTGGAATATTTCACTGTATTGAATATACTTTTTACATTCAGGATTTTTGAGCAACTTGCACTTGCCCTGAAAAACAGGGGGTGCCCTGAATTCACTATGGTGAACATGTATTTTTTATCATTCAGGATTTTTGAGCAACTTGCGCTTGCCCTGAAAAACAGAGTTGCCCTGGAATTTTTCACTGTATTGAACTATTTTTTTATCATCCAGGATTTTGACGAACTAGAGCTTGCCCCGAAAACAGAGTTCGCCCTGAAATTTTTCAAACCCGGGAAGGCCGCTGCCCCCCCGACTCGTACGCCTGTGCTTGTTTCCAGTTCCCATCCTCACCTACTGTCATGAATCTTAGGCAATGACCGAAAGAGTGCTATCTGAAGTACAAGCAGCAGAGACGGGATTTTTTGCGAAGAGCTGATGGCGTATCACTTCGCGACAAAGTCGGCAGCTGTTAAATTCGTGAAGTCCTGAATGTCGAGCCATTTTTGGCCTGTAACTAAGGGGAACGCAGGAATTTTCGCCCCCCCTGAAAAAATGTTTTGGACATAGTTTAGATTGTATGCATAAGCGTTGTTTTCGCACATGGCACCTGTGTAAAATTTGAAATCCCCTCAGAAACCTTTTCGCCCTCCCTGGTGCCCCAAGCTGGTAACGGGCTTGCTTCTCCTCCGAATCGAGAGATCCCAGCTACGTTGTTTCGGCCATGTGTCCAGAATGTCCTACGAATGATCGGCAAGGCAAGTCCTGCTGGCAATACCCACGGGAAACCAGCCCAGTGGTCAACCAAGGACCAGGTGGTGTGACTACATCTCCGACCTTATGTCGTCCCGTGATAAGCCAGCAGAACTATCTGAGATTGCTGTTGACCGTGGGGCATTTCGAACCCTCCCAGGGATGCTGCCCTTACAACCTTTCCCAGACGAAAGGTGGACACGAAAAGGAATGATTAAGAAACTGATGATGATCCCAGATTGAATTTTAATATTATCGTAAATACAGCCTATGCTTGGTTTTTGTGTAAACGATTCCCCTGCGAAAACAGTGCAACAATCGATCTATTGATACTTTTCAAGATTGACACATTAAGTACACAACAGAACGATCGAAACGGAAGACGGATTCAGCAATAACTCACTTTAACACCAAAATAAAGAGACGTCACCTCTTAACTACGGTATATCACTAACAGTGGCCCAAAGAAGGCTTTACAAGACGGTTTCTCTATGTGAATAAGGTGTACTACCATAATTCCTTCTCAATAATAAGCATAGTCTTGCTATCGGAAACTAATGTTACCCAAGACAGTATATTTGCGAATGAAGTGCCTTGCCAACTACCTTCGCTATAAAAAGTCTAGTCTTGTCACCTCGAAGACTACAAGTTGCCCAAGATGTTTCCTGATTGCGAATAAAGTGCACTAACAATTCACACTCTAACAAAATGCTTCGCCCTCCCATCAAAAACTACATCCTTGGGCAGTGCAGTGACAAACAAGTTGCAGATAGCAGAACAAATGAAAACATTTCTTTCATTGTCTACATTTCCAGTTGCAGCAACTTCAATTATATCTCTGTTTGGAATTTTTCCGGTTACAATGTAATTACACTTATCTTTCCAAGTTGTGATTACGGTAATTACAATTGTAATTGACTCCAACACTGAAAAATGCTACCTTTTCAGTGTTACTTGAGTTATGCTATTTTGAGACTCGATTTAGTTGCAGCACGCAATTAAGCTCAAGTTTTTTTCTCAATGGCTTGCCTTGAATCACCCTTTCTGCTATACGTCTCCACAGCTATCTAAAAATTTAAAAGTAATCTTTTTTTAAAAATTCGCGATGACTGCCGCATCCCGAATTTCATATCAATCGCGATTGCGCCGTGCAGCTTCATTTTCTGAAGGAAAGCTATTTGGTGTTTTTTTCGATAAATCCCAGGTGTCATTCGGTAATTTTGTAATTGAAGGTAACAGCTGCAAGCCCCAAGGTACTGTACTTGTCACATTTTCAAGCAGTTATCAAGTTTGGATTGAACTTCTGATTTATCCTATAGCTTTCAAGCGTGGTTAGGCCTACAAGGCACGTGTTTAACTTCAAACACATTGCAAAGTTTCTACAAATCATAGAATGTTGAGATATACAAGGATTTCTAGGCAATCCAATGAGTTTACACTCACAAAAGTTTACTAGACAAGCTGTAAAAGAAAAACTATGCAACGGGGCGTTACATTATTACCAATTCGTCGTAGGGACAATTAAAATCATTAAGTTGGTGAAAACAGACGAAACGTTAAAATGCAAAAATTTTCATATATTGCACAAAAACGAATTTACGAATCGCATGACTTTGAGCACGACCATACAAGGGAATGTCAAAACACAAAACTGCTAGATTTTCAAAATGAATTCCTTGTCTATTGCCCTAGAAAAGCAGAAAAGCATTATACTATATAAACAGCAGGAATCTATCATGTTACGAGTTACAATCAGAGATATGATTTTTTGTGACGCTAACTTGATTATATTTTCAACCAAATGGTGTCTTTCCTTGTCGCCCTTTAGTAATTTAACCGCTGCCATGTCTCTTGTTCATTTCATTTCCTTCTTGTCGCCTTTGCTTACCGTCCTCTACAATGCTACGACTTTATTCAAACAGTACTTGCTAAGGCATTAACCTTCTTACGTTGTCTTGGTTGTAAGCATTCGGATTTCTGAAGCTTTTCCCTGAAGAAGATAGCAGTGCAAGCTACGTTGCTCTTTTTCAGTCCCACTTCATCATTTCGATTTTAGAGAATTATAAACAAGAGCAGGGTGTTCAAACTGTAACATGGCCAAATGTGGTCATGTGAAAAGGTGCGTGAGCCACTTTCTGATATTTTTCACCATAAAATGCAGGTTGTCCAGGCATTTCGCTTAGGGTCAGAAACAGAACCACTCCATTGCAACGGCTTTCGTGTTCATATTCGCTCGCAGCACATTAAAACACAACGAGAAACATTTTTAAGTAGCGCTGAACTTCCGTCTCCCCGACACAGAAGCGTCAAAATTTCAACGTTTTAGAGTATTAGTTAATTTTTTTGAAATTCTGAGGTTTATCATGGGCAGCAGATCATACCGTGCTCAAAGTAGAAAACAAAGTGTAGGAATGCATGCTCCTTGTGCTTTCTCCAGCCTAAAGGCGGCTTCACACAGAATACGGTTACGGCTTACGATCCGGCCTATGGCCAACAGCAGTCTTCACACAAGCTCCATTGGCCGTATCCGGGTGAATTTTCTCGGTTTTGACCGGCTTCCGGCTTACTTAAAATTGTTTTCAGTAGCCGGATTGCCGGTGCTGTCGGTGATGGTGTTCTTGCTGCATGTGGGAAGACCAGGGCTGCGGAGTCGGAAGTCCCGTCATCCGACTCCGACTCCGGGCAATTTCGATTATCCGACTCAGACTCCAACTCCGACTCCGACTCCAGACCGACTCCGACCTTCAGCTGTATTAGTTAGTTAAAGTGATAATTCTTTTCAGATGCATTCATAAACCCTACTTGCACTTTCCAAGAATACGGAAACTTGTTTTAAATCGATGTAAATGCACGTTCATCTCTCACTTTTGCAAAATATGATCAAGCAGGAGTTAGTCTTTTAAGTTTACAGAAAAAATACTCATCTAAAAATGCCACAATTTAAATTATTAGAGAAGGCTGGTAATCGATTAAAGCAGATAGCCTACCTTGTAAACGATATCAGTAAGCAAGTGAAATTGAAAAATGTATGCATCCTACCGGTGTGCATGTGAACATATTGCGCAAGACGATTGACAAACGCGCTCGGACATACTGTCTCAAATGACTTCATTGACACAACATTTTTACGGTCGAACGCCG
>Ga0210059_1002834_pt1 | contig 27412 bp, 13 predicted proteins | sample Ectturendosymbi2_FD_188042 | JGI IMG/M metagenome (GOLD analysis project Ga0210059, IMG submission 188042) | Ecteinascidia turbinata endosymbiont from Florida, USA - Sample 2 (SPAdes) (version 2) | ecosystem: Host-associated > Tunicates > Ascidians > Unclassified | place: Key West, Florida... | reverse complement strand
CGCAAACTTAAGCACGATTACAAAAACATTTCACGATTTGCGCTACAGCCTATACTAGATTTTAAATGCAGTAGTAAGCAGCATCACTTCACAAGCAGCCTTGTTAAACTTTCATGAACCCCAGAAAAAAAATATTTGGAAAGAAAATACAAATTTCATCATGCACCTCTCCAAGTGGGTGGTCCACAAACCCGTCTCATACCTTAATGCTGTTACGGCTTGGCGTGAAGTAGATGACGTAAAGCTTTGGGAAAAATATGCAACCAAGGAAGCCGTACGTGGAAGCGAGAATCGCGATGCAGTAGACGGCTGTTGAACTGACACCTGGAAAAATCACCCGACAATCAACGAGTATGTCAACCGTGGCGAACTTCTCAAACAGGGGCGGATTCAAGGGGAAGGGCGATCGCCACGTAAAACTTACGAAAGTAACTTTATTTACCATGATTTTGCAAAATTCTTAAAACAGCATTCGCGGTATAAAGCCTTTTTGGCGTTCATTGTTTTGTCACAGCAGCGTTGCTAAATATATTTCATTTTCCTTTCAGTAGTGAACCCGTAATGAGACTTGACTACCAAATATTACTGAAATCGCCGCACCCCAACCTTACTGGTTGGATCCGCCTCTGTTCTCAAACTTATGTTTCGCTGGCTAGAGATGATTGAGCAGGAAATCGCCCTTTGGCTTCAACAGTGATTGTCTGCAGACACAACGACTATATTAGAACGACCTGCAGTAGTGTGGAAGGACCACTGGAACTTTGTATGGGTGTTATTCTGTGAAAAGACACCCGCTGAGACGACTTCTTCAGCAAACAATAGTGGGCGTTTTGAGAAGAACAATGGTTTGAAAAATCATAAGGTGCGTTTGAAACATAGAAAAACAAGTCAGTGCAGGTTGGGTCCAAAAATGGTTAAGAGTGCGGTGAAATATGTGCATGCGTGGCGAACTAAGGAATCGTTGTGCCGTGTGGGAGGGGATTGATGTTTCCATATCGCTGCAAGGGTATCAGACAGAATTTCGTGGTCGGCAAAGGTCTCCACTTTAAACAGAACACTGGCTAACGAAGTGAAGGATATATTTTCGATCAATATTTGACAAATTGGATGGCGACGCAATTATAAATGGTGAAAGTACTTACTTGGATGTTCGGATGCGAAGCGCATAGATGCGCCACGCGTGCACAATGCGTTTATGGTCACAACTTTTAGACAATTAATTGCGATCCATTTCACGTGTAACGAAAATAATGGCTGTTATAATTCTGAATTGTTTATAATTCTGTTTATAATTCTTTTATAATTCTGAAAAGCCGTTGTTTTTGCTATTTACAGCAACCGCAGATGCCCGTTACTACCTAAATTAACGGCAACAGTTCTACAGACTAACCTCCACGAAATTCATAACTTTGTTGCTAGCGTATTGTTCAAACATTAAAGTCACTTCATCCATGCAAGCTGCAAAGTTTTTAAATTACTGTATATCAGCCTCACCAGATGTGGTCAAATAAGCGGGTATGAAGGAAACCCACACAATAACGAAAATGAGCATTGCGAACGTGACAAATTTTGCTTCGTTGAAGTTTTCCGGCAACTTTCTCGCTTGGAAAGCCATGATGAATGCAACCAGCGCTAGCAGGCATAAATACCCATACACCACTCCCATAAGTGCATTGCTTCCGAAGCGGCATTCAACTATCAGGGTGTCGGCAGAAGCCTGCAAAAGGTCAAAGGGCGTATTGTTTGTCACGTACTTCGCTCCTCACCAGTCACGACCAAACAGCAAGCGAACATGACCTAACGATAACAAAACCATGACATCTGAACACAGAAGCGACAAAATTCAGAGAATTGTGCAAAGCCAGCGTTGTGCTTTTTTGAAAAAAGCATTGTGCTTTTTTGAAAAAGCTCGCTAGCAGTTAAACTGATAATCAAAAATGTGCACAAGAGGTAAGCATTTGAATTTGTTTCCAACTACAGAAACATAGCCTCAGGCAGCAGGCTATCAACCTGTTTTTGCGCAATGCATAAAAATAACTGAAGTGCCAATTCTGGAGGAACATTTCTCGCTAAGATCTAATACATCATTTTCCATAATTTGTATCTAATACATTATTTTCCAAACTAAGTGAAACAAATCACAAAAGCTAGTGACGTGCTATACCTGAAAGTTTTATTTTTGACAAACATTTAACAAATTTCAGCTTGTTTTTTTCGTTAGATGTATCTTGCTTACGCACAGTTCGTGACCGGTGTGCACATTTCTTATAAGAGTTGAGCTTGGTTTAAGTTGCAAATGTGTGCTTGAAGTAGCCATCTTGTTAGTTTGCAGGATCTATTGCTACAAGCAACATGACTCTTGGCTCTCGTTCACAACCAAAGTAAGAAACAAACGACCTGTTCAGCGCTTGCTCACCTTACTCTGCATACGATGCACGTACGGTGGCGACACAACCAGCCACACGACGCATAAGACGACTTGAACAAGACTCACTGACAAGACAAGGGCGAGTTGATAGTGCTCTCCCAACCATCTGGCACGCTGTGGAAGCAAAAATAATTGCAACCTAACTCGCTTGCGCACAAAACCATATAGATTAAAATTAAACATTCATTCTGGGTGAACATGTGAAATCGATATAAAAGCAGTTGTGGATAAGGGGTGTCGCTAACAAAACCGCATACGATTTATTTGCCTTGACAATTCACGCACCTTTTTGTATATGACAGGAACTTTTGCGTTGAAAGCAGTAAGAACTCGCAGTGTCTTCACAAGAATTGCGCCGATGCTAAACGTGAAGCTCAGTATGAAGCAGACCTGTTAAATATAGGACAGGTTGATATCTCACAAAGGCAAATTCAATTTGTTAATAATAAACTTTGTATCACTGATCCTTAATGCGCCCATTGATCAGCATCTACAAAAACTTATATCCTGCCCAACAAGGAAGGTTGAATAATAACTGATCTGCGATTCCGGGGCGTCGTGCTAGCATAAAGGGGAGGGCAGGTGTTGAAAGTTGATAGGAGAAGAGCAGGTATCTTTATCGATTTTTGTGCACGGGAATTTTGTTATGACCTTGCAGTGACAGAACTGAACAGACAGTGGATTTTTCGGTTGTATGCAATGTATATCACGACCCACAACAAAATTAAAGTGGATACAATTTACAAAAAGAAAGATTCGTGGCGGCATTTTTTATTTTTCACAAATTGTGTTACTGTAGGACTAAAAAGATGTTTTTACAATAAACTGGTGGGATTCGATGAAGGTTTTGCCCGAACTGGTGATGCACTTGATGCAGTTGACTGACAGATTCAGAATGCACACACTTTTTGCATGAGGCCGCAAAGATAATAAAGAATCGTATCATACACCAGTTGTTGGAACAATTTTTGAACATAATACATTTACCAAAAACCTTAGTTCACAGAAATAGCTAATGCTTGCTCCACTTCCCAGTGATTCTTTGATAGCGGTAGCAAAACTTCCATTTTAAAACCTTCTGAATGCAACGCGGACGTATTGGACTCACGTTTCTTGCTTTGCAGCTCCAATCTTGAGGCTTGGTCACGTAGAAGAAGGGCGTAATAAAGCAGAAAGTAATCGCGAAGAACAGAAAGAAGCTCAGCTCTCGATTTGTAGCTTTCACCAAAGGCGTTCGTTGTTTCCGGTAGAACGATGCTGCAGACATGACGCTCGTCAAGGGCGAGTCACGTCGTTATCGCAAATTAATTCTATTTCGTTATCAATGTATAGAATCACCAAGAGAACCGACAAATAAAGCGCTACTTGTTTGATGAACTGCTCAGTCACAAGCAGCTGCATGTTGCGTGATTCATTGACCGCTGGATTTGTTTTGAATTATCAAGCGTCGAGAAATTAAAACCCGGTCTGCGATAATGTGAAGAGGCGCTATAAGTAAGGACAAAACTTTAAGAAGACTCATTGAGAGAGACAAGAGGAAGAAATAACGCACTTCACTCCCGTTAAACATAATCTAAAGGCGTTCTGTATCCATAGAAAGTCAACAAAATACAGAGTAAGTTTCAAAACATAGTAAAAGCCAAACGTCTACTGATTCATAAGATTTCTAAAGCCGAAGGCACGATTCTTTAGATTCCACCCTAGCCAGGTTTTTACGAAACTTGAAGATCCTCTCACTGGGAGTTACATCATCTGCAGTCCGCGTAACTGAATGCAACAACATCACAAATCCTTGAACTATTATATAAAATGCTACCATTAAGTTGCCTTGCTTGTTAGCGAAGCTCAGCGACATGCAATCACTTTATGATGCTAAAAATTAAGTGCAATTTAAAATCTTTATCATTTCTATCAACATTTTGGCGATACTTGCCAATGATGTGCAATCTTACCGAAATCCCTGATTGCGTCCGTGATGAGACTTTCTGTTCCAGACTGGAGAACCCTATACGCGAGTTGTTTTCAAATAGTTATTAAAAAGTCGCAAAGGTTGCAAAAAGGTAGTAAACTTCAGAAGAGACAAGTTGTACCAGTTCGGTGAGCGGTGGAGGTGGAAAACAAATTTGATTATAACTTTGGTCAACCCACTGCATTGCATTTGTTAACGTTAATCTGCAAAATCTGCCAAATCGAAACTCCCGTAATTTCAATTAAAAGCTCTAGGTTTTCTGTAGGCTTCGAGGAATCAGCAGACTGGGTTCTGCTTTCAGCTTTTTGCGATTATTCAAACTTGCACATATCTGCATTCAAGTAACTTCAATCCACAGGTGAAAGAAGCACGGAATCTATTAAAATTTGCGATAGATTCTTGTTTTTTGCATCTGTGGAGTGAAGTTACTTGAATACCGTAACTTCAATTAGAAAGTGGACGTGACACTTCAACATACTAAATGCTGGCTGAATTCTGCGCAGCAAGGGTGGGTGACGTTCAAATGTAATAATCACAGCAATGGAGGGCTGCCAAGCCAGAGCCTCTGTTGCCCTTTGTCTGGAGAACGCTGAAGTCACTGTTTTCAAACAGAATGCGCCTCGAATTCAGTCCTATTCAAATTTTGCTTTGGGTGAAGCCTGCCAGCGATTTATTGCATTTACCCAGTGCAACCTTTAAGTTAAGCTGACAACATGGTGGATGTGCCCAGTTAGGAAACGTTTGGTAGAAGGCTTCGATTACACTAGGGCAGTGGTTGCCAAACTGTGGTACGCGTACCAGTAGTGGTACGCGAAGGCCTTCACGGTGGTACACGAATAGACCTACTTTCTGTTTTTCTTCACAAAAAAATATATTCACAACTATAATATTTACCTTTCGGGTTCTGTTAATAAATTCCTGAATTTTTTGTAGCTTACTTCCCTTGTTGGTTTCTAAAAATGGCCTTAATACTTTCTCACAACCATTTTCCTCATGTTGCATTTGTGTCGATTATGCTTTTCCAAACTTTTGATCGAATGATATTTTGCACATCGACTTTTCCTGGAACAAGGTGGTACGTGTTGACAGCATGGGACCCACAAATGGTACGCAATCAGAAAAAGTTTGGGAACCACTGCACTAGGGTATGGTTTTGGTTTATTTAAAAAATATATAAAAAAGAACACTCACCACACGCGAACATTGTAACAACGACACCAAGTGAGGAAAGGCAAACGAATACAATTCCGAACGCGTCGGTCCACCGAACGTACTCTTCAAGTTTGGGAATGCACGCTTCACAAAGAAAAAGCATGACAGGTTTGACAAAAACCTCGAGGAAATCAACTATGTCCATCTTGATTTGTATCCTACATATTAAAACTGTGCCTTTGGGCAGGACAATTTTCATTGGTACTCCACATTAGCGTGGTATTATCCAGAAATTGCTTAACCTGATAACGGATTAACCACGGCGTTTAATCTATGGAATGACTGCAAAAATTTTGTAGTTCAAGCGGATTGTAAAGAAAAAGCCGTATTACTGCATGATTTGCTTTTGCAACTCTTAAGGCTGGTTTACACGGAGCGCAATAAAGATAATCCAGAAGCAGTTCTTTGTTTCATTTTCCAGAAAATTACGCTTGGCTTCACTTGGGTTTAACTGTCGGCGCAGAATGTCACGGCGTGCAGCTTAACTTACAACTTTCCCAGAAAGTTTGAAGCTGTACGAAGCTGAGAAAAGCGCAGTATTGCGAGATTTGAAAGAATTGAAAGGCTTTGACTGAATAACACTTATCAACAACAAAGTTTAGCGTCATGACATTTACTCCTTACAATTTTAGACCAACCGAACAGTAACCAGATACTCGTATATCTGTTACTTGGCTAACTACTGTAATTCTGTCCTCCATTCATCTATACCTACTTTACGTTGTCACTAACGTTATATCCTTGATACAATTAGAACTTTGTGCCGCAATTGCTGGCTTCGTCCATGACGAGATGTCTCGATTTGAAAACATCAAGGAAATACGTGAAGCTTCCAGGAAGCAACAGATCTGTAAGTTGCGCTCTCATGAGCTAAAACTCAGGCTAAAAAAGTTGTCGTACTAAAAAAACAATATTCTTAAGCATTTAAGGTTTGTACCTGTATGATTCGCGTTTTCTCGGTCAGTCGCATTGCACATGGCGCAGGAATTAGCATTGATGGTTGTTGAATACTGGCCAGGCGGACAAAGCAGGCAAACGAAGCAACACGAACTCTGCAACTTTTGTTGATAGAACCCTGGTTGACAAGGCTGGCTGCAAACGGAAGCAGGGACCTGCGGGAGACGGGTAAGCGCAAAATTTACCAAAGATTCCTCGCTACTGCCACTGCACGCAACCACCCAACCACCGGTGTATGTTTCACTGAGGCAAGGGTAGACAGTTGCAGTACGGAAACAAACCTGTTAACGAACGACCGCAACCGTAACGCGAACCCAGAAGTGGCAAAATCACTCCGTAAAATGTCGTGACCCTTGTAGGTTGCTAAGAAAATTCCACCACCTCAACATTTGGTTGTTCAAATGTTAAGAGCATGAAATTAAAAGGAAGAAATTCAGTTCTACTTCACAGCTTGGTATGTTCGGCATGCTCTTTGGATACCGGTTTTACAGGCCATCAGCAAATGTCATTTTTGGCAATGGCAAAAAAGGCAACTGACGCTGTCACCGGCCTTTTTAACCGTTTGTGTTTTTCTACGTCAGCAGAGCAGCGGTAATTGCAAAACTCAACCAATATGTTCCTTCTTTCTGTGTTCTGCAACAAGATACTTGAGCTTATGTCAATTAATAACAAACAGATATGTGAATAAACTTTGTCCATTATGAGGAACTTCGGTGGTTGATACAGAGCGTGATGATCTGTTTTGTAAAATTCGAAAGACATATTTTATTGAATAACGTCTTCACTCCCTCAAGCAACGCAGTAGATTTAAGATCCATGAAATAACATGAAGATAGGTATGTGGAGGTAATAGAAAAGCATACGCGTGTTGGCGCTAACATGATTACGTTGAAGCACAAGCAATGATATGTGACACAAGTAAAGAGCACACACATGGACGGTGCTGCATTGCTGCAGTGTTTTGCACCGTTGCATAGTGCTGCGATGAGTTCCTTGTAGATCGATTGATAAAATTCATGGGGCAGGAGGTTCCCGCGGTAAGGGGTCATTTTGGCCGCAGACTTCCCGAAGTCGAAGCTACTGACAATGGAAAGGGAACAGTCACTTCGCCACATGAAACGTTTACAGTTTTCGCATATATTGAAAATATTCGTGATAGCTAAATAGGAAATGCGTCACGGCAGTTATGGTCTAGTGCGGCGCTGCAGTGGTGTCACAAAATTTAAGCAGGCTGAGAACAACGCGTTCAATCATATGTTTGGGAAATGCATTTGCAGTACATGTGATGAATCATGCATGGGAACGGAAATTCATTTTACCGCTCGGTAGATAAATGATTCGCATCGTGATCGGAGACTGAAGGCACCTCACTACATTTTGCGAGAGTTTAATGCGGCCAATATATCAAGCATACGTGCTGAGGGAAAATATTTGGTGCTTTCACAGGCAAAAGAAGCAACCTCTGTCACATCCAAAATTTAATTCTTTTTTGTTTGATGTAAAAAGTCCTCATCTTGAACCTCCTAGGGCGGAACTGTGTAGACCGCGGTGCCACACTTCAGTTTGCATTGCAATTCCTGTGATACTGCCAATTTGTCATGGTCAGTGATCAAATCGTTTGGTAATTTTTTTTGCAACTTCCGTTCACGCAGGACGTACGTGACTTTCACACGATTATTCCTTCATCGTAGGCGTTGACAAGAAAAATATACTCTGATCTAATTATTTTGGCAAGAAAAAGATACTTTCCACTAAAGTGTATTTGACCATCTTGTCGCATTTTTTGGAATTTAGCGTCCTTTTTGGATGTAGCCTTCCGCTATTCACCGGTTTAGTCTTGTGACCCTCTGCCTAACTATCTTAAAGACCCCTGGTTTAGTGCCTACTGAGTGCGTGTCGTTTTTCAAACGCAGATATCCAATATCAACACCCCTTCGCCAAAATCAGGTATCAATTTTTACCATACGTTTCAGGCCGACGCTGCATTTCGGGGTCGCGAAGGATATACTAGTAACCTCAAACATATCATGTAACATACGCACTTCAGAGCAAATTACCTTTCTGTACTAATCCTTTTCGATTCAGTTGCGTTGCGGCGTAAGATTGAAATAGTGGAGTGATTCAGTAAATATAATTAAAACTTGCACAAACGAATGAGTTACACGTTACTTCGAAGAGTTAAGGTAAGTTCGCATATACCGTAGCCTGCGGTTCTACTGCAACCCGAGACTTTGAACTCTTATTGCAGCGGAACCGCATTTGCATCCGGACAAATAAAGCGCACACGGGCCTGCGGCCTAGGGTTCTGCATACCTTACGCCAACTATGAGAGTACCACAACGTACGTGCCTAGGGTTGTGGCCCACTTGGCCAATGCCATTTGTCCCTGAGCATACGTGCTACGAACGCGTTGCGTCGTTACGGGAAAATTGCAATGCATCATTAGCATTCGTACATTTCGTTTCAATCATCAGCAAAAATTGAAGTCAACCAACCTCCATGCTGCCGTTCGGCCAAAATACTGCTTTGCCATCAATTGACCATTTGGGTGAAGAAGAAATTGAATAATTTCCGACACAAAAAGCTTCGTAACCTCCCGTGTGTAAAGGTTTCCAGCTAATAAGCTTATACGACGCGTTTGGGTCTCCGTTTTGGTCGAAACGAAACTAGAAATGAGGAAGAGGTTAAGCGTTAAATGCATTTTCAAAGACGTACCTATGCTTTTAGCTGACTGTTTCGTATACCCGCCGAATGTAATGTGCATACTAACCACTTTCATCAGTATATAGATTTTAATACGAAGAACAAACAAGGAAATGATTGATTAAGTTCCATAATCAGAGCTAACTAACCAACATGGCGGAAGTTTGTCAAACGGCCGTAGCAATCTTGCGTCGGCGCACCGCTTGACTGTGTGGGTTGCCACACCAAACCGCTGCGAAGTGGTTAACTCAACTCCGTTAGCTTTGCCATGCACGGTTTTTGTTTTTCAAAAAAATTAGGAACACATCAAAACATTAAGACCGTCATGCATCACAGCCGCAGCCAAAAAGCAAACAAAAACAGGCATTTTGCACCTAAAGCAAAAATCAAAATGGTCAAGTTCCGATGCTTTACTAGCAAATCAATTTTCATTGATTATAAGTTGCTCAGTTACACCTTGTTGACAAAATTAGAGAATTACTGCTTAAGATGAAATTACTAAGGTTTCTCTTCCTCGTCCTTAGGACATCTTTACCAACTTGAGACAAAAGCAGGAACAAATACTTTCTTTAAAAACTGGTTAACGTACCGTTATCTACTTCCCAATTTCTAGTACCTCTCATAACTTATATTTGTTGTCAGCCGATTTCCGATAATAAAACTTAAAGTGTTTGAACCGTAACGCAGTTTTTCGCTTGTTTTTGCATGTTATCAGAGATGCAGCTACCCACTTAATATCGAAATCTTGTTTCTATCAGTTCGTATCAACAAATCGATGCCCACATTTCCGTCAACCCTTTTTCGCGTCAGCTTTTGTTTGATACACGTTTCGATCATGGTGTTGGTGTATGACAAAGTGTTGTAATGTTCCATGGAGAGTTAAGTAAGAGTTTAGCACGAGCTTAAAATAACAATCACCGATACAAACACAACGGCTGCTGAGAACAAGCCGGTCAAAACGAAATGTGGTCGATTATTAACCACAATTAATTTGTCGTTTAATGAGGTGATAGTAACGCGAAACTCTGACCCAGCGACATGAGTTTATGGCGTGTGCACCTCAGGTTAGAGACTGAACCATTGCAGGGGAACATTTTAACTGTTAGTCATGTGTATTGTGTAGGTTGCCCATAAAGTTGGCAGGTGAAAAAACGAGCAATGGACTTTTAACTTGTCGTATACAAACCACACTAGTCTTACGTAAAGAATCACAATAAGAAGCAACTGTTGCAATAAAACAAAAAATAGGCTTATCTTGCAACAGCATCACCCACGCGTCAATGATGCATGCTACAGGTGCAAAACCAAAAACCATAGCATGAACATGTGTGCTTTACGCTGGCAAAACATACATGCAAATTCTGTAATACCAATTGATTTCATAGGTAGCCTGAGTTCACAGCAGACGCACATCGTTTTGTGCGAAATTTCCGCAAGAAAAGCCTGTTTATGATTTCAAGCGAATGCAGTTGGCAGAATTCTTGAAGGGGTCTAACACAGGGGGCTAACATATCGTATACTGTTATTTATTAAAACTGTTAAAAGCCCATGCGTATAAACCAAACCCTTTAAATGTAAGGCGCATAAAATCTTAAGGAAGTAATGTAAGGTGGTGTTTATCTGCAAGCTTTCCCAAAGCAGGTTGCAAGTTGGTCAGTTTGAATGGAGTTCCCCCCATCTTGCTCATATCAAGACAATTGCGGTATTTGTTACGCGCGTGCAGTACTTGGCAGAAACCTTGCTCAGGAAAATACGTCGTGGGAAAACCCAGTAATATTAGCTTCACTTTTCCCGAAAGTTGAGACGTTCCTGGATGGTGGAATCACATTCGCTTATGCTAGTTAGCTGGCAAAAAGCTATTTCACTCATAACTTTTTACGCAGTGTAATTTTCGGCGTGATCTCCGCAACAGAATGACTTCATAGCAAGCCTCAAACAGGTGGCGAAAAGGATATTTTGGAGTCTTTAGTTTCGCCAAGATTGGGTGCTTGGGCTTACGTGCTGGTCCAAGTTACACCTTTCCTAACCTACTGTTCTGTTACACTCTGCCATAAGCAGGGATGTAGCGTTAACACACTACACCCCTGGTCATAAGTCAGATGAACACAGTACAGCTATATCCACAGATGCCAAAACACTCGAAGTGACTGAAAAACACGATAAGCACATGTTACAACTTACGGCTAGCTCTTCCTAGTTTTACTAGCCGTTAATTTCTACGTAAATTGTCTTGAAATAGTCATATTTCCAGCATATTTACAAAAGAACACCTGTCAGTCAGGGCCGGATTAACCATTGGGCAAACCGGGCATATGCCCGGGGCCTCGCGCTTGAATGTCAAAACACTCTTTTACTGTTTGCTTTTTGTTTTTAGGCTGTTCACCACGCGTCAAAAATGTAGAGCTTTTTGGTTACTGCGTTTAGTATATAGGTCAACGAAACTGACAACTTTGTCATTTATCGTTTTTGAGTCACTTAAAATAATTGAACTAAACAGCACCATACTTTATGGGCTTCCATTCAGTGATTTCAAATATACCCAGGTTGCACACCAAAAAAAACATATGCGTATAATAAAAATCAAGAAAGCTTGTGTTACGACAAAAACATATGAGTGTGCTTATTTGAATTGAAACGATAATCGCATACTGATTTAATTATAGTCTCTCTTCCACATTTTCTTCTGCAGCGTAAACATTAACGCACGAACCAGAACCGTCGCCAGCAAGTCTTCAATGGGAGGAACTTTACATTTGTACAGGGGGTTTGACATTCTAAAATTTGACAAAAACTCCACTCATATATAGTGTTTCATATTTCAATTTCGGGGTGTTTGGAGCTTTGTTTGGGGGTCTAACTGGTTTGGACAACCTTTTAGTTGCTCAAGACGTTTTTCATAATGCTGGTAGCATGTTCCGTTGATGATGTCTCTCACTAACTGTAGAAGTGCAATAGTTAGCAAACTAGCAAATTTTGTGCAATCTTGAACTGCAGCGGGATGTGCTCATGCAAACACTGTAGTGTAACATTTATTATTATTATTGAACACATGGAAGTTTCTGATAAGTTTATCACTTCAGAAAACCCAGATTTAACACGAGATTTCATAATTAAACCTAGACACCCAGGTTAACGAAAAAAGCAGACCTGGGTGGAAAAAACCCGCAGTGGGAGCCCCATGGGCACATGCCAAAAAACGCCTATTACCGTAACTTGAAGTGATCGTTTGAAGATTTGTTGCTGTGTTATTGTTAGGTAATAAAGACCAACAGTACAACAATCCGCAAGTTTCGCAACCTGCCATTTGTGTAGTAAAGATGGTCAAAGAGTTTATGACAAAAAAGATTGTTGTGCAGTGTCACGGTATCAAAAAGATCTTTTTTGTGATATAACTTTCTGTTTGAACAAAGTAATAACCAAATACGAGCCGCTGTTCATGGTCACCCCCAACTGTCTCTGAAGTGTAGGCTGCCAAATCGTATCAGTTTTGACGTTTTTGACCGGTGCTTCTGCAAAGTTGAAACGAGGACGCATGTGAAACGCCACGCAGTTGCGCTAAGCGTTTAGGGGGCCTTGCAGTCACGACTTTACCCGGGGCCTCGCGTTCATTTAATCCGGCCTTGTTTTCAGTAGGTCTGCGTTGTTTTGCTCAAAGTACCAACGAAAGCTTATAAAGCACATGATAATGGACTGCCATATTTTTTGCCTGCGAAACAATCGTTTGGCAATGCTTTACCGAAGGCCATGAAGACTTATTTCAAGGCAATTTTGCTGATAATAACACATGCGGTTGGAGAGATTTGTGACAGTTCACGACGAAAATTAACTGCGCCAAATTTTACGGCAACTTGCAATTAATATTCACTGTCGCCACCAAAGTCGATGCGATGATTTAGTGGTAGCAATGTTATGATTGTTGGGCCAATTTTACTAATTTCAAAGAAGCTGAAGTCTTCTTGTTAAAAAAATGGAGTTTGACCGATAGGGTATTTTCCGATAGCTATATCAGTCTTGGTTGCTTTCGCCCACTATCGGCATAATAGTACTAATTAATGCATACTATATTTATTGAAGCTACAACAACTGATATTGATATGCTTTTGCAGGTTTAGTTGTAAATTTGAAATAATAATTGGCTTGTTGCGACGTCCGACGTATCAATAATGTTTTGCCCATTACTAGAAGATTCCATAGCAAGTAGGCTAGGCATGGGAAGGCAAGAAACGTGGTCTTGCAGTACAGTACTTTCTTAGTTTAATAAATGCTCTGTCCATTATGCATATTGTGTTTTACCTTTATAATGTTCCCAGGTTTGACTCTACTGTAGCTTTTAATGTACTTACCAATTATATCGTGGCTAAGGTTAAATAACCAAATTCTTTGAAAGTTTGAAGCATACCGAATGAATTTGCGTCTGAGTTAACGTCAACGCCAAAGGCTGAATTATTTTGCAGTTCCAAACGCAGGAGGTTGATAAGCCAAAATAATGTTAAAATTTGTAAATTTTAAAGACAAAATTTCAAGTTTTCAGGTCAAAAGATCGGTTGCCTTATAATCTTTGTGAGAACCACAATGCTTGACTCCCAACCAGTCACAATCTCAGTGTTCTTGGGTAGTTGGTGCAGTGAAGCGTTTTGCATAACTATGTTACAGTAGTTTGATTGATGCGTGACCAGTCCGATATGTGATTTATAACCTTTGTTACGAACCATGGAGTCGAACGTGCATCGAAGGCTTTGATTCCAAAGTAACAAATATTGATTTTTGGAATCAATTAAACATTTGACAATGTTCTAACCTGCAGAAATCGCCTCCCTGGAAACCAAAATCGCCCCCCAAATCTCGTAAATCACAAAATCGCCCCCCACAACGCATGAAATCGCCCCTTGGGGGGCGAATTCGTCCACGTTGAAGACCACTGGGGTAGATGTTCTGCGTTTTTTTATCGAAACTTACTTGTAAGCAATGCTGGATTAACCATTAGTCTAGTAAGGATATAGCCTTAGGCCATGAAAAAATTCGGCCCTCAATTTTTTTATTTACTGTTTTTAATATAAGTAAATACCCAATTATATACGCCTTTCTCTAGTAATTATAATGACTACAGGCCCTTCTGTAGAAAACAGCCTTAGGTCTACCACGGGCTACCGTGGGTCTACAATTCCCTTAATCCGGCCCTGCTTGTAAGCAGTTAAGATTTGGTGTAGTGCTGTTATTGCAACCAAGGTTAGTGCTCTACATTGCACAATGAGCAGGTTGAGAGTAGATGGCGCTTTGAACAAGTCGAGTCAGTCAAGGTAAGAGTCTACTGCACTGAACTTGGCAAAATATTTCTACTTAACGTAACGCACCTGCATTCTAGAAACATCTTGTCCTGGAATGTTTCTGGCTTGCTATGGGTCAGCTGCGTCTTGACAACCGCCTCTAGTTTTACTTAATTACAGATTTTGGTATTGATTACTTAATCCCCAGAGTTTGCTCTTCATTGGGTAAAAGACATTTAGTATATCAAGGAGCAGTGGCACGGTCCAGCATACCGCAACAGTTTAAAAGTTTTTCTTATCGTAAATTCTCTAAAGCTACAAACAACTCCTTATAGTGGTCTATAGTACACAATAAGTTTGAATCTTCGTAATAAATCTCATTTCTTAATTACCTCCGACAATTTCATTTCTCACGGCACTTGTTTCTTCGTGTGAACTATTCGTTCATCACTTTTTGCTTTGATGCTTTCTTGCCGATATTTGTTTTTCTTACTATAGGTGGCTAAATATTGACTATACTACATTCGTTCTGGTCTGTATCGTATATTCCTGTGTATTAGCTGTATATTGGAGACTGAATTTGTTGTTGCTGTTTGGTATTTCAGGTGTTTTTTTTCTTTCTTTGTCTTGTTTTGAATAATTACATATCGCAGTCTGCTACTTATAGTTATTTAGTCGTACTGGCCGCCAAACTACTTCTCGCTACTTTAGGAACACTTTGACAAGATAGTCTTCGGATTTCTCGGTTTCCCAGCCCCATTTTGTTTGCTTTTTGGTGATGTTTTTGTGCATTTATGACAATTTCGACTGGCTGATAAACATGAATACAGCAGATTAGATATTTAAGTCAGTTGTCGTAACAAAATCAAGTTTAACCTATCAACACAGTATGAAAGGTTGAGCCAGCAGGCCTCTGATTTGATACCGCAAACTTATACCATCCAACCAAAGCGTGTTCAATTCGCATATTTTTGGGCTCAGTTTAACAGTGGTCTCCAACCGGGGAAGAATTCCTCCCCAGGGAGGAATTTCCACATTACGGTTGAGTTACCTATTCACTGTAAGTGTTGTACTTCTTTTTCAGTTGACATTAGCTCCTTCAATTAGTTATATCACTTCACATTTGTAAGTCATTTAGTGGGCTATCACACGTTTTTGTCGACTTTTAATACTATCATTTTAAAACAAATAGCTTTAGTCCCACTTTTATTAATCAAGTTATTGTTGTCAATGAAGACCATTGTTCCAATTGTAGTTAATACTAGCCTACGAACCCGAACAGATGAGAAATGAAAAGTTCCAAAATGAGTAAAGGGAGGAATGCATCAAAAAAGGTTGGGAACCATTGGTCTATACTGACTGCTGTCCCGTGTCAGTCTGTCAAGGCAATTGACCGATCGCTAGTAAGTAGTCACGTTATTTGTACCAAACCAGTTGTTGGCCATTGTTCTGAAATAACTACGGGTCGGTCCCTTCTCTTTGAAACATGGGACAGTGAACCCTGATTTGTTTACAAACTTTATATTCACGTGCTCCGGAAAGTCAATCTGCTCTTCATTTGTAACGGCCCAAAATAATTTTTTCTCCGACTTGCAAAAATGTCAATCTGCCGCTGGGTGTGAGTTTCCCTAAAGACTTTAAGTGCTCACCGTAAATCAGGGACGGATCCAACCAGTAAGTTTAGGGGGGTCGATTTCAGTGATATTTGACAGTCAAGTCTCATTATGGGTTCACTATTGTATGACAGATGAAGTATACTTCACAACACTGCTGTGACAAAACAATGAACGGCAAAATGGTCCTATATCGCAAATGTTGTTTTCCGAATTGTGCAAAATTATGGTGAATAAAGTTACTTTCGTAGGTTTTAGGGGGGCGATCGCCCCAATCGCCTTCCCCTGGATCCGCCCCTGCCGTAAATGTTTTCTAAGATGTTCACGGATACATGTCAGCAGAATAATGCATCTTGTAAAGTTAGTTATGCCCGAGGAGATCGCTTCTCAGGTCTCTGCAATCCTAAGCTTCCTTTGTAAAATGAACAGCTATGCAAATTTTCTAAATATTCTGGTTGCTCTGAGGATATCACAGACACTTCTTCTTCCTGTGGTATCAGATTAAAAAATATTTTCCACGTTAAAGCTCAGCAAGACATGGTGAGAGATCAACAATGGCACAAGGTCGTCAGAATGGCTTAGCCGTATTTTCAATAGGAAATGAGGTCTCGTAAAAGCGGTGCCACGATTAAATAAATGAGACTTTGCAGGCATTAAGCCACGTAAAATAGTTCTCGACGACAGAAGTTCCAACCACCGATCCGCGCAGACCACCACTGGCCCGTAACGCCTTTATGCTAGTCGGCAAATAATCTCTGAATCAAAAAATTTTTTATCAAGTTTTTCTTGACTGGCGTTACGTCGCCACATCGTATCCGGAAATTTCACGCTAATTATCACAATTTTCTAAAGTACGCGCTCTTAGTTCTGCCTCACCCGTCAGCGAACTTGTTCCACATTATTTGAGTGTCCGCAAAAGAATGTTTAACTTTTGCTGGGTCGCTCAAAGTTTTGTTATGTTTTACCAAACCGCGACAGAAAGAGGGTTAAAAACCAGCGTTCAGTTACATAGTTATAACACCTCCAGTTGCACTGCAGGCAACGTGCAGTTACATAAGAACACCTCAAATTGCACTGCAGCTTATCTAAAAACAAAAAAGTATGAATAATTCAGTTCATGCTTTGAAGGCTTTCTCCGTTTGTCATTGCATTGGCTGAATTCATCGATTGTATCATCATGCATATTTTATTATATTATGTTGTAGATGTGGGCAATTCAGAATAATTTTGTATTACGTTATTATTCCGGAATAGGTATATCGACACCACAATATCAAGTCCGATTTTGAATTTTTTGCTTCAAGCAATGCAGCAAAATCGGCTTGAACAATTTATTATTTACAACAACATAAAATAAGAAAAGCACAAGTTTATTACAGTGCAATAGATATTAAGGCTTCTTCATGTCCGCCCGTCAAAGGAGATGGCATTTTGGTGGCCCCGTACTGGAAAGAGATCTCTCTGAAGATGCTGACGTGGCAGTTATGCAGAGACACTTCACAGCGAATCAGCATTGTTACGTCACCAGCCTAACGCGTCAGCATTATTTGGTTGTACTTTTAACATTAGATAGCTTGCAATTCTTGTTTTCTCCGATTGTTCACAATATGCACTTCAGCGAAGTGACGCCAAACGGAGAAAAAGACAAGCAAAATGAGATATTACGACGGTCTTTTTCTTCGTTTTTCGTCACTGGCTCGCATCATATGTTATCAGCTATGGACAAAACAAGCATAACAATTATTCCCACGTATCACGCACACGTAACCCCCACACATGATTCATTGCAAATGTCCTTGTGAAAGGTAAAAGTTAACCCTACAAACTGATCTATTTAATTATATAATTTTGTACTCGGATAGTTTAAGAACAGAATCCTCCGAATTTGCCATTCTAAATTGCTCATAGTAAATCATAAGTGTTGTCTACATCTGCGAAGTGGTAGTTCAAAATTTTTTGTTTTACACTTCTAATTCATGATGAATGATTTGCATCGACAGATAAGTCCATGCGTTAAACATAACTATAAAATTGTGTTATTTGTTTGGGTCTGACATTCAAAATCAAATAGCCTCCCTTACCCATTGCATTGGGCCCCTGACCTGCTTGGGCCAGCCCTGCCTCTGATCCTTTCTTTTAAAGCTCTTTGTCGTGAACATTTGCAAGTCAAACTTCTTTGAAGAGCAAATGTGGGGTTATTTAACCCGAAGTCCATTAACATATTTCCCAGAGTCCTGTTGCATTGGCGAGCAAGAACGTTACAAAAGCACATGGTTGATGTTAAAGTGGACGCATTAATACAAACATATTTTCTTCAAACATCTTACGCACAGCTCTTGTCCGAAAAACTAAGAGCTTTCAGATGTTGATGAACTGTTGAGAAGTGTTCTACTCGCGCAGATTCAGCCTTTCTGACAACTTTTACAACATGTCTTACATTTCGCGTTTTCTCATGAAAGCAAACTACGGAGATCGTGCATGCTGAAGGATTCATTTGCAGGATATTATACAAAGTAAAAGAAAAATGAAGAGCAAACAAAACGGTTTTCCACATGTTTTCGTGATTTCCATTTTTTAACCAGATTGGCCAGTGCATGATCAGGTATTTTTTTGAACAGCGTCTCATAAAAGATCATAAACGAAAAAATTTTAGCGGCTACTGAAGAAAACAATTTCTTTTTGTAAAATCAAGTCAGATTTTGAGAAGGAGCAAATCACAATAAAATTGATCCCAAGCTGAAAAAAGAATCAGTCAATATCCCAAAAAGAATTAGTTGCGAAGGGCTTCCTTTTTCGAAAAGATGCACTTATCAAGTAAAAGACATTAAAAAGGTCAATAAGTGTTAGAAATGTGCTAAAAAATTTCGCTTGAATTAATGGAAGAACAAGCTGCAATGGATGTGACTAACATGCGGATCACTCAGACAATCACGACCGACAGAGATTACGTACCTTCCTGAGAGACGCCTAAAACAAGAAAGCAAAAAATAAATTCATTAAACAACTTATCTGCGTGGTCATCAGGTTTCTGCTACTTTGCCTAAAGCATAGATCCTCCTCTTCATGTTTAGGGTTCGTGTCGTCATGAAACAGTTAAAAATATCTACATCGACACAACTTTAACACTGCGCAGCATTGTAGGTGGGTGACTAGCGCTCGAGTTGTTGCATCGGCGCTCGTGAAATTCGAGGTAAAAAAAGCACTGAACAGGATTTACAGTTCCATTGATTACATTTTTTGTTTGCTGCCGGCGTAACGTGTACGCAGATTGCAGGTAAGAGTCACCTATGCGCAAACACAACCCGAAACGCCACACTAACAGAGTATTTATTTGGCCTAACAGAAAGGCATCATCAGCTTTTTTCAGCGACTAACATCAATTTCACTTTTCTGCAAAGCAAATGTTACAGTCATGTTTACTTCTGCAACACTGTCTTTCAAGAATTTTACGTTTTTGCAGCCAGATTGGAGGTGTCGTGCTTGCCAATGCCAGAAAACAACGGCTTCGGCTTAGACCGTATTAAGGAATCAAAAACTAGGAAACTGTTTTGATTTGCAGAAAATATTCAAACAAGTAACATATCGTTTGTTAATTTTTTACTCGTGAGCGCACGAGACGGGAATCTTGGATAGGTACCGCTCCCCTCATGGATGTCGTAAAGGGGTGGCGGGGGGGCCAAGTCCTCCAGGGATTTTGAAATTTGGTATTCTTCTATCAACGTTTTTGGAGAGAGAGGTTGTTCTCTTAGTTTCGAGTTGGTAAAATAAACTTTCACCACCGTTGGCCCCCTAAAAAAATCCTTCCCATGCTCATGGATCCTTTCCCACGCTGCATAACGTGTCGTAATCATAAAAATAGGGCAGTGATTGTGATATTTCAGTACACATTCAGGGCAAAAGAAAAAAATCAAGGTTGAAACAGGAAACATTTGCAGAATCAAAAGTGGAAATCCACATATAACAAGTGTGATTCTTTGACAACAGTGAGATCCTGACGATTTTTGGTAATATTCTGGTTTGGAAAAAATTACTGCTTTTGCATTTCGTAGAAAAAAAATTACGAAAATCTGTCAAATTTGAAGCAATACACATCGATTCTGGCCAAAAAAAATTAAATTACAGCATTAAAAATCGGGGCAACGACAAACTTACAGGCATAAAAAATCGGGGCAACGACAAACTTTTCAAGAAAAGCGGTTTACTCCCCACTAATAAGAATCTCCTCTACGGTTTCAATTTCATTTTCTGTTTCGTTAAATTTGACCAGTGTTCAGGATTGTTGAAAGCCCTGCTTGCGTGATAGAGATGTTGCGTCTGTTCTGCGTTTTTTCCGATCACACGCTTGTTGTTTAATAATGATTAGTTAAATTCTTAGTTATACTTGGTGCTGTTTTGCTGTGGTTACTTGAAAAGGCACAGTCGAGTAGCCAATTAAGAATATTGTAACGCAACTATGTTGAGTGCATGGTGTGCTGCATGCCATTAAAGCGAGATGAAACCCTTCAATGACGGAATTTCCGCAAAAAAAATAACGCGACTTGAATTCATTGTTATTTGACAGTTTTAAGCACCAAAGCTTTAATAAATCATTTTAAAGGCCGAACAAACTGCATTTTCACACATGAGTTGCCAGTTGATTTTGTGATATTCTGCAAATTAATGCCGTTTGACTGTTTTCAGGATCAAAATCTACCATCCATATCGTCTAAAATCGAGTTAAAAAAGTGTGTTAGCCACATATATGTGAATCCGTCAGTACAGCTGCGTTTGTACTTCAACGCACACAAGCAAGCTTTCATGCTTGAAAGGGTAACACCTAGCAAATAGGGACAGCGTTTGATGGGAACAGGATTATTATCACTTAACTTGTAACTTCGAGCGTAACTATCGAGATCAATCACAGGTTTCAATCGACAACCGACTCAGCCTTCAGCAGATTGCGACAGTGCGCGCTTGGACAAGAACAAAAACTGTATCGTTTCAAACTCGCAATGTACTGTAAATCAACATTATTTAATGAATGTCAGATTTAATACCAGGAATTTCAAAAAACAACAAAAACGCAACATCGGTAAATGCCCATAGACAATTTTGAAATGTCAGAATAGGGCCAATCACTAAAAGACAAAAACTTGAGCGATACAGGCAGTGGGAATTCCATTGGCAAAAGTTTTATCGTGTCTCTGAATGCTATATCGTTAAAATGATAGCGCAACAAATTCACAGAAGGCACAGGCTCTCTTTAAGGATTTTCATCACAGGCTTATGTTTTAATTCGTTCAAGGCCTTTGTTTCCTTTAGAGCTGTTGCCATGAAACCTCATTCTCTGCTTGTTTGACAACGAATTTAACAATTTCCGTATCCTACTATGAACAAAATATTTTGATTGCAAAATATTTGTCTATTTTCGCAGTAGATTTCTAGTTTCAATTTATGTGTATCATTTCCTATACAACTTCATAAAACATCTTATACTGAGGATTGCTGCAGCAAAGCAAACCACTCTCAACTCTGTTCAATACACAATTGAACAAGCATAGTATTTGCTGAGGTGCTGTTTTACTCACATTTTTCGTCTAGACTGACTAGAGCGACACTTTTCAATTGCAATATATAATACCTTTTCAACTTCACCCCTGTTTTTTACTGTGGCAATACTTATTCATTTCTACTGTCAGAGCTTACCAGCGACCACTGTAATGTCATAACAATCAGAAACGCACCTCGTTTTCCGATCCTGGTGGATCGAAGTTGACTTGTTTAATGTAACCAAGAAGCTGCCAGGATTCCAGAGTATCGATAGATGGGCAGGCACCGCCCTGCAACGCAAAGTTACGAATAACAATAAGCGCACTTTTTGAATCGAAAACACTGACAACGATATCGATGCCCAATAGTGGAAATTCGCCTCAAGTCTACAGGATACCGGTCAAGTCGGACCAACTAATTGTCAGGCAACAATTCTGAGCCGCTGGGTAGTAACAGTGGACCTTTATGAAGAGTTTACTCCAAGGGGTTGCATTTTAAAGAGCGACTAATTTTAGCATTTAGCAATTTAACATACAAACGCTAGGCATTAATAGCTTGAACGTTGAAACAAGCCCGTGAAGCGTTAAAATAGCATCGTTCCCATTCTCCAGCAAACAAACGAGTAGAGCCAAAAGAAATAGAGTTTGCACTGTGTGCCTTCTCTACGAGTCTTGTAAAGACAAACCATAAACTCGGGAGTTTTTCACCTAATTTGCTTTTCCCTGGCTTTACCGATCGCGTCATTAATCTTATTGCACAAGGTTTTGAGGTTTGACACTGTCAGCGGCTAAACATTCTTGATTTAGTCCAGACCTTCACAACTCAGAAAGCTCGCAGAGTCAAATTGATCAACCATTAGCCGCGGGCCGTAAAAATCTATTTCGTTGTAGTTTGGAAGAAATTATGGAACGACAATTAATTATTCGAAGTCGGGTTTTTGCAACATTTTATGCAATTGAGAAAATTATCGGGGGCCGCAAGATGTTGTGCCGTATGTTGCACAGGCCTGATTTAGTCAATCAACCATTTCTGCAAAATCTTGAAACATGACATTTCGGCATGGTCTTTTGTTGGGCACGCAAGTCTTAATTTCCCCTTGATTTGACGCCATTGCAAGTAAGCATTGCAAATACGGCGTTCAGATTTACGCAAGCAATTCTTACGAAACCGTGGAAAAAGAATTAAAATCACAGAAAAATGCGGCGAACGCGGTAGAAATTAAAAAAATTGCCATGCATTCCTGAAATAGTTAAAAAAGAAAAACTAGATATTATAAAGCTTGTGCGGTTACATTCACGAAGCGATAGTGGTCACAAATTTACGTCAGCGCACATCCCAAATTAGCACTACAATGTGATATACGACATTGATGACGGCAAGCTTCCACGATTCGTGCTGAATACGCCACAATTGGAGTGCTGAACTGTAAGGCGTATTTAGCCCCGGGGTAAACGAAAACAGGTCGTTTTTCTCATAGAGCAAGAGTGTTGCTCCACCACAGTCCTCATTCAGCATTACAAACAAGATAAAAAGTGAAGCTGGAATAGATTAAAAGTCCCTAAAGTTTGGCAGTAATTGTACAGTGTGCCGGTAGGAGTGAGCTAAAGCCTCGTAAAATCCATTCTGAGAACGACACAGGAAAGAAACGTTAGGTTGTGCACATTGGTTCAACAAGAAGCGCGGCAGTTGCATCTTCCAGGACGTGTTAAGAGCTAAGGCGAGAATCGGATCATACTACACAATGGTTTTAAAGCTGCAAAAGAAAATGTTCTTGCTTGAGTAAATTGTATTTCCTTCTGGAAGAAAAACTACGGCACGCCCACGCTCCTATTTCCGCACTCAACATACACGTTTTTGTGTGACCAGCCAGAACAACAATAATTTCGGTGGTCCATCCTACTTGTCTTATTCCTGGTGCATCCAGAGTATAAAGTGCCACTGAAATTTGTAACTGTTTTTTTGCCTGCCAAGCATGCTTTACATAAATTACGTAACAAAGTTCCGTCGAAAAGCGTGGAGTGCTTTCGCGGTGCTGCTTCAACGAAAATCAGTTGTATTTCCTGGTGATCAGTTATGGTATCGTTGTGTCACTGCGGGTTGTCAAACTTACGTGCAATATCCAGTAACGCCATGCCACTTTATTTTCTACACCCATGACCCATCTATACGAGCACTTTGTGCGCACGATGTCACAACACGCAAATGGCGACTGTGACCTAACCACGCGCATCGGCATCGCAAACTGTTGCGACAACGCTGCGGCATGTTTCGCAACTTTATCAGTCGGCGGATATGGGTGATGCACGCTTATGCAGTCTTGAGTGAAAGACGGCACTGTTTACGGACACGATCATCAAACGCTGCAATGAATCGGCGGAAGGCGAGCTTCGGGTCTGATTTACACACGGTTGACATGGACAGGATTGAAAAAAGGTAGGGCTGAGGATGCGCAGTGTTACATGAGATCGACTTCCTGTTAAAAAATGTGCAGATTGATTCAACCCGTCGCCTTTTTGGAGGTCAGTTGCCTGAATACAGATATGTGCAAGCTTAAATCACCGCAAAGTGAAGAAAGCAGAGCCCAGCCGGTTGATTCCTTGAAAGCTTTCAGCAAACCTTGAGTTTTTAACTGTACGTGGCGCCGTGTCGGGTTACCGATGGTCGACTGTGGGTCACGGAATAAATGATATTCTCAAACCTTTTTGAGGAAACAAGCCAAACTCGTAATGCTGCGGCAACGAGGCAGAGCGGAGACAAACTGTAGAAACGTGAGTCACAGATTCACCAGCTACAGCTATTAACGTTCCTGCAACCCTCATTTGTTGGCAATCACCCTTTCAACTCCAACATGTTTTCGTGAAATTTGTCTGAAAATGACGGTCAGTCGCTTTCTAACAACCGTTAATATTTAATCAAAAATATTAAACGCTAGGGCAGAAACACGCGATCATCCCTGCTACACGCAAGCACCCAGTACACAACGGACAACGTCAGTGGAATACCAGTAACTTTTAAGACGCAGCATTAAAAGCTTGGAAATCGAAGGTTTGGCAACCACATAAACACCAAGGTAGGATTAGACAAATTGTTTGCCGTTCTCATTAACATCGACGACAAACGTCGTGGATCGACAACGGATAACAACATTTCCATCGAACTGTATGTCAGCCTGTTAAATGTCCTCAGTAACCAACCTCACAGTCAGCACCTATCCATGTGTAAGAACATCTCGCAGCAAAACCAAATACAGTAAGGTGGCCATCACCCCACAGGAATAACTTCTCCCTGACTCAAACGTGATATGTCCTTTCTGGGCCTTCCTAAGCCGCCTGAGAACTGTGATGGGCCTTTGCAAAGCCAACGTGATTAAGTGGGGTTACAAAAAGGACAGTGATACCAGCTACTCTTGTTAGGAGGAAGAAGCAATGCCAATCTTATTTCCTGTCCCCTGCTATCAACACCATGCACAAATGTGGACCTTGCTGTTCTGTTCTCCAGCGGAAGATTGTCCGTGGAACACTGGAGCGGGCGTATAAGAGCTTGGGGTTACGCGAGAAGCAGCCTGTTAAAGAAAATTACGACGTATATGTTTAGCTGTGGTTCTTTATCGTTTGAGCCAGTTGTTGAAATTTAGCTGTCGTAAGCAAGCGCGAGGAAAACAAAAACGCTCTCAGAAAAACTAAAACTTGTGTGTAATAACGGGTGGCAATTACTGAAATGGTGACGTCACGCACACCACTCAAACAACTATATGTTTGAATGGCACAAGCTGAAGAGACGGTTTCACACAGTTCACATCACGAAAGTAGTTCTGTTTTCGAGAAGGGCTGGACTTGAAAGAGCTCTTCAACAACCGTCACACAAACAGAAAGTCATGCGCTTACAACATTTCAACGCGGTTAATCTTAGAAGTGTTATCAAACCAATGCTGTTCTCTGTACGGTGTAAGTGCGTGATCAACACTCGCATAGTTGGCCCATTCGTTGCCGTTCTCCAGAGGTTTACAAGATTATACATGAAAAATGAATTAGTCTAATGTTCAACCACGTTCTGCAGTGACACCAAGGCTCAAATACATTAATGCTAGCAAAGGTATTGATTCGCCACAGAAAAATAGATTATCATGCATGCGAAATTTTTAGATTACATATTCTTTTATACACGATTGTCACGGGTTAATCTGCGACCAGCTGATAATTTTTTAGTGACTGGGTAGTATGACCTTAAAGTTTGAACCTTCTGCTTCTCACACGATTTTTAAACTCGCACTTGTTCCAAGAGTAGAAATGGATTTACGCGTGTGTATTTAAGTTGTCTCAGAATGATATGCCATTTCTACTATTCTCTGATTCTATTTAAATAAGGATTAAGGATGCGTAATTTTACGTGAAATTGATTTCCTAGTAAAATTTCGCTCACAGATTCCTTGCATACCCCCATTGTGGAGAGTATACGTACATGAATCTAAATATCTGCAAGTTTGAATCGTTGCAAAAAGATGAAAGCAGAGCACAGTCGGATGATTTCTCGACAGCATAGAGAAAACCAAGTGCTTTTAACTATACTCCGACGGTAATGAATTTATGCAACATATCCCCTTGTACAATGTGTGGAAGTATAATATGCCATATTCCACGCTGCTATTGCGTGCTTTTTTGCAAAGCTGGAATGTAATCAAACATAGCAAAGCAGTCATAACGCTCGCCGGTGGGATTGTTTTTCTTTTGTCTACCTCAGTATGATGATCTACGTATGTTGCAGTCACACTCCGTCGCCAAGAAGTTCGAAACCATGCAGACAACACGAGCAGCCACCCACGGTTTCAAGTGGTAATACATTTCACTCAACGAGACCACACTGCCTCACCACATCCACGTAGCAAATACATTCCACCTTCTGCTTGGTTCACTAATAGCATAAGAGGTCACTCACCAAATTCAGTCTGTTTCTAATTGCTCACAGTGCACTTACTTATAGAGAGGAGGTTTTGAACGTGCTTTTTGTTTGTGGTGATCGTAAACGTTTTGTTTTTTTAAGAATTGGAATATAATTCGAGTGAACCATTCTTATGTAAGACTCGAAAATTGACAAACACTCATAATAAACACTTTCCGTCTCTAACAGTGGCTTTCAGCTGTTGGCCAACAGCATTAAAGAAAAAATAAGCAAGGGTTGTAGGGTTGTGAAAAAAACTAACCACTATACTTGCCTTCATTAAGCCTTTGCCCGGCGAACAGTTAATGATGTCCTGCAGGGCTTGAGCAAGAACGTAAACTGCCAAGTATACGTTGTACGTTTTCTCCAACTCATGGTCTTTCCATCCCAAATATGCTTTGAATCCCGCATCAGCTTTCGTTAAGTCTTCCTGGCCAGTGCATGGTTCTGCAAAAAGTCCAAAGTTGCCTTGAAACGTTGCAACATCCAGCAACATAAGCAAAGTTGTCCATCAGTACAGTTGAGATATCTGTCAGGCAAGGAGCTTGCGCTGTACCCACAACAGATCCCAGAACCCGAACTTGAGCATGGGAAGCAACGATAATTTTAGACCGGAGTGGTCCAAACCCTAGCACGAGGGCCGCATGCGGCCCGCGGACAGTTTTTGTGCGGCCCACGAACACTTTGTGTGTGCCGGACATTTCACAAAATCATAAATACAGTGTATTAGCCACACAGCTCTACTAAGTCACACATCATTAAGTGCCAGTCAATATGCAACTATGGGATAACAACATCTATT
>Ga0210059_1002833_pt1 | contig 27412 bp, 12 predicted proteins | sample Ectturendosymbi2_FD_188042 | JGI IMG/M metagenome (GOLD analysis project Ga0210059, IMG submission 188042) | Ecteinascidia turbinata endosymbiont from Florida, USA - Sample 2 (SPAdes) (version 2) | ecosystem: Host-associated > Tunicates > Ascidians > Unclassified | place: Key West, Florida... | reverse complement strand
ACGAGTACAAACAATCTGTCTGCATCAAAGCACGTAACCATAAGTTGTTTGATTTTCTGCATCTTTCGAGAAACAAGTAGGCTACTTGTATTTACGTAGCAGAGCCTCAAAGTTAGGAATGTTACATTGAACTTGGTGGCTACTAACACTCGCTCTCCAGGGCAAGTTGTATAGAGCTCTGCAACCAAAATTATGAATTATGTTAATATAACTACCAGTTATTGCATCTTGTTGTATTTCAGTTGATTTTATTGCTTTTTCAACGAATATTTTACAATTTTATATTAACCAACTTTTCAATGCATTGCAACTGGAATCCCTTGCCTTAACTGTAATGCAACTAATGTACAACTGTGCCCTTAGTCACGTGACTGTAAATCATTAGCGTCATATCTGCACAACTCGCCTTGCGTAGCCATAATCAGAGGCGAAGTACATTTCAGTATCACTTCGAGCACTTTTGTCTGCGTATTCAATGCAGCCGGGTGATCTCTACTATATACACTATCTATGCTAGGGTTTTGGTTTTTGTGTTGCCGGCTACCTAGCAGTTCACACTGCGTAGCCAGTGCTGGCTACCCACCAGCACTTGTTGACCTTGTGTAGCCCTTGTCAGCTACCTAGACAAAATTTCCAAAACCATGTGTAGTTCTCAAGCACAACAAGTTAAGTTCTTAAGCACAACAACCTATTGCTATGCACTGATGATGATAACAGGGGTTATCGAAACATTTGCAATATGTCATTTGTATCGTTTGCTTTGACCGTGGTATTCATTATAACAACAAGTTACAATAGATCATTTTGCACCCCACGAAAATAGCTGGTTGGAGCCCTGTCTACAATCAATGATGTTTAATATATGGTTGTAAGTTTTACTAAGGTCAATGAAGACAAGTTGTAACACACAATCTAAGTTCGTGGCAAATATGCTATTTTCGAGTGAAACCTTGATTCTTTGGAAAAAAACATATTAATTTTATCAGCAAAAAATATAATGCCTTCCAAACACTTCCCTATGATTGGCTACAGAACCATCCATTGATCTTATTTCAAAACGTATTTGACCGTACCGCCTCGCATGATGATGCGGTTCGAATAAAGTGGTCAGTTTGTCACCCAAGCATTGTAGTGTAGTGCGTACATTTTAGGTCTGCTATACCAATGATTTTTGGTTCGCCTCTCACCTTGACAACTTATGTTTTTGTGATAGTGACTAGTTGCATGTGTCAATTCCTGGGACCACTTTTTCTTTACTTTCTTCAAAACCTTTCCAAACTTTTAGTTTAGCGGTTAGCATTAGGGCTGCAGTTAAGGTTAGTTTTTAGGTTTACCTTTTACATTCGCTATGTTTCTACTAAGCCCACTGTATTCTCGTCATGCATTATTGACATCTTACAGGTGTTCGAGTAAGGTTTCAAATTTGAAGATCCATGGGTGGTTCTGTAGCTACTACCTGTTATATAATGTATACTAATTTAAAACGTTTCATGTTTTTTTCCATAACTTTGAAAAACAGCCACTTTGGCAATTTTTGTGAAGATATTAACCATATAAGCAATGGAAAACATCAACTGTAACCAGGCAACCCTGGTTACAGCTAGCCTATGGCATGAGGAAAGGATTTACGCTTCATTTTAAGCCTAGTATAAGTGGAGTAAAATACAGTGAATATGAAATGCTGTGCAGAATTTTGTGAATGTTCATGCACAAGTAAAGCAAATAATTTTTGCGACAATATATACTTTTATGCATTGTTGTCAACTGGTGTCACAGTTGCATGTACTGTATGTTCCACTGGGCATGTACTACGTAGGCTTACAGTTGCATATCCAAACGAGGTTTGAAGAGGCAAGGGTAGAAACAGGCTACAAAAAGTTACCGATAAACAGTAATCCAATAAGTGTTCGGTAAATAAAAAACATAATAAGGTTAGTTGATGAGGGGAGTGTATAGTTCTAGAAATGATAACATTTCATTCATAATGTCATGACATACCACCTATCGCAAAACTACAGTAATGTATCGGAGTCAAGACATTGACATACAGTACTTCTCAATAATTTAGCTGTACATAATTTTGAGCTTAGGGATTAGACTAAAGTCAATGTCTGTGAGATCCTGGATAGTGCATGTGAACATCACTCTGTTTGCCTTGAAAGCTTCGTATCACAACAAGGGTGCTTCTTAAAAGTGCAAATCTGAAGCTTTGTTCTACAGTAACAAGTGTCATGACAGATGCATATGGCCCTTGCATTTTTCAGCCAGTCTTTTGTTAACCTTGGCGCATTCTGATTCTGGTGCCACCCCACCACTTGTTGTGGAAACAAGGGGATTGAGTAAAGACTTCCATGTCAATCACTCCTTGGTGTTGGTTGTAGTGATCCTTTTTGCCAAAAGACATAACAAAGAAGTATAAAACAATATTACCGAAACACAAATGTTGAATCAAATACAAAGTAGACATCAGTACAACAAAGATGATGGTGGGCAAGCATTGGGTGAAAAGTTAAAGTACTGTATGTACAGATGAACAGGTGAAGCATGCACATAGGTGAAAGAAATGAGCAACAATAGGGATATGAGGCAAAGATCAATGCATTAAAACACAACATTTCATAACAAAAGCAAGTAGCAAGTGCAGAAGACAACCTTTATCCACATAAATCGTGATGAAGTAACATTTACTCACGGACTGCAATGGAGTGAGTGACATTAATGAATGTATGTCCCACCAGACACATGGCGTCACCAAGTGAGATTGAAGAAACAAGGGTATAAACAGATTGCAATAAGCTTAGCAGCTAGCATTTATCCACAAATGTTGGGTACATGAAAATAAGATAAGTTTAATTATTAATGAGCTGAGTATTTAGTTTTAGAAAAGAAGTATTTCGTTTTAGAAAAAAAACAAAATGTTTTAAATATGGTATATATATAATCAGGCAATAAAAGCCTAAAGCTTTAATTGGCATTGCTAAAAATTTCATTCATAATATCACAGGGTTGAGAAAAACCCAGTTTTTTTTTTTTTTTTTTTTAAATAAACAAGGTTTTGTTCTTTTTTTAAGGAAAATGGAAAAACCTTATTCTTAATTGTTATTATTGCGTCATGCAATATCATTATTTTCAGAATTACACAATAATAACTTGTTAGACCTATTATGCCATTCAAATTTGAGGGTGAAGAAATGTCCTCCATCTTTGTTTTTGCAAATTGTTGGTCAATTCACTCCAAAGTGGTAAGGCTTAGCAAGAATGCGCACAGCAAACGAAGAAAAAACATTTCCACACAAACTCTGCAATTTCACATCAAGTTTATGTGCATGCCCTGCTAATTCAGCATCTATAGTAGGGATCACCAACCTTCTTGAAACAGAGAGCTACTTCTTGCATGCCAATTAATGCAAAGAGTTACCAGTTTGATATACACTTGTGAAATAAAAACGTTGCTCAATTTACCTTTAATTATTTTAGTATTAACAATTAAGATATGCCGCAATGTGAAGACACTGATCATGCTAATGTAATTTTTACAGCAGGCCCGCAAGCAGGAGCGTAGCCAGCCCAAAATATGTTTTTGGCCAAATATTTTGACTTTCAGCGAGCAACAGTATTTTGTTTGGGACAACACGTCTCAAAGCACAACACGACCAGAAATGCTAGAAATTTGGGGGCCATGCCATTTGGCCCCCTAGCTACACCTATGCCTGCGGATGACCTACTTGGTCCTTGCAGGCAACCTGGTGCCCGAAGGCACCACATTGGTGACCCCTGATTTTTAGAGTGTTTTTTTCAACATATGATTTGGTATGGTCCAAAATCAGAAAAAGTTGATAGATGCACATAAGGCAGAAAAGTTGGTTAAAATATACTGATTGTGCAGAGCTGAGAAAGATAATCATTACAAACTGTTTAATCTATTGTTTTTTCAAATCCTTCAAATATCATTGCTGTTTGTTTTGTTTGACCAAAAAAAGTTAAAGTTGACTGTACAAGTGCCCTGCCTATTTAATTTTTTACTTCATAGTAGAATTTTTCAAAGAAAAAACAAAGAGTCAGTTTTATTGGGTTTTCTTAAGTGGGCTTTTTTAAAAAAACCTGGGTGTTTTTTTTGGGTCGTTTTTTTTTACAACAACCCTGTAATGTCATGGCTTATGAAATATATTCGCCAGTTGCACAAATATGGTTGGCGTCATGTCATTGACACCATAATTCAGCTTTACATGATTGTGGGCCTAGGAATTAAAGTGAAGTCAATGTCTGTGAGATCCTGTAGGTGAACATTGCTCCGTTTGCCTCAAAAGCCTCAAGGGTGCTCCTCAAAAGAGCATTGTTAGCAGTATTAGGTTTTCTTTCAAACTTGTTTTCAGTGATTTGAAGAAGTGTGATTCTATGTACAGTAAACGTCTTGACAACCTTTCTCATGATCTGTTCTGTGCCTCACTGATGTGTAACCGCCCAATTTGCATAAGGCTGTGATCCACACAGTTAGTTTCTCCACAAACACAGTGAGTGGTTGTGCCAGTGCCAGAAAAAATGCAAATTTCCTGGGAATCTAACTCAGGTTTCCCGCGAGCCACCATGGAGTTTTCGTAACTTACTTTCCACTGATGTAATGTTTTGCATAAGAGCTGCACGTTTCAAGCTGCTGTCTTTCTGAAGAAAAATTATTAACATTTTAGACTTGCTACATCAGCTGTCATAAAGCTCTTACCCACAACCCTCATTTTTCATTTCAAGCTGCTTTTTTTTGCTAGTGCTGACATCTGAAATGCCCTGTAATCTATTGTGGTTAAATGCAGACAAAAGATAAGGATTGATCAAGACAAACAACTCCTTTCCACACAGCATGCAATAGCAGGCAACAGAAACAATAAAATACAGTATATTTCATGATAGCCACTGTTCCCTCTAAGATGTGCAATTACGCAGTACCACCAGACATTTGCGTAGTGAAATCTCATTCTCGTGCATGCAATATTCCAAATTTCATATCCTATGTGTGTATATTGCATAGGCCTTTCACTGCTTGAAACGATTTACTAATTGTGTCCACATGGTTGTGCAATTGCATGTGCACCAAAACAAACATTTGCTTATTGTAAAATTTTCTTAGAGGGAACACTGGTGGTAGCATTAACAAGTAAAGACTATTCTATTTGAATAAGGACTGATGATGCGTTGGAAAATGCGAAACTAGTTTCCCCATCAATAAACTGTGACTGGTTTACTTGCCGCCATCTTTGTGGCCTTTAACTATGAAAAATAGATACGCTTCCAAGTTTTGATTGTTGCAGAAGAATGAAAGCAGAAAGCAGGCAGATTCCTCAGAAGCTTGCCGCAAGGCTAAAGTTTGTTTACTGCAAGTAAAGACTAATGTCACTCAATAATGAGTTCTTGAATTACGCATCATGATGCTACAATCTTTGCAAAAAGAGCGGGTTTTTTGGCACAATACCGAATGTTAGCTGAAGATTGGTGTCAAAGCGCTGACATTACATTTTAAAGCACAACAAACGTATACATCAACTAGTTTCACAATCACATGTCACTGTAGTGCTTTACTACAAACTAAGCATACATCCTATCCATGTAAAGTCAACTTTATGCTAGTGACATGACAGGTTGTTCATGATTGCAAAACACAATTTTCTGAAACATTCAGATACTTTGCACAACAACTGAGAACTTTTGCCGAGTGAAAAACTTGGACAGATGACACACGAAAAGCTTTATCATCAACCGTTTCCCAACTCACATCTATGGCATTAAGCATGATGAAGGTCAAAGGTGTCATGCGATTTATCCTGTCCACTAGTATGAAAACTTGTGCATTTATGATCACTAGAGGTGAAGTGCCAAGGTCCACTTTCAACACCTTGACAGCCAGTGTATGATATATTCGTACCTGGAAATCGGCCCGAAACCAGCAGTTTTCGGTTGCCTTACCAATGCCGTAGCTCCTCTGCCGAAAGTGGTAGAGAGCTGTTTAAACCTTCAAAAGATTCGGCAAGTCTTCTAGTCTACAATGAAAAACAATTTTTTGGTTGGGGGTTGCGGACTTTTTGTGAGTGACGTCATAAGTGAACTGCTTTTTGGGCCATTTTGGCTCATGTTACGTGACCTAGGGCCCAACCGCTAGGCCAAAGCATTTTGCTGAAGTTTTCATTGGAAACTAGGCTCGAGTCCAAGTCTTTTGAGCTTTTGATCGACTTTCTAGCATTTCTTTACGATCTAAAATAAACAAATTAATGAATTGATTAATTATGGGATTAACACTTTGAGAGCCGACCTACGATGTATTTGTACCTAGATTTCGGCCTAAAACCAGCAGTTTTCGGTTGCCTTACCAACGCCATAGCTCCTCTGCCGATTGCACTAGAGAGCTGTTCAAGGGTTCAAACCTCGGCCAGTCTTCTAGTCTGAACTCGAAACAAATATTTTGGTTGGAGGTTGCGATTTTCTGTGAGTGACGTCATAAATGAAGTAGTTTTTGGGTCAGTTTGGCTCATGTTACCTGGCCAAGGGCCCAACCGCTAGGCTAAAGTATTTCACTGAAGTTTTTATTGGAAACTAGGCTCGAGTTCGAGTCTTTTGAGCCTTTGATCGACTTTCTAGCGTTTCTGATTCAAAAGTTATGATCTAAAATAATCAAACTAATTAATTATCTAATTACGTAGTTAGTCAAATATTTTTATTACTTTAGATCATAACTTTTGAACCCGAAACCCCAGCAAGTCATCCAAAGTATCAAAAGACTCGGATTGTAGCCTAGTTTCCAATAAAAACTTCAGCGAAATACTACGATCTAACGGTTGTCACCCAGGGCCAGGTAAAGTGGGCCAAGGTGGCCTAAAAGTCCTCTGCTTATGACGTCACTCATAAAAAATCTGCACCCCCCAACCAAAAATTTTTTTGAGTGCAGACTAGAAGACTTGCCGCGTCTTTTGAGCCTTTTGCCAGATTGGCTTTGGCTCTTGGCGTTGGTGCTCGAGTCCCGGGAACCTGAGCCAAAAAGACCTAAAGCCTGCTTCACTTATGATGTCACACACAAAAAAACTGAAATCTGAAACTTCCCAAGTTTTTAAAATATCCAATCTAGAATACTTGCCGAATCTTTTGAGGGTTTAAACAGCTCTCTAGCGCAATCGGCTAGCAAGTTATGGAGTTGCAAACTGGTGTGAAAATAGTGGCTAACGCGAGGTGTCCAAGTATGAGTATACACCAGCTCCCAATGTGTTAAATGCTGGTCAGCTTCAATTGTCCATAAACATAGCAAAAAGATTGTGATTCTATTATCTTGTCCTTAATTTTATTGAGGCAGTGCTGATTCTAGGAAAATCTGTGATGAGCCAAGATATTTTCTTTGATGTGTTGAATAATGTGAATAGTTCATATTTTATGCTATACTTTTTTATGCGTTATAGAGAATGGTTTAGCTGGATAGTAAGTATCCTAAAGCTTCTGTTGTAAACATCAGTCAATACTGGTTGTAAATTATGAAGCAAACAATACGAAAACGTGTGTTCTTTGATGTAGAAATAGATGGAAAACCATCTGGAAGAATTATGTTTGAACTGTTCACAGACATTTGTCCGAAGACATGTGAAAATTTTCGATGTCTCTGCACTGGTGAGAAAGGTGTAGGAGCAACTACTGGGAAGCCCTTACATTACAAGGGTGTTTCTTTCCATCGTGTTATTCATGATTTCATGCTTCAAGGTGGGGATTTTTCAGAAGGTAATGGTCGTGGTGGAGAAAGTATCTATGGCGGATATTTTGCAGATGAATGCTTTTCTATGAAGCATGACAAACCGTTTTTACTTTCAATGGCTAACAGAGGACCTAACACGAATGGCTCTCAGTTTTTTATTACGACTCAGCCATCTCCACACCTAGATGGAAAGCATGTGGTGTTTGGTCGTGTGGTGAATGGCGAGGCTGTGATAAAACAAATAGAATCTCAAGAAACTGATGCCAACAGTAAGCCTCTAAAATCATGCAAAATTGTTCACTGTGGTGAATTAGTGTTAGCATCACAAAAGAAATCACAATCTTCATCAGCTGAATTAGATTCAGAAGATGAAAAAGAGAAAAAGAAAAAAAAGAAAAAGAAGCACAAGAAGGAAAAGAAAAAACATAGGAAGAAACATAAAGATATTGAATCCAATGATGAAACCATTGAAGAGACTGCAGCAGCACCTTGCTCCATTTCAGCGGAAGAAGTGCCTGACATACCAGAACATAAATTTTTGCAAAGGGCTAGTTCCTACAACACGAAAGTTGCTGATGTTGAAAATTCTGCTTCACTCAGACGAAGAAGACAGTGGACAACAAAGTCGGGTCGAAAAATTAAGGGAAGAGGTGCCCTGAGATATCGCACTCCTTCTCGATCTAGGTCAAGAAGTCCACGATATCGAAGGCATCATGATCCTTATTCTCGTCACTCCCGCACTGGTAGTGAAACTCCACCACATTGGCGAGAAGCCGAAAGAGGACATCAGCGTTACAGGGCAAGGAACTCCTGGTCACCAGAGGAAAAAAAAGAGTCGGATCATTGGAGAAAAGAGTCACAAAAGCATATGGAAAATGGTAAAGAAAGGAAGAAAGCGAGCAGGAGATAACATTTTATGCAACATAAAAAATCTGGCATCAGTGGTGTTGATATTGCACTCCTCGTGTTTCGATGAAAGCATGTTAAAAAATCTCATGAAATAGTTAACCTGTTCTTTTGCAACATTCAAGTATGTTACATGTAGCTAACCAATAGTGTTATTACTGAACTTAAAAAGAGACCGTTTGGAAACTGCTACTAAGTAAAACCATATTTTTCTAGGTTTTGAGTAAAATTCTTCATTTTTTAAATGCAAATTATCAAGATGCTCAGAAAATCAGTTATGGATTCTAATGGCAGTTATTTTAGTTTCTGTAAAACAAATTGTTACGAACATAGTCAATGCAAGCATTCATGAGATTGGATTTCATATGTTATCTTTATTGTAACAACAAAGACATGCAATGAATGCTCTAAGTCAGGGGTTGGCAAGCCATTCCATGAAGACATTGTGACTGGGCTATGAGAACCAAGGCGAAAGTGGCCCAGAAGTGACTAGAACGACTGACACAACTTGCACACATTGCAGGTGCCACTGACTACCATAATCCATACTGATCAAAGCATCTTGTTTCCGCAAAGGAAGCCCAGATCTCTCACTCAATCATTACTATGATGACTCACAAGTTGTAATAAATTTGCGTGTGCCAAACATTATTTTTTGACAGCAGGTCCGCAAAATAATGCCAAGCTGAAACGGGTCTGCAGTGTGTTGCTGACCCCTGCTCTAAGTGATAAAACATTTTTACTAAAATTTACTGTCATTAGCATGCACTGACATTTTTTGAGTTACTGCTGATGGGCACACCTTTGGCAGTGAGGAACTAGGTGTAAACTAATATCAATACTGTATTATGACATTCTTGTGCTTTTACTATATGGTAAGCACTTCAACCAATAGCAAACTTCACACACCATGACTGATAATTGTAACTTTTGCCAGGTAGAGCATCAGGATTAAAAACGTTTGGGATGTTTGAGGTTTGTGTAATTGGACTTCAATGCACGCTGCATTTGGAAAGCATTGGTTTCTTTTTAATTTTAATGCACTTCTCTTTTGAAATGAGTAAAATTACCACCATATTCATTCAAAAATTACGCATGAAATCTATACTGTAGCTGATCATCATTCTGGGAATGTTTGGAAGTTTTTCATGTTATTGTTATCTTTATGAAACACTGAAAAAGCTTACGCAATCAATAGCTATTCAAATAACAAATCACCAAAACCAGAGTGCGGAAACCAGGTTATTTGAGAAATAGATTTTCGTGATATCAAATTCACTTCAAACTTAATAGGAGAGAAACTTACCGTATTTTTCATACAGATCAGCATTAGAAAATAGGAAGAGAATCTTAGTTGTTCTGCAGATTATCATCTGCTGAGAAGATTTAGGTTTCCTGGGCAAACTGACAGACTTTAAGAAATAACAAAACCTGCAGACTTGATTTTCATCCAATATAAATTTAATGCAGCATTAACCAGTTGGTCTGTAGGTGACGTGTCTGAAACTGTTAATCAAAATATGCTAATTTATAAATTTAATCCAATTGTGTTAGAAACTAGAGTAATCATAGTAAAATTTAGTGCTGTTTCCCTGGTTTTATGAGGGTTTGTCTCATGTAAGTATGTTTTTAATTAACATAAACCCAAGGTTGTGTAGTAATATGCTGTTGGTTTGTTCTCAGACCAGTTGGTGTTGAAGAGCAACGAAGATTAGCAGTTGGAGTTTAGCTTAGATTACTTGACACATAGATCTTGTAATTGGAGCAGTGCTGCTGCGAATATGTCTCAGGCAATTTGAACATATAAAATTTACATCATTACCACAGGGTTGTAACATTATTCCATGTAAACAAGCTTTGCGCCTGCAGATCGTACTGCTGCTTGTGAAAAGACAAAATTGCACAGTTCCTTTGTAATTTGCTTGGCCTCATAGTTTTTTAAGTAGAAGTATATTGTATATGAATTGAACATTCCCTTGGACCTTGCTGAAAACCGTGTGCTGAGAAAAAGTTTGAAAAATTTAGTAAAACACATTTTCTGATGAAACAAATTGTAGGAAATGGATATTGATAAGTAATGAGTGTGAAAAATATTACATGAGGGACTTTTGTCACTAAAAATTTCAAGATTGTTTTCATCATTTTATAAAAATCTCTGGCCTTTCTCTGTTTAGAATATTTGTGGAAAGAGCTTTTTTATTGGAACATTCTTTTTTAAAAATGTGCTGTTTTACTCATGCATTTCCTGGACTGTTAAGCAAGACAATGCGCATATGATTTTGGATTTTTAGGGACTCAATTTTTGTAATGCCTGCTTAGATGAATGTTTGACCCTTTACTCACCAGCAGAGTGTGAAAACCCATTGATCACATGCAGTTCAGAAAAAATTTCGACATATGATATTTGTCACAAAGTAGTGTTTTCACTTAAGAGTGGACTAAATGCACAGTTTTGTGCTGGAAGCCATTGTCACACTCTTCTGTCTTATTTTAAACTAGCTTTTAAACTAATCCCAAGAGTTTGAAAACCAATGCATAAATGTTTTGAATCTGCAAAGTGTCTGTGTAACATGTGATGATTGAAAGAAACGACCCTAGATGTTGGTGGCTTCTAATGTGACCTTTTCGGTAACATTTGATAATAATGTTTGATTTGTCTTCTTGCATAATTGAAAAGTTCGTTGGTGACTTGCATAGGTATAAAAATAATTTGAATGCTCATTACCTGTCTCTGATTTCACAAGCTTAACTTTTGTTTGATGCTGTTGGTTTTTCATAATTGTGGATCGAATTTATTGCCAACTCTTTGATTTGAAGCAGTTTCAAATAAAAGTTACGCTACTCGTTGGTGAAAAGACTTACGTGAAACACTTTTTGTTGATCTTGCGTTTGAGCTGTCTGAACACAAGTCGAATTTTGCAGTATCATGCTTGGTATTCTTTAAACGAAAAAATAAGTTTCAATGATATTTTGTTGTTTGTGCGGTAATATCTGTGAGTTGAACGACTGCATTAGAGTTGTAGCAGCGTTATGGAAGCTCATGGTTTTGTTGTGGTCATTGGTATATTATGGATGACTGCCCACTATTTAAACTGCTGCGTTCAGTCTTTTGTCCAGATGAAAACTAATATCTTTTTCAGATTGACTTTAATTAAAACAACCTGGCAAAGAGTTAATGATTGTGTGAGTCCAAGCGTTTCTTCATTTATGTAGTTGTCAACTATTGAATTTAAAAACCTACGTTTCTTGCTTTAGTGAATGCAAGTTATTTTTTGTTTTGACTTTTAAAGCAGCACAGTCGTAAAGATTTTGTTGATTGCATTGTTTTTTAAATAAATAATTGTATGTAGATACCATCTGCTGTGCATTTTTATCTGTTTTTAGCCTGTAGAATCTTGTTAGAAGGTAAGTATATTGAATAATACCCGTCGTTTATTAAAGCCATGCTATCGTTAAATTTTTGGAATTCTATGTCGTTTTGTGTTTTACACTGTGAGGGCTGAAAAATGCTACTGTTCTTTGTTGACTTTTGGTTGCCTGTGTAGAAAACAGAACTTAAAATAGATTGTTTCAGCAGAAATGAGGTTTTAAAACACAGCCATTGGAAGAACATGTACCATTTGCTGTTTAACCGGAAATAGATCTAATTACTGTAGATTACCGGTACCCTAAAAATAATCTGTTAATTCGTTCTTTTCGTACCGGACTCATGATGTATACACGGAATAGTACAGCCATGTGGGGTCTCGTGACAAGATAAGGAGGGTTTGCAAACACTATGCTAAGCTATGTGGGACCACTTATCTTGCCTTAACGAAAGAAGTACGGCAGTTATATTGTAGATGAAGTCTTTCTCTTTTTGAAAGTTTTTGTCTGTTATTTTTCCCTGTTCGCGTGAAAGTCGATCCCAGCATACATCAGCAGGAATGCGAGAAATCAACTCTTGCGGAAATCTACTTAATCTAGGAAAACTATCATTCCCCGCAACATTAACACCGGCTCCATGCCTGCATGGTCGTAACAGCTGGCGTTACGAGACCAGACAACTGCCCTCTCAAAACTTCTGAAAATCACGTTTTGCCGGGCACAAATAGGTTTTGTTGGGCGAAATGCTCATAAATTTCTTGAATAATTTTTGGAAAATTTTTTCATTAAAACAAAAACGTGACTAAACTTGTTTAGTACTTTGACCAAAATATGCTGCCTGCCAGTGCATACGTTTATGAGGTAAAAAACAAAAACTAGACATGTGTGGTAATTCTAAGGAAAGTTTGATCGATGTATGAGCAGACGTGTTGGTTAACAGACGAAAATGTTGTGTTGGGCGCAAATGTTGTTTTCACCTAAATGTCTGATTTTTTCTCGTCTATGCCTGCTGCTGCTGCTGCGCACCACAATCCTCCCCACTGCTTCTCGTCTGAATTGGTGTTTGCGTTTTGATGAGGCGCGCAATACTTCATTTTATTTTCGGCATGGCGAAGGTGAAAATGTAGGTAATAAAAAACCACTGAAATGGAACTAGCGGTTGCAGCGTTCCGGGGCGCAGTGGCGTTGGTGCCTGGCAATGTTTTTTGAATTGCTTTTATTTTCCTATATGTTTATTTTGGAGTGGGCAATCACTTAGTCGCTCCAAGAATTCCCTTCCTGAACCATGAGCGAAGCCCGCCGTATACCCGCACGCAATTGTAAGCTTCGCACTCACCTCGCAAATACGGGTACACTCAACCCCCCCAGAGTAAGACGTCTGCGCAGGACTTGTTTGATTGACGAGTAATTCCTCACGTCGTGAAATTTTGTTGTCACTGACACTTTACGCTTTCAAGCAGCTTGTGGCAAGTTTAGCATTAGCGACGTGAATTTTGAGACACGTTGTCACGTTGTAGGTGCGTTACGAATCTGCCACAGATGCCCTGCGAAATTCATATGTGGCCTTCCTAATTTAGCTTTGAGTTAACAAACTGTTTGACCTGCTGCAGAGGAAATCGCTTCATTACGTTAACGTGATGGTGTATTTGAAAAACTAAATTCATCATTTCATGAATTTAGCTGTTTCACTCAGATCACAAGTGGAAATTGAGTCGATCTGTTCGGACATAATTCCTGGATACGTCAGTTACCGATCGCAATGGTGGGAAGAAGGTCAGAAAGGTAAAAGGCAAAATGTGGTGTCGCGCCACTGTGCTTTAATAATGCGCTTCTTTTCAGAAAGAGAAATATAAAATGCTACCGTGATAGAATATGTCGATCATGCTGCCAAAAACAAATTTGTCGCCACCAACAAGCACCTCTGCGCACAAAAACTCTTCGTGCGTATTGATGATGTGTAGGCGAACAGGGTTGTTCGCTTTTTTATCGAACCCTCGTGCTGGCTGCATCCAATTCGTCGCGCAAGCAGTAATTCGTCGCGCAAGCAGTTGATTTTCAAAATACACTTAACCATTTTCCATGCACATCTCCTAATTCCTTATGCTTCCAGGTTGTTGCAGGTCTCGTCGCAATGTGAACTACGCTCCCGAAAAGCAAGAAGACAGCGACGGTGAGATACGATTTTCCCCGGAAACTTTGAGGATATTTTGAAACGTAAAACGGTTGTGGCTGGCAAAATCATGCCACATGTAAAAAAAACATGTCCAACACCCGAAGATGCGTGTTTCTACTTGAGTTTAAACAAACAAGTTCACGTACATGTATTGAAGCTTTTGACGTATCAAACGCTCTTTAATCGTGCTTCGTGTCTGACAGGACCGACCGAATTTGAATGTATTTTACAGCTATCAGTGGGTATTCGAGCGTATCTTGTGCATGTTGCAGGGTCGTCGCCAGCGGGGGGCAGTGGTGCCCTCCCCCCCAATTTAAATCTGTACCCCATTTCATATTTCACCCCTTGTCGCTCTATAAATCCACTATTGTATGAAAAAAAATGTGGCTCCCCTTGTGATTTTTGCCCTCCCCTGCTGCGAAATCCTGGCGACGGGCCTGGCATGTTGCTTGGACAATTGATCTAAATATCCGACCGCGAATGGCGGTGAAATACTTTTTCGATCTCTGAAGCAAACGGTTTCATTGCACTTTTGCCGCACGTTTGGAGTTTACGTGCGTCAAAAGTGCAATATTAACTGGAAGACTAAAAGCGATATGCGGCGCCTGTGGCTTTGTCGGTCAGCGAAAATGTCGAGTTACGTGGAAAGCAATGATATTTTCTTAAGAAAGGTTTTTCTTTTTACTCTTTTTCAATTGTCCTGTATTTTCGCTTTGATCTTGATCGATAAGAAGCCCGTTGGTTACTTTTTGACGTAAAATTTGCAAAAATAGTAGAAAGCGAATTTTCTTGCAATAAAGCAGTCTCGCTTCAACAGATGACTTCGCCAGCGCCACTCCGCCCCCGCCTTCTAAGAGGAGCAAACCGGAGAAGAAATCCAAGCCGAAGCCAAAAGTCGGCGCAAAACCTCAGCGGTATGCAACTGGAGCTGGAACTATCGAAGTTGATCAGGTGTTTGTCACTGATGAGGCAGACCACTCATGATTTCCTGTTGTTCAGACTGCCCGATAAAGCTCAAGAAAAATATGAAGAAGAAATTCAGTTGGCTTTGCATCTCTCTTTGAAAGCTTCACAGCAGGTAAATATTAACTTGCAAGTTACAGGAACTATCTGTTTTTAGTTGTTTTGTATATTTTTTCGTTGGATTAGTACTAGAGCAACCAATTTGTCGACGTAAAAACTTAAAATGTTGACTTTATAATTTACAAATTTTGACTTTATTTCGACCTATAAAAGTTCTGCGTTTCCAACTGGAAAATAATTCAGCCTTAGGTGTTGAGGTTAACCCAGAAGCATATTCATGCACTCTGTGCTTCGAAATTTAAAAAAAATTGTATGTTTAACTTTGGGGATGATATATTGATAAGTATATAAATAACTACAGTGGAGTCAAACCTGAAAACATCATAAAATTGGAATGGTATATACATAATGGATTGAGCATTTACCAAACCAAGTACTGAAGACCACGTTTCTTGCCTTACCATGTACGCTTATCTTACATAACATTCAATCGTCCAGTAGGGGGCAAAACAACATTATTACGTCAGAAATCGCAACAAACCCATTATTGAAGAATTGATGTTAATATGCTAAAGCATATCGATATCTGTTGTTGTAATTTCAGTTAAATATCGGTAAAGAGAAAAAAATGTGCTGCAAGAAAAGTTTGACCTAACGATAAATTTTGTTCAAATCATAAATTTGACTTATTTTGACCTAATAACTTGCGATTCCTTCATGGTATGAGCGTGAGATTTGGTTTGAGGACGTTTAATAAACGTTAGTAATGGCAGGAAAATTTTGACTTTATTGACTTTTGGTTGCCCTAATTATTACAACTTGAAGAAAATAGGTAAACGTGGCTGCTTTCGGCATGTTACTCGAATCAATCTATTCGGCATGCGTGTGAACTGTGGATGACTACTGTTCCAATTTAAGTGAAGTCAGCCATGGCTTCCAACATCAAACTAGTGGTACTCAACGTTTTTTCCACATTCCTCCCTAAAAACAATTTGAATTCTTCCCCAATATAAATCACAAAAGATATATACACCGCGGTATAAATACTGCAAAAAGTCAATGCAAAGTAACAAGTTCATCAAACAAATCATCCAAACGAGACTTCGTCCGAAACTGTTTGTTTCGACATAGAGTTGCATGTGTTTGTTCGGAGTAGCATCCACGCACTGTTATGTACAAAAGAGTCTACAATGCGAAGTTTAGAACTCGACCTCTTTTTCTTCTGCAACGGAAAGTGTCAGTAAAATTTGCTTACCAGTTACATTTTTCATCTGTTTACCTGAAAGGCAATGTAATTTCAAAAAGCTGATACTAACATATTCAAGTTGATCAAAATCAAATTTGTCGGCAACGCTTCAACTGGAACACGGGAGGCTAAGATCTTTGACGTCATCAGCACAACACCGAAAGAAGTCTGTGTTTGTCTCTCCACAATCTCAGCACTGTCGTATCACAATAGTTATTTGCGTGTCATTACAACCCAAACCCAGCAGGTTAGGAAAATCTAGCAATGTAGCCAAGCGTAGAATCTATTTATTTCGGTACATGCTAACTACTAGCACTATAATTAGAAAAATAAAAAGTAGCAGAGTCGCTAGAGATATCAGACCTTGCGTTTGCGTAAGCAAAACAATAAAACCCTCGAATCCTTCTTAATTGTCCCCTGTTCTCCCTTGAAAATTTTCCTCTTAAGGTTTAAAAATATCTCCATATTGGGCGAAGTGGTTCGCATTTGAGAACCATGCAGCTGAGACAATCCGTAGCAGCTTCTGGTGGTGCAGTACTTTTTTACTTGTTTATGACGCGGCATCAGTTTAAAGACCAGCCCGCCCGTCCTGGGCAAATTTTGTTGTTAGCCGCTCAAAATTTTGAAGCGCGCGAAGTTTTGATCTCGCATAAACAAAGGATGGCATCATGCCTGCATTTGCTGTCGCTCAGGGAGACTCATCCCATGCTGAAGAGGAAGTTGGTGCCGAGGTGGGAAAGTGCACGAAGGTGCCAGACGAGGAAACCAAGGAAAACGTCCGCCACGGAAGGTATATTTTGCTTCCTTGGACTTGTATTTGGCAGTGTCTGCCCGAACACAAAAAGGATCCGTTTTGGTAAAATGTCTTCTTGTTGCTGTTGAACACTTCGAACTGCCGGGATTTGGTTGTGTGTTTGTTGTACATTTGTGAAGACTCTACTTTCAATGAGTTTGGCGGCAAAACTACCGGTGTCAGTTAATACTTGATAATAACGTGTGTTGCTGCAACGTGTTATCGACATGCAGGGTGTTCCAAAATTTTTGTAATAATTTGAGATATGCGTATTTGAGAAACTACGGACTAGAGGCTTATGAAATTGAACGGGCTTAACGTTTAGTAGAACAAGTGTTATTCATAAAAACTAGATCCGGGATTTCTAACTTGTGTTGTAGTTTCTATAAACGATTTCACAAGGGTTCTGGGTTCCCGTGAACTTTCTGGGGCTTTGTACAGATGCTTCCAGAGCTTTATCGACTATCTGTTCCAATGTTTGTAGTCGTCCAGGTCATTATGGCCTTTTCACAAACAACCTTCCTCTTTTAACTTTTTGTGTCATTTCCAAATGTGTACGGCAGTTGGTGGTATTTTTTTAGAATTCTCTTACAGATGCTCGCTATACAGTCTTGTTCGCTTGTTCGATCATACTATAGCACACAAAGCTCCTTTGCTTTTGGTGCGATTGGCGTTTCTAAACCTGCAGTGAAAATATAAATGCATGTAACACAAAACATTAAAATTTCGTGTTATTTCTACGCATGTTGTTAAAATTTAAGGTATACCAGTTGAAAAAAGATTACCCAAGCGAATATATTTTGTAATAATAACAATTTTTCAAATACCTTGCATACAAATGGCTGTCATCCTACTAACCGCCGTACTTAGAGCCTATTTTGGTGTGGCAGCTCGTTGCTGGACCCAGGCTGCGGAGCCGGAGTGGAGTCTGAGTCGGATTTCTAACAACACTGGGAGTCGGAGTCGTTTTTTTTTATCCGACTCCGACTTCCGGATGTCTAGTTGGATCATTTTTTACATCAAACTCCTAAATTGGGAATTCCTGTGGAAATGGTACAATTTCTTTTGAAACTTTTGTTGAAACAGATTTCTTGCTCTGTACTACCATTTCAATTGATTTTAACAGCCAAATTTCAATTCCTTTATGTTAAGGAGTCGGAGTCGGAAATTTTGGACAGCCGGAGTCGGGAGTCGGAGTCGGAAATTTTGGAAAGTCGGAGTCGGGTATTTTCCTCCGACTCCGCAACCCTGGCTGGACCTCGCTATCGTATTTCGCCGGTGGCTTTGGTTTACATGACGACGAAGGCAACTTCGCTGTTGTTAGCTGTGCATGAGCACAATATCAAAACAGTTTTGATAACATTTTGTTACTGCGAACGTCTGTTTGGCATCAAGTTTTTGTTGGTCGGTGAGCATACTGTTGTTTAATCTATTCGAATAAGAGCTCTGACGAGGCTTACTAGTGAACTATGTGCAAAATGCGACATTCGTAGTGACTGATTACGTCCAGTAACAAAGTACTTCCTGATAACCCCCATAGTGACTGATCCGTTCGTTTTAAGATATGCTTCCTATAGATGCTACATTAACCGGAGTGGTTTTCGTTTTATCTTGATTGCTTTTTACACGATGATTCGGTGCAAGGTTTTGCAGCAAATGATTCTGCGTAAGTTCGCATTTTGAAAAAGTTGCTTTCCCAGAAGGCTTTTTTCATTTTGAATTGCTTTACTGTCAGTTGCAGGAAGAGCAGTAGTTCTTGCTGCTTCTGCTTGCGGCAGTTTGCAATCGGGATTTTTAAAAGCGATCCCAGGTCCAGTTTTATTACCTGTCGAAGTAAAACAACCTCTCCCGTCCGACGATACTGAAGAGATTTAACACCGAAGGTTCAACAAAAAAGGTTTCAAGCTGACAACGCTATTTCAGGCATCAGCCGCCATGCATCGATGACGCCATCGGCGAAGCAGAACGCAGCACCCCATCGCAACGCAAGTCGAAAAATAATCGCCCCGATGAAGATGAGTACAGGGTCTCCGAAGATCAGTGCGAATCTGATGAAGGTATGATTATCATTAAGACGTAGCTTAATTGCGGGACCTTGGTACTTTGTGCGTGCGTGCTATTACTGTGGTTGCTGGATCTCTTGCTTGGCTGTGTATTGATCTTTCGGAAACTTGCGGCCGAAAGGCCTTATATCAAAAAGGAAGCCCTCGTCAAAGATTGTTCGTACGCGATTTCGGGTCTTCTTGGGAAGCAGCAACTTATTGATGTTGTTTGTTTTGGCGTTTGCTTGGTCGTGTTTTTGTGGGATGGATTAGTTTGGTTTATTTGTTTATTTACCAAGTTATGAAACTTCAAAGGCAATCATTAAACGATTGTTGGTAAGAAAGAAACCGGCACCCACGTGTGGCGAGTAGCTGGCGCACACCTGACCAACAAAAGTACTATTTCGCTGTTGACAGGCTTCGATCAGTAAAATTTGGTTCTTGCTTATTCGATGACATGCATTGAGACATTGTATACATGAGAATAGATTTCCGACATGGGACGAAATGTGCTTATCTTGGCCACGGCTTCATGACCATTAAAGTCTTGGTCCGGAATAGAAATCGCTTTTCGGTGGTCGAAAGGTTGCCCGCGCAAACAAACGCCGACCTGCTGCATGTTGTGGATTTCTTCGCAGTGTTCGACATTCGTTTGCGAAAAACTCGCTGCCACTCTTTACTGACGTAAAGTTTCGACCTCGCGACTCTAACCTGTGTGGAAGGTGTTCTTTTTTGCGACGCAGACTCTTTCCGTGAATCGAGCGAGGACAGCGACTGCAGTTTCGACGAAAAACCACGGAAATCAAAGACGAGCAAAACGAAAAAAACATCTCCTGGAAAGAAAAAGGCAGCGAAACCAGGCAAGACGAAGGCGAAGTTATCCCGAAAGCCTCCTGCCATCACCACACCCAACAGAACGCAAGCTAAAGGTAAAACAATGTTTCATTTCGTCAAGGTTCCAATGGGTTTGTTGCGCCGCTTGCACTACAGCAAACTTGCACATATTTTTGTTTTATAATGCTGCCTGTTAACAGTTCACGTCTATTGCTGCTGATTTATACAGCGAAGGCGAACGGTTTAAGAAGTCTGGAATAGAAGCTGGTTTATTGCGAGACGCCACTGATTTTCTTGCGATGATACTCAACCGGCATAACCTCCAGGAAACACTTGATCGCCAAAAAACCTGATATATAATAATTTAAACGGAGATCCTACATCCGGGGCTGACCAACGTTATCTCGCAATGTGCCAAGCTACTTTGCTGCTCACGCAAAAACGCTTTTGCAAACGAAGAAGTTAAACCGACTGCCTTGATTTACCCTTGCGCCCCAAATGTACTTGCTCCGCCAAACCCATATGCGAGTTAGTTTGTTCTAAATGTGGCCACGTCATTTTGGAAAAGTTGAAGTTGCTTTTTCTCGCAGCAGACCTCAAACAAACACACTGAAATGCCAGAAATAGTCCAATTGTCTTTTAGCAACATCGTTTCCAGGATGTGCCAAAACGAAAGTGAGAGCGGTGGTGCACAGGCCAGGCGATGGCGCTGCGCGACCTGCAACGAACTTTGCTCAGCCGAAGTGGACGCCACCAGGTGGGTAAAGGTAGGCATAACCTGCAATCAAGTCAGCTTGAGCACTTCTTTGTTAGTGGTTATGTGACGCGGAATATACCAAATGCTTTCAAGCTACCAATGATACAATCGTCAGAACTCATGCTAATATATGCTTGCGTTGTGGATCCCTAAATACGATGGGGTGGCAAGCGTAAGACAGGTTAGAAACTTTGGCAGCTGCTGTATATGTTCAGTCATAACAGTTGTACTGTTTTGTAACTGTCATTAACGTTGCAACTCAATTTTCTCGCGTATGATTAATTGTTTAACGAACTTTATTCTCCAGTTCCACGTCTTGAGCGTGAAAACGTGGCTGACAAGATGTGACCATTGCAACATATAGTTTAAATTAGTTGAAAACAATGTGTGCAGTAGAATTTACCCAATTCGTCACCTCAGGGGGATTAGAAAAAAGTGACCAATTAGGCGAAGTGACGAATTCTGAAAACAGGTGAAAACTCTGTCACAGAAGCTCGTATACTTTATCATAGTAACTCGTATGCAGTGTTCTTATTTGCAGTAAAATACAAGTTTATGACGTTATGATTGAATACAGCATTTAATTCCTCTACGCCAGTGGTTCCCAAACTGTGGTACACGTACCACTAGTGGTACGCGAAGGCCTTCAAGGTGGTACGCGAGACCCTTCTGTTCTTCTACACAAAAAGAAACCATTTTGTTTTTATTTATCGAGTTCTGTTAATATATTCCTGCATTTTTGTGTACTTCCCTTATTAATTTTGAAAAATAGCCATTGCAATTTCTAACAGGCATTTTGTTCATGCCGCATTTGCGTCTGGTTTGCCAAAACGTTTGATCGAATGATATTGGGTAGAACGAGTCTTCCTGGAGCAAAGTGTTTTCAAGGTGGTACGTGGTGAAAATACTGGACCCACAAATGGTACGCGATCAGAAAAAGTTTGGGAACCGCTGCTCTACGCTATCTGGACTCCTCCATTTAATCAAGCACCTTTTAAATCTTTAATAAATGACTTCCCGTGTTCTCTGAATGAGGAGTCGGGTCGCGCTTCGCACCTCGTGCATAAATTCGATAAACAAATTGCGAGGTGCAACAATTATCAGATAAAGATCCTTAGTTTGCTTGATATCGATACAAATTTTGCCGGGACCGACGAAAAAGTAACGAATTGGGCAATGACGAATTAGACAAGCTCTACTGTATCATGACTTATCTTTTTCGGTATGAAAAATTGAAAAATGTTTAATACAAAAATATCGGAATGTTTTGTGCATTGTTGTCCTTGAAATGGTTGGTGAAAAGAAGCAGGTCTGGTGGAAAAATTTTACCCCGCAATCGCCAAAGCAGAACAAAAATATGTTTACTGAATGCAATATTCGAACACACTGGGAAAGTACGCGTACGCGCAAGAATTGGAATTTATTAGTAAAGTACGTAGGGGTGCATTTTAAAAACTTTTTAGGACAAGAAAACGAGAAACATTTTCGCAATTCTGGGATGTTGCAAGCGAAAACGATTCTTTCAAATCAGTATTACTCTTGGCTACATTACCCGCTATGGCACTTTGGGACGCATGGTACTATATTATCATCTTCAAAACCTTTTATGTTCCGGGTACTTGCTATACTATTAACTTTGTGGTCACAGTTTGCGGAATTCCCGCTTTGGCTAACAGAGCGAACTTGTTTGTTAAATATGATCAAAATCGTTTGCAAAGGTCGTGCTGGGACTTCGGCCACAAACCGCATCTTGAGTCAGCATCTTCGCTCACCTGCCAGTCTGCGGCTCGGCTTGTCTCGCAACGTCCGCTTGAAGCCGCTGCACGCTTCCTTGACGACGAACCGGTGAGGACCGGTTTTCGCCAACAGTTCATTGAATCGCTTGTCGCTCACGCGTTTTCGCGACGTGGCTCAGACTTGTGAGAAGGGAAGACTGGACATCAGTTGACCTTCGACCTCGTCGCGATGGCTGCCGTAGATCATTAACATGTTGGAAAGACACTGGACTTTACGTTGTTCCTGCATTTGTGGAGTATTATGCGGTCACATGGTCCCCATTCTGGGTCGCACTGTACACGGCGATTGTTGATGCAAATGCAAAGCAAGCCAGCTCGTGAAAGAATATTTTTTTATCGTATGTTTTAGAATACACCGTTACTTTTACGCATTGCTGATCGTTTCTTGCACACGCCTTTGTCCCTTTTCATCTCGCAGAAAAATAACGACGGAAAGTTTAGTTTAGAACAGGAGTTCCCAACCTTTCTCTTACCATGTACCCCTTAAGCATTCTGTGAGATGAGCATGTACCCTTCAGCATTTCAACAAATAAGCATTGTACCCCTTCAGCATGTTGACAGATGAAAATGTACCCCTAAAATTTCCTATCACAAAATATATCATCATGACCATTCATAGGTATGTTTAACGATAAGCATATAATGATTTTTGAAAATAATACTCAGTGATATATGTGTAAATATTTGGAAATAAATCATATGTAAATATATATTTTCTCACCTTCTGCTAGCCTAAAATGTACCCCTTCGGATAGACAAATGTACCCCTGGTTGGGAACCCCTGGTTTGGAATAACTCGCGTTTGCAGGTAAAGGGTCAAAATTTGTTTTTGCGTGAAGGCTGTTGTATTACGGTAGTGATTTTCTGTTTCTCAGAAGTAACCACAAGCTTTTTATCAGCAGTGTAGAAAACTTGGCGGTGACTGGCCCAGAGTGCAAAAATCGGTGCCCTGTTTTCCACTCCCCCAGCTGGCGATTTTTCGCCGTCCAAGTCACATCAACTCGTCTGAACCATAATCGTTGGCGAGGGTTGCTTCGCTTAATAACTTGCGTCAAATGTTTTTCCATTTTTCAGATACGCAGTTGAATATCTTTACAGGATTCTTTGTATGCAAATATGATTATCTGCAAACCAATGAATTCTGGTAATATATGAAGTGTTACAATCTCTAGGAAAAGTAGTATTTTCCCATAATTGGAAATGGCGTGGACAGCATCTTTCTTAGAGCAAATTTAAGAGCGCATAGATTCGTTGTGTCTTTTATGTCAGTATGACTTATGTCAGGACAAGCTTTGCTTACCACTGTTAATTAAACTTTGACAGGTTTCTGTTTTTTTGCGCATCGATCAATTCCTGAAAAAAGCAGCAACCACAGCCACTGGGTGAATCGCCTTAGCGCTCATTAAGAAGAGTGGTCACCTCAACCGCCACGGCAAAAAGCAAATTTGAAGCTTCGTCCTGCCGCCAATTGCCGTCCCCACAAATCTAATATCGTGTAAAGGACGCTGTTCTAAGAAAGTCAAGGAAGAGACCAATCAGCAAGACGGAATAGCAGTTAGAAATTTTAGATGATATATCAATCCTAGAATCCATTGGAGGACATGGTTTGCAAAGGTTTAAGGTAGAAAACATGATATAGCAGAACATAAGCTTTCAGATTCGGTTACAGATTTTCCTACTGCCTCCATAATTAAGGTCAGGTGCTTTTTGTCGCCAGTCAGTGCGGACAAGTGTGTAATGAAAATGGGACACAGAAAGGTTGGTCACAGTAAACAATGGATGAAAGTTTGAAAACATGATAAAACTTCCATTTATGTCGTAGTTGTGAGCTAGACCTCGCAGACATTCAAGTGGTGCCCGTGTATCAAATTGTTTTAGGATGTTTAAAATGCGTTCATCAGCCTTATTGTATTGGACATGGACATGGTTTATTGTTTCATATGACTCAGCCAACAAGCAGAAGCGTCATAAAAGCCATTGCATGCAGTAAACCAACCATTAGTGAACATTAGAGCAAATGGAAACGCAATGGCATAATAGCTGATCGGTGTAAACAAAGAGGGGCGCTGTGTCATATAGGATTGGCGAAAGACCGTGGCGGTCATCTAGTCAACCAAACCCGTTTATCATTTTTTGACAAGTGTTGAGAAACAACAGTTGGACATCAAATAAGCATAATGAAAAGAAAAACAAAAAACGTATGAACGCAGAACATGGTGAAGAAAATGTACAGGTGAAACCGCATGGCTATGTACACAGATGAGTGGATCGAATTTAAGTGAAGGATTTTGGTGTGGTTAGAATATTTTTAGCAATATAAAAAAAATTAAAAAATAGTAATAAAAAAGTACAAAAGTTACAAAACCGAATTAAAGAGGTACAAAAGAAAACAAGCAAAACAGAAAAAAACAAAAGGTGTACTTATATGTCGAAAAGCGATGTATGTGCACACATAAAATATGAAAAGGTAAATGAACACAAAAAATAAGCAGATTTACAGAATACTAGAATACACAGTATCTTGTTTTGGACAAGGGAAATGTTGCTAAAGTTCATAATAGAGAATTTTTTTCATGTAGGAGGTGTTTCTTAAGTTTCCATTTAAAGGTAAAGGGGGTTGAAAATTTAATATCGTCTGGTATTGAAGACCATACTTTTGGGCCTATGAATTTAAGAGAACACTTTCCTGAGGAAGAGTTAACTTTAGGTAAAAACAGGTTTTTAGAGGTTGCTAGTCTTGTGGAAAGATAATGGATATTAAAAGGGGTTTTGGGTTTGGATTTTTTCCAGCAGTCAACTGCACATAGTAAGCATCACGCCCTCTTTGTACTGCGCTTTCTTCGTACGATTTTTTTAAAGCCTGTGAGTAAGGAAGTGATCCTTGCACAGCTTGAGAACTATTTTCAATACATCCATTTATAATTGTTGACGGCACTTCAAGAGTTTCTTCAGCTTTACGTTTCAAACTTGTTTTGATACAAGCAACTTCAACATCTACTGCTGAAGCACCGTGACAGTGTTCAGTCACTTTCTTTACTATTTCGTTGTTTTAGTATGAACACGCCCTTTACATTCGTTTTTGAAATTCACATCTCTAAAACAGTAACGATGGGTCACTTTTGCTGCATTTATCATAAACGTAAACGTATAGATACCCATCGTGGGAAGACTTTTGCTTATCGCTCTTGCTAAAAGGATTTTCAGCCATCAATCGCATTGTTTCTAAGAAAAGCACTTCGTTTAAGTCCTAAAATACGTACATACGCCCAATCTAATCTCAAGACAAATGCAAATGCACACTGTTTGTTGCTTCTTCAAAAAGACCCGTGCAAAGGTGGAAAAAACATAGTCCCACCAGATTTTCTTCTACCCATCAACCCTCCCTACTTGATCATATATACACAAATATAGTTGATGACACCACCACTGGAATTGCACTCTATGACATCTCTGATCATCTCCCCATTTTTGTAAACTTTAATTTCTATCCCAAATGTGCCAAAAAGTACAGGCGAAAAAATTGCTTTGAAAAAATTTTGACTTGCCATCTTTTCTGGAAGATCTTAACACTGCCCTTTTTGATCTTGACTTCCACAACCTAAACAACAGTGATATCAACATCGCTTGTAACAATTTTATTCTTATGTTTAACGACATTCTTGACCAACCTGCTCTCCTTAGGGGTGCTTCCAGAAAAGAAACTCCTTCCTTGCACAAACCTTGGTTGACCTAAGGTTTGCTAACATCTGTCTCTAAAAAGAATACCTTGTATAAAAAATGTTATCAACAAACAACCCATGGGTTGAATTATTCTCTCCGTTTGAAGAGCCTATAATAGTAGGCGCCATCTACTTCCATCCTAACGACAGTGTTAATGAGTTCACTAGAAATTTGGAAAATACTATCATAAAATAAAATAATCAAAGGCAAACATTTTATATTCTAGGAGACTTTAATATTAACCTGTTGTCAGACAGTCGTTTGACTCATGCTTACCTAAATTCCCTCACATCCCTTGGAGTCCACTGCTTAATAAATAAGCCTACTAGATTTATGCATAACTGCACTCTTCTCTTTTGGATCATATCTATACTAATGATAATGTTCATTGCTTATATCCTGGTCTTTTCCCTTTAGACATAAGTGATCACCTTCCCAGTTTCTTATTAATTGAATTTTCCAGAAATAAACAGCACGCTCCCTATTGAGAAGATGTTACAAAAATCTCAATGTGGACCTATTTTTATTTGATCTAGATGATAAACTTAGACACAATCTCTCTAATATCTCCTTAGATGCTGATTCTAAATTTACATTATTTTTGGGCGCTTTTATTGATGTAATCAACACCCATAGCTCTATAGTGAAATTATCTAGGAGAAAAACTAAATTAGCGTCTAAACCCTGGATAACCAAAGGTATATTAAAATCTATAAAAACAAAAAATCGTTTATTCAGAAGGAAAATTAAACACCATAACAATGTTGAATATCTGCAAACCTACAAAAATTTATAATAACTTAACGCACATCAAAAAGAAAAGCAAAATCATGTACTATAAGCAAAATCTCATAGAAAGTAAAGGGAATCTTTCGAAAACTTGGAAAATTGTTAAGGAGATTAATAATAAGCCAAAAGTAAAAACTAACATCCCACCATTAGCAACATCAACAAATGCCTCAAATCCACTAGATACTGTGAATACGTCTAATATTCTTAACGACTATTTTGTTGAAATCGGACCAACTCTAGCTTCTAT